>CAJHYQ010000419.1_pt1 | contig 28987 bp, 21 predicted proteins | sample 9198721 | NCBI WGS metagenome assembly CAJHYQ01 (sample SAMEA7708357, study PRJEB35096) | sediment metagenome | biome: marine neritic benthic zone biome [ENVO:01000025]; feature: sediment [ENVO:00002007]; material: shallow marine sediment [ENVO:03000034] sea grass bed [ENVO_01000059] ... | reverse complement strand
CGCGCCGCCAGCCAAGCTTGAGGTACAGTTTGCGGTAGAGATTCACGATCCCAAGCGCGACACTTATCGACCACTCGATGAGGTGTCGCCGGTCGTCAAGACGTTGGCCGAAACACAATTTGACAACTACGTCAAACGCGTACGCGTCTTCGTTGCACCAGAACTGATTGATGCAGTGCGACAGGTTGATGACGAGGAAATGCTGGCCAAAGCACTGGCCGACTAAGGAAAGCTTGCAAGTTGTTGCTTGAAGTTGTGGATGATCGCATTTCGTAATTCGCGTCGCGTGCTGCGCGAGTATTCGAGATCGAACCACTGGATCGTTCCCGATGCGTCCAACAAATACGTGCGTGGAAGAAACTTCGTCGCCACTTCCGCAAAGGCAGATGTGTCCACATCGTGAAGCTGGATCGCGTCGCACTGGATATGGCCAAGAAAGTTGCCAATGTCCTCGGTAGTATCTCCCACATTGACGCAAACGACGTTGACGCCAATCGTCTTAAAACGCTGAATCACTTCGGCATTGAGCCGACTGATCTGTTCCACACCCGCCGGAAACTCAAGGCTCCAGAAGATGACCACCGTCATTCGCTGGCCAAGATGTTCCGCTAAGGACGATTCAGCTCCCTCCAGCGTCTTCAGCTGCAGTGATGGAAACGCGTCCCCGACTTCGCATCTGCACGAACTTTGGTGGAGGTCACTCAGGGTGACAATCGGTGGATAGGTAATCACGGCCGCGTCTTCTGGAGACAGCCCGGGCAGCTGCTGGGCGTCGGAGATCTTGACGGGGGCTTCGTCGGAGGCCTTCGGCGGTTGAAGTGGAACACGCGGCCGAGTCATATTTGTCGTTTCCGGACCAACGACGCCGCTGACCGACGAATCTCCACATCCAACCAGAATGGACATCAAAATCACGAACAGCAAACGAATTGAGATGTCCATCGCCACGATCGCCTTCATCTGAAGCTCCTAAAAGAGTGCGTCCTTGCCTGCGTCGTGCAAACTGCGGCCCATGCCGGGGTGCCAGGCAAACGACGATTTTGATCGTTTCCTCGCCATCTGCCGAGACCGCTTTGTTATTTTTCGTGCACTTGGCCCACGCGAATCCCAAGCTCGCGGAGTTGCTTGCGGTCCACGGTGCTCGGAGCGCCGGTCATCAAGTCCGTTGCTCGCTGGGTTTTAGGAAAAGCGATGCAGTCGCGAATGCTGTCCAGTTGACCGTACAGCATGACGAAACGGTCAAGCCCGAGCGCGATGCCACCATGGGGAGGAGCTCCCTGCTGAAGCGCTTCAAGCAAAAACCCGAATCTTTCCTGGGCCGACTGTGCGTCCATGCCCAGCAGCTCAAAGACCTGGCTCTGAATTTGCGTATCATGGATTCGGATCGTGCCACCCCCGGCCTCGGCCCCGTTGATCACCAGATCGTAGGCCAGCGCGCGTGCTTTGGAGGGATCGCTTTCCAGCAGCGGAACGTCTTGTGGACGTGGTGCTGTGAAGGGGTGATGCATGGCGACCCAGCGTTTCTCCTCTTCGTCGTAGTCGAACATCGGGAACTCGACGACCCAGGAGAAATGCATGTCGTTCGGGTCGAACAGTTTCAGCTCCAGGGCCAGACGCCGACGAAGTCCGTTGAGAACTCGACAAGTCACATCCCACTGATCGGCGCTGATCAATAGGAAGTCACCGGGCTGAGCTTCCAGACGTTCAGCGAATTGATTCAGCAAACTCGCGTCGAAGTTCTTTGCGATGGGCGAGTTGAGTTGGCCTTTGGCGTCGACTTTGAACCATGCGAGGCCCTTGGCACCGAAATCCTGCACGACATAATCCGTCAACAGGTCGATGTCTTTTCTCGAGTACTTGTCAGCGGCTCCTGTTGCGTTGATCCCGCGCACGCGACCGCCGCTCTCCGCGACGGAACGAAAAACGCGGAATTCTGCCTGTGCGGCCAAGTCGGTACAGTCGACCAATTCCATGCCGTACCGCAAGTCGGGTGCGTCGTGACCGAATCGCTCCATTGCTTCGTCGTAGGTCATACGCGGCAGGGGTAGCGAAACGTCTATGTTCAGCAGTTCCTTAGAGAGTCTCGCAACGAGCCCATCGATCATTTCGATGACGTCGTCCATTTCGACGAAGGACATTTCCAGGTCTAGCTGAGTGAATTCCGGTTGGCGATCGGCTCGCAAGTCCTCGTCTCGAAAGCAGCGTGCCACTTGAACATATCGATCGTACCCGGCAATCATCAAGATTTGCTTGTAGAGCTGTGGGGACTGCGGCAGTGCGAAGAAGGCACCGGGCTGGATGCGACTCGGAACGAGATAGTCGCGAGCGCCTTCGGGTGTGCTACGGCCGAGGATCGGCGTTTCAATATCGATGAAGTCGTTCTCTTCGAAGTAGTCGCGCATTGTTTTGACAATGCGGCTGCGTAGTACCAACGTCTGTTGCATGGTCGGACGACGCAGGTCGAGGTAACGATGCTTGAGGCGAAGGTCTTCACCAGGTAAGTCTTGTTGCGACGGTACGAATGGTGGGTTCTTGCATTTGTTGAAGACCGTCAATTCGTTGCAGCGGACCTCGATTTCACCCGTATCGAGCTTCGGGTTAATGGTTCCTTCCGGACGGGCGGAGACTGTTCCCGCGACGCTGATGACGTCCTCTGAGCGCAACGTTCGAGCTTGATCCAGCAGGGTGTCACCGGTGTCGGGTCCAAACACGACTTGAGTCTTGCCGTATCGGTCGCGAAGGTCGATGAAAATCGTGCCTCCATGATCCCGATAGCTGTCGACCCAGCCGCAAAGCGTAACCTTTTCGGACTCGTTTTCCAGACGCAGTTGGCCGCAGGTTTGTGTTCGTAGCAACGGTCGTTTCCTCGACGCAAGAATTCAATAGTTTTGACGGGCAGATACAGAACACCAGACGCAATTGGCGAGTTTAGGTTCTGTAGGCTGTCGGTGGATCTACCGACGGCGACCCTCGGGCCAGCCCGATCGGCGCAACGTAAACCCCGTATTCTAATCGCTTTTTGAAAAGGCGATACCGCAACCCGCGATCCCGTGGACCAAATTCAGCACGCTCAGTATCGAAAAAGCCGGTCGGAACTGTAGCCCGAGTCTGTTCGGGGTGAAATGTCGACGCCTGGGGCGGGGATCGATTACGGTCGCTCGACGGCTGAGACAATTTGCTCAGCAATCACGTTCGGCTGGACCTCTGACTTTCGCTCAACCCAGCGACATTCGCTCAAGCTGCGGAACCAGGTCACCTGGCGTTTGGCAAATTGGCGCGTGCGAGCCTTCGTGCCTTCGATGGTTTGCTCTTTGTCCAGGCGACCATGCAAAAAATTGATGACCTGTCGGTAGCCGACGGCCTGACTCGCCGTCTTGCTAAGCGTGCCATATTGATCGAGCAAGGCTCGCACCTCTTCGATCAATCCGAGTTCGAACATTTGGTCCACACGCCGGTCAATTCGCCGGTGCAGTTCACTGCGGGGCCAGTCCAGCACGAACACGCGGCAGGCTTCAGCGGGACGACCCTGGTCGAATTGAAGCTGCATGTGGCTAATCGGACGACCGGTCACCTTGTACACCTCGAGCGCTCTCACCATCCGCCGGACATCGTTCGGATGAAGTCGCGCCGCGGACAACGGATCAATTTGTCTCAACCGCTGATGTAAGGCTTCCACTCCCACCCGTTCCACTTCCGCCTCAACCTGCTTACGAAATTCGAGATCGGCCGGTGGTCCCACGAAGATGCCTCGCAGCAGTGCCTTCAAGTAGAGTGGTGTGCCCCCAACAAACAGTGGCTCTCGCCCACGCTCCCGAATCTCGCGGACACACTGTTGAGCGGCATCGACGTAGTCTGAAATGCTGAACATCTCGTCCGGATCGACAATATCAATCAAGTGATGCGGCACGACCTCTCGTTCAGCATCTGTGGGTTTGGCTGTTCCGATGTTCATCCCGCGATAGATGGCCATCGAGTCGAGCGAGATGATTTCGGCGTTCAACAGCTCGGCAAGTTTCAGAGCGACGTGGGTCTTGCCACTCGCGGTTGGTCCAGACAGATACCAGCAGTCCGCGGTTTCGCTCGAGTTGCTTAACAGGTCAGTATTCGACGCGGTCATAGTCCAATTGTCAGGGGGCAGGTCTCGGTCTACGATAGACCTTTTTGCGGCGGGCCAAAGTAATCCATTGTGATACGGCGTTCCGACGATGAGAAGAGGATCGCGCCATGACCAAGTCGACCGACATTTTGGAGCAGCTGATGGCGCTGATTGAGGATCGGCGTCAGAATCCTCCAGAGAAGTCGTACACGACGCATTTGTTCGAGGGCGGAGTCGAACGGATCGGCGCGAAAATTACCGAGGAGGCGGCTGAAGTTGTTGAAGCCGCTGAACAGTCCGACGAAGTGGAACGGCACAAGCAATTAACGCATGAGGCTGCTGATTTGCTGTACCACTTGTTCGTGATGATGGCTTTTACTGGTGTTCGACTCGAGGATGTTGCGGGCGAGCTTGCGCGACGCTTTGGTACGTCGGGGCTGGATGAGAAAGCGTCGCGTTTGCCGAAAGAGGACGAGTGAATCATGCGAAATCTGCGGATTGGCATTCCGAGTAAAGGGCGACTGAGCGAACTAGCTTCGGAGCTGCTCCAACAAGCCGGCCTGAGCTTCCGCAGACAGGATCGCAGTCTCTTTGCGCGCGTCCGCGAAATCCCAGTGGACATCACCTTCCTCAAGACCAACGACGTTCCTGTGCTCTGCGCCGAGGGTGCGATTGACATGGGAATTACAGGTAGTGATTTGGTTTCGGAGCAGAGGGTCGACGTGGAAACACGTCTCAGGCTTGGAGTCGGTAAGTGTCGGCTCGCCATCTGCGTGCCCGAAGATGGGCCGATTAAAAAGGTGACTGATCTAGACGGCTGCCGCATTGCTTCGACCTTTCCGGTCACGACCGAACGTTACCTGCAACAACACAAAACTAAAGTGCACCTGGTGTGGTTATCTGGTTCCGTCGAAATCATGATCGCCTTGGGCGTTGCTGATGCCATCGTGGATCTGGTCGAAACAGGGAGCACATTGGCCGCGAATCGCCTGCGGATCCTGGAAGAAATCGGGCAGTACGAAACCGTCTTGATTCAGAATAAACAATGCCAGCAGCCGGAACTCGCGGATCGTGTCGTGCGGCGACTTGAGGGAGTCGTTATTGCACGTAGCTATTCGCTCTTGGAATACAACATCCCACGTACCCAGTTGGCTGAAGCAGAGAAAATTACGCCCGGATTCAATTCGCCAACCGTCAATTCACTGGAGGATACCGATTGGTGTGCTGTCCGCGTTATGGTCCGTCACAAGGAAATCATTGATGTGATGGAACGGCTTGAGGCACTTGGAGCCTCGGCGATCTTGGAAACGAAGATTGGAAACTGCCGACTCTAGCTCGGTCGGTTGGGAAGCTCGGATCTCGTCCTGCCTAGCAGATCGAGCCCACCAGTGGCTATTTGCGTTCGGTCGCTCTCGGATTTTGGGCGAGTCGACGTTGAGCACCTTCATGGATCAAAGACGTCAGCTCGGCAAATCGTTGGCGTACGTCCGCGTCGACATTATCCAACCGAGAAGAGAGACGTTGCATGCCAGGGCCATTCGCCTCCGATGTCTGTGAAATCCGTTCCAGGAAGTTCGTTGATTCGACAAAGTTGATGTCGGCCGACTTGCCCAAAAGCGGGTGCAGCGTGCGAGTGAAGACATCGACTCCGACGTGATCGACTTGCAGAAAGATGGCCAATCGGTTGGTTACATTCCAACGCTCTTCTTTGTCTTGCTTGTAGTCGCTTTTGAGCAGCAGCACGCAGCGGCCTGTGAGCGGTCGTCGGAATAGCGGCCCTTCATACTCACCTTCGCAATAGATCAGGTGTGTGTTCTTGTCGCCGTACACAAGTTCGACTTTCGTGACCGTTCCGACCCCATCCTTAGCGTCCACCGTGTAGGGGCCAATTCGATCGCACTCGACCTTGGTAATCCCCATCAGTTGCCAGATGTTGACGATGACTTCGGGGTGACGCACGAGAAATCGATGCAGGTTAGGATCGCAGTCGACCACATTGATAGGCATGCGTCGAAACATGCTTGGTCGTTCGATGACGCTGCCAATGCGTTGCTTGGCTTCTGGCGTCAGGCGATGGAACGGGATCTCACGCATCGCCTTTTCCTTGGCCGATCGACTTGTCGTCGCCTTGTCGACGGTCGAGGCAGCAGGGCTTTGCAGCGAACACGCCAGCAACAACAGCACCGTCAGCACCATGCACGTTGCGCGAGTCGCTACTGCAGATGCACAGTCTGATCGATGACCTGCTCGCCGCCGCATAGTACCCCCCAGAGCTAAACACCAGTCGATGGACGCAGGCTGAGTTTGCCGGTCCTACTGATAGTTCGGCCGAAAGCGGGTACAGCGGACAGTCATTTTTGCGAGTCACTTGGGAATGGCGTGCAGATGACTCGCATTCGCGCTGGCTGCTACCGTTGATGTCGATCCAGCATAACAACGCGCTGCGCAACAAGTTGCGGTGGTTCAGCAGAGGTCGTTTCCGTGACCGACCCAAAGATACCCACACGCGTCCGGAGATAGCGACGTAGATTCAAGCCCGAACTGGGGGAGACAAAATAGAGAATGGCACCGTCATCATCGGTCAAAGCGAAACGCGGCAAATCACGACGCTTGGTGAATACCGGGATGAGCCAGCCTTGTCCGCTGTAGTCAGGTTCGACTTCCGCCGATGGGTCAGGAGCTGTCGGCGCCGGCGGAATCGATTGCCAAGAGCGATTCGTCACTTCCTCATGTGAGACGCGTGACACCGTGTCGCGACCACCCGCTAGCTCGTCGTGCCGCTGCTGCAGCCGATCAAAGTCGCTGATCCGCACAAGCAATTGTGTTGCGCGCTTAATGGCAGAGGCATCGTTCGAATGCTCAACGATGCGGTCGAGTTTTGACTTGAGTGGACGAAGATTCCACTGACTGACAGGTTGCGTAACAGCTTGAGTTAAACGCAAATCGATCCGATCGAGCTGGCGCTTGAGTGCGGGCAGTGTAGTTTGAGGAGAATTGGTTCTCGGCGGAAGCTCAGCAGCGGCTGTCCGTTGTTCACCGGGACCAGGAATCGGAAAGGTCTGCATTCTGCTGTTGGCAAGCTTCTTGAGCTTCAGCTCGCCATGGCGTGACGCTTGGTGTGACGCTTGCACGACTCCGCTGCCTGTTGCCCCACTGGCTTGGGCCAAAGGCTTTGCGTCTGTGATCGAGACTTGTTGCTGTTGAGACTCGCTCGAGCCGATCGAGCTTACCTTTGTGCTCAAGAACTGACGACGAATCCAGCGGAATTCGCCGGACGGTGGATTGACTCGGTAAGCTCGTCGTGAGGTACCGGGTAGATTGACAGCTGGGCCCTGAGCCTTAAGGACCTCGTCCTGACGCAGTTTCACATAGGCGACGTTAAAAGCATCCTGCAGTCGGCTTCCCACTCGTGTGCGTATGCCATCAACCTTGACCTTCAACAGCGAAGGCTCTTCGGTTTCGGTTACCGCGCCCGCGAGGACCCAACTAAAGCTTCCTGCCGGCGGCCGAATTGCGCACCACTCATCGTTCTTGTGTCGATAGACCTCAACGACTTGGCCCTTCGATAGTTTGCCCGTTGGATAAAACTCTGTCCCGGGGCCACTGCGGACTTCGGCGGTTGAGACCTGGACCGTCGTGCGGTAGGGAAACGAATTCGCCATCGCCGACTGTACCGACAGCAGAAGCACGACGGGAAATAACGCGTGCTTGTGGTTCATGTCGAGAATCCTGTTGGGTGACCGGCCAGCTAGAGCTTGAAATTGGAGCGAAGGTTTAGAGGAATTGTGCGTGAGGTTCAACCTCAATACGCATGTGCAACAGCAGCGCAAGCGTTGACAGGGCGAGGCGATCCAGGCCGGCTCTCTCCTTCGGCAGATTCAACCCCAGAGAGACATCCGTGTGCACGGCATTCCAAAGTGTCGAATAATGTCACATCAATGAAAGCAGACTCTCTTTCCCGGCAGATGGTCCAGTGCCCGTGCTCTGATTGATCGTCGCTGTTCCTTGTCGCGCATCGCTTGATAATTCAATTGGCCCGCGACGCGCGCCGATCAATTCTCGACGGATCGAACGTTTGTCTCGTGCGTGTCGCTGCTTCTAGCCATCTGACACCAGCATGCCGTTACAACTCTTTCGATTACATCGATCCGAACGATGAAACGAAACGTGGTTTAACGGAATCATTCATACGTGACAACGTAGGTGGCGTGATCCCATGGATTCGGCCGATATGCGATATGACGGTTAAAAGCCATGCCGAAAGACGGATCGACGCGTACGGCCGTGTTCGCAATCCACGGCCAATTTCAGGAGGTGACCCGAAGTGTCTGAAGAATCCGATATCAACGTCTTAGCACTCGTCAAGGGAGAAGAGCGTTACATCTTCCTGTATAGCGATGCCAATCGATCGCAAACGCTTCGGCTGCTAGGACGCTACGCGTCCGATCCTGAGCTGAGTTTCAGTTGGTACGACGCAGCCGTCCTGAGCCAGAAGATTCGTCGACAGACTGGTGTCGATCCGTTGCAGGATCGAATGATGCAGTCACAGACGACAGACGAAGTTGATCCCTGGAGTGACGAGGGCAGTCTCTAGTCGGTGGCAGCAGCATCGAGCCAGCCACTTCTGCCCGTCGGTTGGCTGCTGTCCGAGCTCTTACCGAGCGTGACAGCATGAAACAGACGGTCGAGCGATTTCTGCGATATCTTGTTGTCGAAAAGAACGCGTCGCCCCTGACCGTTAAAAGCTACCGCGAAGACCTAACCGCTCTGCTCGACTTTCTCGAAGATGATCAAGGCGGTCATCCGTCTCTTGGTGAGATTGCGATCATCGACCTACGTCAGTATGTGTCCGCGCTTCATGAGGCGGGATACGCGAAGTCATCGATCTCGCGTCGACTCGCTTCGCTGCGAAGCTTTTTCCGCTTTGCTCAGCGCAGCGGGTTGATCGAACAAAATCCGGCAAAGCCACTCCGCAATCCTCGCCCTTCGCGTAGTCTTCCTCATTTTCTCAGTACGAGTGAACTGAAGAAGCTGCTCGCGGCCCCACCGCCCCGTGATTATCTTGGCTGCCGCGATCGCGCAATTCTCGAAACGATGTACACGGCCGGACTCCGCGTCAGCGAAGTGGTAGGACTGAACGACGGCGATTTGGTCTTGGATGAGATGTTGATCCGAGTGCGCGGTAAGGGGCGTAGGGAAAGGCTTGCGCCGCTCGGATCCTATGCGCTGCGCGCCTTGACTCGCTGGCTAAAGATGAGAAAGCTGGCGGCGGATGCGCCGGATGGCCTCGAGGCGCCGGTGTTCGTTAACAAGTTTGGTCGGCGAATCACGACACGCAGCGTCGCGCGCATGCTCGAGAAGTATCTGAAGGTCACGGGACTGGATCGGCGCACCTCACCGCATACCTTACGGCACAGTTTCGCCACCCATTTACTCAATCACGGTGCCGACATTCGCAGCGTTCAAGAATTGCTAGGTCACAAGAGCTTGGGCACCACCCAGATCTATACGCACGTGAGCACCGCAGGATTGCGGGCGGTCTACGAACGAGCCCACCCACGGAGCGCGAAACACTCGAAATCCAACTCTCGTGATCCGCACCGTCAACTTCGGGATCGCGAATAGTTGGACTGGCTTGGTCTTGGTTCAAACAAGACCTTTTTTGACCGCCCAGACCGCCGCTTGAGTCCGATCACTTGCGTTGATCTTTCGCAGGATGTTTTGCACGTGTTCTTTGACCGTCTCGACGCTGATGCTGAGTGATCGGCCAATCTCACGATTGCTCAATCCCAAGGCGATGTGCCGCAAAACCTGGGTCTCACGATTTGTCAGCGGAACATCGTCGCCAACCCCTTCTCGGCGACGGGCCATCGATTGCCGCACTCGCTCGAGAATACTTTCGCTGTTGGGCGGCTGACCTTCCGCAACGCGGCGAATGCTCGAAACCAATTTGTCCCTGGACGTCCCCTTGAGAACGTAGTCGTCGGCGCCCAGGGCGACCGAACGAGCCACGTAAGTGGGGTTGTCATACGTCGAAAGGATCACAACACGTGTTGCCGGCGACTTCTCGCGAATTCGCTCCAACGCCTCTAATCCGTCGGTCCCACCCATTCGGATGTCCATCAGGACAACGTCGGGGGAACATCGTAGGGTCTGCTCGACGGCTTGATCACCGTCTTCTGCCTCGCCCACAACCTCGATGTCTGTGTTCATTAACAGACTATTGAGGCCGCTTCGCACGACTGCGTGGTCATCTGCAATTACGACTGACACGGACATAGTCGTCCCCTTCATCTTGGTCGGTTTATGCCCCTAAGACTAGTTGATCGCCCCAGGCAAGAACACCTTTTGGGGGAGGGTTTCCGGGAATAAACCGGATGATTTGATGTGCTACGGTCCGCCGACCACTAAATGGTAGGGTTTTTGATCGCCCCGACAACCTCTTGATTGTACCAATGTTTCAAATTCCTGACGTGATTACGACCGGTTTCTTCCGCATCGCCGTTGCCTTTTTGACTCACGAAAACCCGTAAAGTACATATTTGACGACAACAGACAGTTTGCGCGCCGGAAGCCCGTGAGCCCCATTCCCACAGCAGAGAAGTTTGAGATTACACCCCAATGAAAAACGCCTCGATTCTGCTTATTGACGACGATCGCCAAGTTCTGGACTCCATGGCCAGCTGGCTGCACGACCAGGGGTACGCAGTTGACGTAGCCAGTGGCTGCCGAGAGGCGTTAAGCCGTCTGGAGGACGGTCAATACGACTTGGTGCTGTGCGACATTCGGCTCCAGGATGGCGACGGCTTCGATCTGCTCCAGCATTGCTGCACTCATCATCCTCAATTGACCGTGATCCTCATTACGGGTTACGGCACGGTTGAGACGGGAATCGAGGCGCTTCGGGCCGGTGCGTTCGATCTACTGACCAAGCCATTGATCGATCAAGAGCTAGAAATGGCGATTGATCGAGCGTTGTCTCAGAGGCAAGTGATTGCCGAGAACAAGCAGCTCAAGGCACAGCTTGACACGCGCTTCGGTTTGGACAGCATCGTCGGACATGACGAGCGGATGCAGCGCGTTTTCGAGATGATCGATAGCATCGCCGACACTCGGGCGACGGTTCTGATTACGGGTGAGAGCGGTACTGGCAAGTCGATGATCGCTCGCGCGATTCACCGTCGCAGTGACCGCCGTGATCGACCGTTTGTCGAGGTAGCCTGTGGCGCGATGCCAGAAACGCTGCTTGAGAGTGAATTGTTCGGCCATGTGGCGGGTTCGTTCACGGGTGCGACTGGCAACAAGGTGGGAAAATTCAAGCAGTCCGACGGGGGCACGATGTTTCTAGACGAAATCGGCACAGCGTCGACCAGCATGCAGGTCAAGCTGCTACGAATTCTGCAAGATCTGCAATTCGAGCAAGTGGGTGGGACAGAGACCTTTACGGTTGACACCCGCGTGATTCTGGCGACCAACGACGATTTGTCGAAAGCCGTTGCGGATGGACGCTTCCGACAAGATCTGTACTACCGAATCAATGTAATCGCTATCGAGTTGCCCGCTCTGCGAGAACGGCCATCTGATATTCCCTACCTGGCTCAGCACTTCCTCACTCAAGTCTGTGAAGACGTTGACCGCAATATCGAGGGATTCACGCCTGAGGCGATGGACGTTCTACGGTGCTACAACTGGCCAGGCAACGTTCGCGAATTGCAGAATCTTGTTGAGCGCGCGGTTCTGTTGGGACGCAACAACATGATTGGTGTTGAAGATCTTGCAGCCAACATTCGCACTACCTCAGTGGCACCCATGGCCACGTCGGCCGTGGGCCGCACCTTGAAAGAGGCACTGGCCGGTCCAGAACGTCAGATCATTCTAGAAGTGTTGGAAGCAAACAACTGGAATCGAAATGCGACGGCCGAGTCGCTGGGCATCAATCGCACGACGCTCTACAAGAAAATGAAAAGACTCGGCCTTGATGATGGAACACCACAGCGCTCGATCGTGAACTCTTAAACGCATCTTGCATGCGGCCTCGCAGGACGGGGCGACAGCCGATCCAAAATCGCTATAATGTCGGCTACCGATCTGCCGGAAATCTCATGGCGGCACAGGTCTCTGGTCGGACGGCTTGGCGTCCTTGACCCCCTGGAAGGGCCGGACCTATAATCCGTCCTTTCTTTACCCGCTCAGCTCTCTTGCTGTGAGTGTCGTGACATGAAGGTACATGAATTTCAGGCCAAGCAGATTTTGCGCGAGGCCGATGTTGCGGTCCCCCGAGGATTTGTCGCGCGAACGGCCGATGAAGCGGCAAACGCGTTTCAGGAACTCGGTGGATCATTGGCGGTTGTCAAAGCTCAGATCCACGCCGGTGGCCGTGGAAAGGGAACCTTAGCCGAGCACCCAGACCAGCACGGTGTTCAACTGGTGCGGAGTGCAAACGAGGCACGTGAGGTTGCCGGTCGCTTGCTCGGCAGTCGTTTGGTGACCATCCAAACTGGCGCTGAAGGCCAAGTTGTCCGTCAGGTGCTCGTCGAAGAAGGATGCGACATTGCCCGCGAGCTTTACCTAGGAATCGTGCTGGATCGAGCCGTGTCGATGCCCGTCCTGATGGCCTCCAGCGAGGGTGGTGTCGAAATCGAGAAGGTCGCTGCCGAAACACCCGAGTTGATCTTTAAAGAGCACTTTGATCCGGCAGTTGGCTTGCAGCCCTACCAGGTTCGAAAGCTCTCCCAGAAGCTCGAATTGAGCCGTGGCAGTATGAAGTCGGCCCTTAGTCTGATGACCCGGCTGTGCAAAGTCTACTCCACATCCGATTGCACCTTGGCCGAGATCAATCCGCTTGTCGTCACCGGTGATGGCCAGTTATTGGCGCTCGATGCCAAGATGAACTTTGACGACAATGCCTTGTTTCGTCATCCGAAGATCGCCGAATACCGCGACGTCTCGGAAGAAGAACCGGCAGAAGTTCGAGCGGGGAATGCTGGCTTAAGCTACGTCAAACTCGACGGAAACATTGGCTGCCTTGTCAATGGAGCGGGGTTGGCCATGAGCACCATGGACCTGATCAAGTTGCATGGAGGTGAGCCAGCCAATTTCCTTGACGTTGGTGGCGGGGCGAATGTTGAGCAGGTCACCGAGGCGTTTCGCATCCTGCTGGATGACAAGAACGTCAAGGCCGTCTTGGTCAATATCTTCGGCGGCATCATGCGCTGCACAGTGATCGCGAACGCTTTGGTTGAGGCCTACAAGTCGGTTGGCTTCAATGTCCCCTTGGTCGTCCGCTTGGAAGGTACCGAGGTTGAAGAGGGGCGTCGGATCATCTCGGAAAGTGATGTCGACATCATCTCGGCAACCGATCTGACCGATGCGGCCAAGAAGGTTGTCGCCGCGACAAGCTAGAAACACCACTCCAATCCAATTGGCAAAGAAGCGATGAGCATACTGGTCAATTCTCAAACGAAAGTGATCTGTCAGGGCATCACCGGTCGGGTCGGCGAATTTCACACTCGCGGTTGCCTGGACTACGGAACAAAGATGGTTGGCGGTGTGACACCAGGCAAAGGTGGCGAGACGGTCGCGGATCTGCCGGTCTTTGATACGGTTGAAGAAGCGGTTGCGAAAACAGGGGCCGATGCGTCAATGATCTTCGTCCCTCCGGCCTTCACAGCCGATGCGATCCTGGAAGCAGTGGATGCCGGAATCCAGGTCGTGATCGCCATTACTGAAGGCGTGCCGGCGATGGATATGGTTCACGTTTACGACGTTGTCAAACGTTCGGGCGTGGCGTTGATCGGACCGAATTGCCCCGGCGTCATTACCCCCGATGAATGCAAGATTGGGATCATGCCTGGCTATATCCACCAAAAAGGTTCGGTGGGTGTCGTCAGTCGCAGCGGAACGCTGACTTACGAAGCCGTCTGGCAACTTAGCAATGTCGGTCTTGGGCAGAGTACGTGTGTCGGCCTCGGAGGAGATCCAATTGTGGGTTCGTCCTTCATCGACATTCTGCGGCGTTATCAGGAGGATCCCGAGACCGAAGCCATCCTGATGATTGGTGAAATCGGCGGAACAGCTGAGGAAGAAGCAGCTGCCTTCGTCAACGAACACGTCACAAAGCCTGTCGCGGCCTTCATCGCAGGGCGTACCGCTCCTCCTGGCAAACGCATGGGGCATGCAGGCGCGATCATTTCTGGCGGCAAAGGCACGGCGGCTGAGAAACTGGAGGCACTGAAAGCGGCCAATATCGAAATCGCCGAGAGCCCCGCAGATATGGGACAAGCGATTCAGCGGGCGATAGCACGCTAGGTGCCAGCAGATGCGAATTGCCCTGGACGTGCGATGCCGCGTCTGAGACACTCCGCGCCGGAAATCTTCGGAACGTCGGGGTGTTGTCCTGGCTCACTTCGACAACCGAGGGAAAATGCCCCAGGTCGAAGTGGAATCGAGTCATGCCCGGTCGCCTTCAACGTCGCTTGTTGCTCTGCGTTCTCGTCGCGTTGTTGACCTGTGGCTGCCGGAATTCGCCCAGCGAATCATCTCAATCGTCCCTCTGGACGGATCCATTTCGCCGCCCGGGCGACACCGCAAATGGTGCCGCAGGCGTCGATAGCCGTGCTCGAGACATCGAACGGAATCTCGGCGTGCAATGACCATGTGTCTTAAAGCGGCATCGATAGGAAGGCCCCGTTGGGCCCGACGGGGTGCTTTCTGGCGTGAACCATTACCTCCCGAGGTCACTTCCCAATACAGAAGCGGCTAAAGATACGGTCGAGCACGTCTTCGGTGTACACAGCACCCACCACTTTGCCGAGCTGGTTCAGGGCGTTTCGAATCTCTGCCGCAACCAACTCATCCCCCATTTGCTGTGCGGCCAGCTGCTTTGCTCGTTGGACGTCCGCCATGGCACAGTGCAGGCTGTCTCGGCAACGGGCTGCCGTTGACGCCACCACGCTTGACTCATGACTCATCTTATCAATCAGTCGCGATTTGATTTCAGCTCGCAGTTGATCCAAACCATCGCCACGATGGCTACTGACTTTGATGAGGGGAATGTGTGTCGCTTCGTCATCGCGTGTCAGCACAAGCGTATTGTCGTGGTGCATGATGCTCACTTCAGCAGCCGCTAACGATTGCAGCCATCCACCGGCCAAAGAATCACTCTTGGTCAGGGCGACGACGCCGGGAGCTGGAGCGGTGTTGAGCTGCTGAAGATCCCAGTCATGCGGCGGGCACGAACTGTCGAGGCAGAAGACGGTGATATCAGCTTCTCGATGCTGATCTTCGGTGACTCGTTGCGACTCGGTCTCCACCGCCGAAGACAGGGTTTCGTCGATTCCAGCTGTGTCAATCAGCGTGCACTTCATGCCCTCCAACACCAATGTGCCTTCCAAATAATCGCGCGTGGTTCCCGGCACCTCTGTCACAAGTGCCGAGGCATTCTCGACCAGGCAATTCCAGAGTGTGCTCTTGCCGGCATTCGGGCGACCTCGTAGCACAATCTTTGGCTCGCGATGAGAATGACCTCGCGATGACATTTGTTGTAGCGAGTTAGCGAGCGTGTTCTCGACAGTCGTCAGTTGCTGCACGACCACGTCGCTGGCGATGAACTCGATATCCTCGTCGACAAAATCCAGTCCGGCCTCGATGTCGGCACAGAGATTCAACAGGAGATCGCGCAGATCATTGAGCGTGCCGGAGAGTCCACCAGCAAGCTGCTTGAGGGCCACATGTAATTCCTGCTGACCTGCAGCATCGATCACACCTAAGACAGCCTCAGCTTGCGGCAGGTCCAGCCTTCCTGCCAGAAACGCTCGTAGTGTGAACTCACCAGGCTCGGCCAATCGTGCACCTGCCTGGCACAATACAGCCAGCGTGGCGTTAAGCAGGGGCATGCTGCCATACGTGTGGAGTTCGACCGTCGGTTGACGAGTGTAGCTGCGAGTCGTCGGCCAGACGTAGGCAGAACATCGGACCGGTCCCAGGGGATCGCCGAGCAGCAATTCTCCGTCAACCCGCTGGGCGAATCGAGTCAGATCACAATTGGCATCGGCCGGTCGAAAGCAGCAGCGGAAGTGCTCCAGCGTCTGGGGGCCGCTCATACGGATCACGCCACGAGCCGACCCGCCTTGTGCGGACGCAATGGCGACAATCGTATCGTCAACTGAGTACACCATCGAGATCAGCTCACGGCGTGAGACGGGTGGCTGAAGACCTGTGGATCAAGAGCTCGAGAAGGCCATCACCTACTACGTCTTAGGCCAGTCTGGAGCCGATCTTTATCTCCGCTTCTGTCGTTGCCGTCGTCGCTCGGCCATTTTGTTAGCCCCGTTGGAATCAGACTTCTTCGTGAGCTTGGACAGCATGGTGCGAGGTTGCTTCTCTTCGGTGCTGGTATCTTCCACGTTTTTCTTGGGTTTCGGCAGCAACTTGCGCTCGGCCAATCCCCACGCGCTGGAGGTGATGAAGTACAAGCAAAGTCCGGCTGGTACGCGGAAAAACATGAACGCGAAGAAGATCATCATGAATTTCATGATGCGATGCTGCATTTCCTGCTGTTCATCGGTCGGCGGCGGAGTGAACAGCTTTTGATGAATCAGCATAAAGACGACGGAAATGAGCGGCAGAATATTGAGATAGGGCCCGAGCCAGCCTGTATAGTCAACCAGCATGTTTGGCATGAAGCCCCAGCCATCCCAACGCAGAAGTCGATCTGGGCCCGCCAGGTTCGAGCACCACTCGATACCGGGAATCAAGGGTGCGTCGCGCAACTCAATGTCGACGCTTAGAGCCCGGTACAAGCCGATGAAAATCGGCAGCTGGATGAACATCGGTAGACAGCCTGACAACGGATTGTAATTGTTCTTGCGGAACAATTCGCGCTGAGCTTCGGCGCGCTTTTCCATGTTGTCTTTGTATTTGTCCGCGATCTTTTTCATTTCCGGCGCTAGCTCTTGCATCTTTTGTGCATTGAGCGCCTGCTGTCGACCCAGTGGGAACATTCCACCGCGAACCATCACCGTCAGCAAAATAACAGCGATGCCAAAGTTGCCGAAGATGCCGTAGAAGAAGTGCAATACCCCGATCAGCGGCTTGGCGATCCACTTGAACCAACCGTAAGTGATCACGTCGTCAAGTCCGTATTGCGCCAGGATCTCGGGATCTTTCGGGCCAGCGAAGACCAGGAATTCCTGCCTATAGCCCTCGGCGGAAACATTGATCGGCAGGCTCTCGACGCGAAATGAAACGTTGGTTTTCGACGGTTTTTGCTCGTTAGTTTTTGCGACCGGCATCGCCCAGACTTTGGCGAACTCGTAACCTTGGGCAGCCTCCATATCGTCCCACTTCGCATCGGCGACCAATCCCGACGCGAAATACTGAGCGTCGACGCAAGCGTATTGCAGCTGCGTCTCTTCCTCGGCCTCCGGAGGTAGCATCTGCGTTGCCGGATCGTGTCCCTTTTCCTCGGCTTGGTCGGCCCGCTTGAGAATCTTCGGATTGGTGAACATCTTGTGTCCGCCGCCGAAAGCCCGCACAACAATATCGCGGACGCCGGCACCACCGAATTTCGTCGGATGCGTTTTGAAGGTGTACCACCAACCCTCCAAGGGCAGACCCGTTGGCCCATCCTGCTGATAGGCCAGCTGCAATGGTTTGTCGCCCTTGTAGACGAACTCCAGCTCCAGAGTCAGATGGTACAACCGAGGTTCTTTTTCGCCTTCTTTGACTTGGGCTGGTGCTCGAGCCAAACGGAATCGTTTATAGATGATCAGGTCGCCGACTAATTCCGGCACCGTACCGGCTGGAATGACGTAGCTGAACTCAATGCCCGGTCCGCGCTCGTCATCAATCGCTTTCGCCGCCCAATTCTCGTCCCTCAACGACGGCAGACCTTTGAGTTCTGTTTCGCCAAAGTTCAGACGACGCTCGCCGATTTGGTGCAGCGAAGTCAGGTAAGACATGGGGTGAAGTGGCTCTTCCAGCGTCGGGATGTCCGGCTCAGTCTGAATCACTTCCAGTGGTCGCCGCACAAGGTTCGCCGTGAACACAATCTCCGTGCCACCACGTTGAACCGTCACCTTGGCGATGTCGCCGCGTCGTGTCTTAACGAGTTCCTGACGCACATCGATTTTGCGCGAGATGCTTTGCCCATTTACCTGCGTGATGATGTCGCCAGACTTAAGTCCCGCTGCAATCCCGGGCGTTGCCGATTTCGCCAACGCGGCGGGCGATCCGTGCGCGACCGCATTCACGCGACAGCCTTCGTCCTCATCCGTCAACGCCATGTAGCCCAGGTACCCGGCCCGATCATAGAGATGATACCACTGGTCGTTCAGGGCAATGCATTGGACGGTTGCTCCGCGTGAATTGAACCACACGGCCATCTTGTAGGGGCTGGTTCGGTCAAGTGATCCGACCGTCATCCAGGTTTGTTGCGAATCGACGGGGAACGCCTCGATTTCTGCGTCGTCTCGAGGCTCCGTGTCACGGGGTGGCTCCGCCTGCGCATCATCCGGTGGTTCCACCTCCGCCTGTTCGTTCGGCTCCGGGTCGCCAACTTGTTGACCCTCAGGCTGGACTTCGGCCGCATCGGGTTTGTCGACCACTTCGGGCGGGGGACTCAACCACAGGACCACCAGTTGGGAGGTTACCAGGATGGCCGCGGCCAACAGGAGAAAACTGACGAATCTCTTTTCCACAATCAGTCGCTTTCGTTTGTCGGGCAAGATTAGCGAGCCCGAGATAGGAAACTCGAAATTTTCGTCTCTGTCTATCCCGTGACGCCAATTAGACCAAGGGGAGGGGACCCCGGCTCAATATGATCCGAATCCAGAGCCTTCGCAGCGAGCCGTCGCTATCGGTCGAGTCACGCGGGGCTATGGACCCGCTAGCGGCCTTCCTTGAGACGGTCACCCAAAAAATCATCCAACTCAGGAATCGCATAGATTTTTTCAACGGTTTCTTCAACCGGATAGGGGACGCGTCGAAACGTCACCTGACGCCCTTCCAATATGACATAAGACGCTTGAGGGTTACCATCCCGAGGTTGGCCCACACTGCCGACATTTACCATAGTTTTTTGATCATCGAGGACGAACTGGTGATCGACATCCGACGGGCGTAGGAATTGATCGCCCACGAAAATGCCCGCCACGTGAGTGTGGCCCTGAAAGCAATATCGCTGGATGAGGCTGAATATTCGCTGCAATTTGGCTGGATTGTGAACATCCTCGGGAAAGACGTACTCCATCAGCGGGTTGCGGGCCGAACCGTGTACGAACGTCAACTCCTCTTCATGGTGCTGCCGAGGAAGCTCGCACAAAAAATTCCAGCGGGCGTGGTTCTCAGGAGTATCGCCGGCCGATTCGAGGATACTTCGCGTCCAGAAGATCGCTCGCTCGGCCCCGCTGCTAAATCCTTCGGGATCGAACAGCGCGGCCTGGTCGTGATTTCCTAGGATACAGCCGTCCATTTGCATCACTTCGTCGATGCACTCACACGGATTGGGTCCGTATCCAACGACGTCTCCGAGACAGAAGATCTTCGAGATGTTTTGCTGACTGATGTCACCGAGGACGGCGGCGAGCGCTTCAAGGTTGCCGTGGATGTCGCTGATGATGGCTCGTTTTTCCACCGATACACCGATTGAAATGCGTTAGGTACTCAGAATCACGATTGGGTGCGTGACTTCTGAAGATGTTGGCGAGGCGATCTCGGTCCTATCGTCCTTCGCGCAGTCGATCGCCAAGCATGTTATCCAGGTCCGGTTCGTTGTAAATCTTTGCAATCGTTTCCTCAACTGGGTAGTCGACTCGGCGAAAAATCACCGAATCGTCTGTCAAGATGGCGTAACATGCGCGAGGATCGCTGTCACGTGGTTGCCCAACGCTGCCGACATTGATCATGGCCTTTTCGTCGGTCAGTCGGAATTCAAAATCAAATTCGTCGGGGCTCAGAAACTCACCGCTCATCGTAAACACGCCGGGGATGTGCGTATGTCCTTGAAAACAGTGCAGCTGTATCCGATCGAAGAGGACCTGCATTTTCCGCTGATTATAGACATCCTCCGGGAAAACGTATTCGTTGGTCGGCTCGCGTGGGGACCCGTGTACGAACAGCCGATTGCCTTCATCGCGCGTCCGCGGCATTTCACCCAAGAAGTCCCACCGTCCGTTGATCAGACTGGGGGCTCCGCCGTACTCCAATTGTTCGCGTGTCCAATAGACGGCCCGCAAAGCGACCGGGTTGAATCCGTCTGGATCGAACATGGCGGCTTGATCGTGATTGCCGAGAATGCAGACCTGGAACTTCATGGCCTGATCCAGGCATTCGCGGGGGTTGGGTCCGTAGCCGATCACATCCCCCAAACAGTAGATGTCGGTGATGCCTTGTTTCGAAATGTCGTCGAGAACCTCGCGCAAAGCTTCAAAGTTGCTATGCACGTCGCTCACAAGCGCAAGCTTCACCGAGTCGGACCTCGTTCACCCAGAAAAATAACCGGCATCCGTCGACTCCATGGGTCGCAGGATGCCTTTTTCCAACAAAGCAGTCTAGGTTTCCGTGAACCTAAGGTCAAGAGTCGTAAGCTCTTGCTGACCGCGAATGGGCGTGCGGCGACCCGAAGAAACGGGGTCCAACAATCATGCGCATTACCACCCGGGCCGCACACCTCGTACGAATCCTATCGAGCGTACTGTCGCCATCGACGGATCGATTGGGTTAAGCCGCGCGGTTCACGAGGCAGGCGGAATCTGCTTCGTTTGCGTTGCCCAGTACCGAGCGAGAATCGTGCCGGTAAACATGCATCCGAATGTGTAGAGAGCCGTAGGAATCATGACGGCTGGTTGATCAACAAACAGTTTGGATGCCAAGGCCGTGCCCAGGCCGGCGTTCTGCATGCCGATCTCCAAGGTTAAGGCACGTCGCATGCCGTCGGGCAGGCCAAGCAGTCGTCCGCCCGCCAGGCCCACGGCATAACCGCCGAGGTTGAGGCTGAGTGCAGCCGCGAGGATCAGGTGGTCGACGTTGGAGAGACGCTCTCGATTCACGCCAACGACGACGGCGATGATCCAGAGAATTGCCAAGTTTGCCACGATCTTGCCAATCTGCTCGGCCCAACTGCGGACGCCCTGACACGCCAGGCCGCAGCAGAACCCGGCCACCGCGGGAATTACGACCATCCAGCACAGCTTCCAGACCAAATCCGACATTGAAGTCGGGAGTGACTGATTCATCGTCAGCTTCAAGACAACGGGAACAAAGATCGGCGAGAGGCAGGTTGCTGCAGTCGTCAGGCTCAGCGAGTAGCTCACATTTCCACGGGCAACCATGGTCAACACGTTCGAGGCCATCGCGCCGGGCACGCAACCCACCATGATCAATCCCAAGCGAAGATCGTCGCTCAATGGAAACACACTCGACACGGCGAACGCCAGGAGCGGCATCGACATGTATTGGATCGTTGTCCCGCCAAGCACCAATGGCCAGCGTCGAAAGACCTGCTTCACCTCTTCCAACGGTAGCAACCATCCGATGGCGAACATCGTGACGACGATGATGTATGGCAACCACGGCTGGCTCCGCGAGAACCAGTCGCTGTTGGGAGCAGAACTGGGCCAGCGGAACGCGATCCATGTCGAGGTACAGAGCCACAACAGGAGATATCGCTCCAGCAGCGACGCAACGCGTTTCAAAACGTCAAAGACCAGATGACTTCGCATCGTGCGGAATCTCAGATCAGCGTGTCGAGCGAGTCATCGTCGCCCTGAGCCAGACTGCGCCGATGTTCGTCTCGTTGTGAGAACAGGGAATCCACCGGCTCGTCCCTTTCAACCATTACTTCACGTCGCGATGTCGATCCAGCGGCAGCATCCTGCCCGCGTTCCATGGCAGCTTGGCCCTCGTCTTGTCGGTTGTCCACCGAAGACGGCAGAACAACGGGAACACGGCTGCTGCCCGATCGGCTGCCGGCCACGTATGCTCCTTCCCTAAAGGCATCGACCAAATCGCCTGTATCGAATTCACCATCACAATTCCAGTCACCGGATGCCCAACCGGAATTGCGCGCGATTCCATCTTCATACTCTCCAGCAGCGAAGATCGCTACGAGATCACTCGAATCGAATTGGCCATCGAGATTCGCATCTCCCAGGTTCGTCCGTAGGACGTCGTGAATGAGATGGTCGAAATCTCGCTGGTCGACAACGCCGTCTTGAGTTAGATCGAACAAGCCGTTTCCACCACCTAAATTGATGGCCGCGCACATCTGATCGATATCGTTGGCGTCCACGACACCATTGCCGTCAAAGTCTCCAACCAGACCGCTCAGCCCAGGGGTCGGTGAAAGTGCTTGCCACGAGTCGGCGAAGTCTCCATAACCGAGTGGATCGAGACGACGCGTCAGCGAACTGCCCTCGCCATCCGCCGCCGTCGGCCAATCGCCGGAGTCACCGTAAATCACTCGGTCGACCAGCACGTACCCGAGTCCCAGTTGAGCGATGTCTTCGGGACGCTCGAGGATCAGCCGTTCACCGTCATCATCCAACTGATCAGGATGCGGGTCATCCGGCGGGTCGCCGTAGGGACCTAGCAGGATTGTGTTTTCCGGGACGTTGTAGAAGCTGCGAAATTCGCGCGCTTTATTGGCATTGCGGGCTGGGTCGAATCCGACCACCAGGATCGTACTCTTAGCCCCGAGTGTTGTCGCCGCTGGGAACACATAGTCAACGCTCTCACGCAGTCTCCAATGACTCAAGTCAATGGGGAAACCAGCTTGGTTGTAGATTTCAATGAACTCCATGTCGTCTTCGGACAGCGGCGAGTTCGCGGGCGGCGATGCAGGATGATAGTGAACTTCGCTGATGATCGCGGCATCAAATAGAGGCCCTTCGTTTGGATCCTCAAACGTCAGGTCGAGTTGTGGGAACAACTCGCCTTCGCCGTTGTTCCATCGTCCCAGCGAGATTCCGTTCTGCGTAGCGCTGAAGCTGACGGTATCGACAAAGCGAACGGGACGACCGGTGTTGTCGGCCTCGACAAGAAAGGCGTTGTCAGCCTCTTGTCCTTTGAAGCTGAAACCAAGCTGAGTTTCGTCAAAGACAATGTAGTTGTTGGGCTGAATCAGACTGTTGCGACCTTCGATCTTGTAGCGGAAGAGCCCCGAGTCATCGGGAGTCAGCGTGTCGCTCAGATACCAATTTGTCATGTCGATCGGTTGATCGGTGCGATTCAACAGTTCAATCGCGTCAATCTGAGGCAGATCCGTGTGCGTAAGGATCTCGTTGATGACTACGTCACCCACAAAGCCTTTCCCGACGATGCCGGGGCTGCCACCGTACTCGCTGCTGGGTCGCCAATTCTTGGGGTCGTTGTAATCGCCCAACGGATCAACGACCTCCAACGAGCTTCCGCCACCATCAGCCCGCAGCGGCCACTCCCCCGTGTCGTGATACACGAATCGCTGAATGACCGCGCCGCTCGGATCCCTCAGCTCAAGGGTCTCCCCGTTATTCGACAGCTTACCGTCGTATTCGCCCTGTGTGCCGCCGTCACCATCGTCGCCTAACGCAATTCGAACGGTAGCATCGAAACGCGAGCGGAAGTCGCGAAGGTCTTTGGTCACAACCAGCCGCTCCTGCGGGTTGAGGAACTGCTGATCGAAGTGGAATGTCACGCCATCGCTGATCTGATAGCCGCGCAGATTGAGAGGTGCGTCGCCGACGTTCATCACCTCGATGAATTCAAAGTCGTCCGCCTCGGTATCGCGATCACCGAACTGCGGCAGGGCTGCATGCGGATGATAGTTCAACTCGACGATACGCAGATCGCCTGCAAGCAGCTGGCGTTGCTCGAGGGTTTCGACACGGAGAGATCGTTTGGAACGTTGATCCGATCGTTTCATTGCGTGCTTTGCACTCCAGTCCCGGCGCAGAACCTCAGGCCGCTAGATAACTCTCGGTAACATGCATGCAAGGGTAGCAGCTTTCTTTGCACGCAAGGCTTGGTCCCGCCGCCCGAAAAGAAGGGTCGCCTCCCTCCAGCTTCGAATTTACACAGAAATGAGAACCAGTGACAAGCAAATGTGGAAAATCACGCCACCACGGTGCGGCCGCGCATGTAAGTCCACCCAAATTACGCGGGGACGCTGGGTTCGCAATATTGCACGTTGCATCCAGAAGTTAACGCGTCAAATGCGCGCAAATCACGTCAAGTCATTGCGGTGAATGCAACGCACAAGTCCGGATGAATACCGCGGAGACAATCGGCATTCCGACCGATAAAGAAACAATGCGTTTTACTTTTCCAGTCGCGGATCGACCTTTCACTTCACTCAAAACCGCAACCCGGGCAGCGTCTTTTGAGGATGTTGCCCAAACTTCGTGACGTCCCGATTCTGCGCGAGCTTGTCAACGTCCGGTCGCTTCGAGCTAAGTGATTGTCAAGGTGGGGATTGGCGTAGTGCTCACTGGGCAGATCCGCTACAACTCGGCCCCTTCCAGGTTCAGACAGCCAATTTGATATGGCCAGCATGGATACGCAGCACCTGATACGAATCTACCGCACCATGATGTTGTCGCGGCGGATCGATCAAGTTGAACATGAAATCACCAGTCGCGGTGAAGCGTTCTTTCAATTGTCAGGTGGTGGTCATGAAGCCATGGCGGTGCTGGCTGATTTTTTGTCGCCCGAAGATTGGCTCCATTGCCATTACCGATCTCGCGCCCTGCTCTTAGCACGTGGTATTCGCGTCAAGCAGTTCTTCGACAATCTGTTGTGCAAGCAAGATTCGACATCGATGGGCAGGCGGATGAATGCCTTCTTCAACGATCCGGACTTGCACATCCTGAGCATGGTAGCGCCGGTGGGTAATCACGCGCTGCAATCGATCGGCGTGGCTGAGGCAGTTCGAGATCAACCTGGGAAACCGATCGTCTACTGTGGGCTCGGTGACGGGACAACGCAGCAGGGTGAATTTCTGGAGGCCTGTGGCGAAGCTAAGCGTCGCGAATTGCCGCTGCTGTTCGCTATTGAAAACAACCACTGGGCGATTTCGACATCGACTCGAGGACGCACTTTCTACGAGGCCGGTGAACAACCGCCCGCGGAATTCTTCGGCGTCCCGATTCATTACATCGACGGGCGTGATGTTGTTAACGTACATGCCGGTGCGGGTCCCGTGATCCAACAGATTCGCGATTCGCGGCAGCCTGCCATCATCGTGTTCGACGTCGAGCGGCTAGGCAGCCATACCAGCGCCGATGATCATTCGATCTACCGCAGTCCCGAGGACCTCGAGCACGCGCTGCAGACCGGTGATCCCGTGTTGCGGTGCGAAGCACACTTGTTTGACCGTGGTGTGTCGCAAGACGAACTGGCGACGATTCGCGAGAGTGTGTCGGCGGAAGTCGAGCAAGCCGAGAAAGAGGCGTTCTTAGGGCCGGAACCCGTTTCCGAGATGCGTGCAAAGCGTCCCTTGCCAATCGAGCTGACTCATCCCTCGCGTGAGCACCGTGGCGAAGGTAAGCCGACGGTCACGATGCGTGAAGCGATTCGCGATGTACTGAGCCATCATCTGCGGTATGACGAGCGAGTTGTCCTATTCGGTGAAGACATCGAGGATCCCAAGGGAGACGTGTTTGGCGTCACCAAGGGCTTAAGCACGCAGTATCCAGAACGAGTCTTGAATTCACCGCTCAGCGAGTCGACGATCCTGGGAGTCTCCGTCGGGCGTGCGGTGGCTGGTCAACGCCCGGTCGCCTTTGTTCAATTCGCAGACTTCCTTCCGCTCGCTCACAATCAGATCGCTTGCGAATTGGCGACTATGTTCTGGCGAACGGGTGAACGGTGGAATGCACCGGTCATTGTCATGGCGGCCTGCGGCGCCTATCGACCGGGCCTCGGTCCCTACCACGCACAGACCGGCGAGTCGATCATGGCCCACATTCCTGGGTTGGATGTGTTCATGCCATCGACGGCAGCCGATGCGGCCGGCATGCTCAATGCCGCCTTCCAATCCGGACGGCCCACGATCTTCTTCTATCCAAAAGCCATTCTGAATGATGGCAAAGTGGCAACGTCCAGCGATGTCGCTCAGCAGCTGACGCCGATCGGACCCGCACGAAAGGTACGCGGCGGACGCGACATTACCTTCGTTGCATGGGGCAATACAGTTCGCATTTGCGAGCGTGTGGCCGACGCGTTGGACTGTGTCGGTGTCGAGTCGGAAATCATTGACCTGCGTAGCTTATCGCCTTGGGATGAACGCAGTGTCTTGGCGTCCGCAGAACGCACCGCCCGGTTGGTCGTAGTTCACGAAGACAATCAAATGTGTGGCGTCGGCGCAGAAGTGCTGGCAACCGTGGCTGAAAAAGCTCGAGTTCCCGTGGCCTGCCGCCGCGTCACGCGTCCGGACACCCACATCCCCTGTCATTTTGGGAATCAAGTCGACTTGCTGCCGTCTTCCGAACGAGTCCTGGAGATTTCTGCTGAGCTGCTCGACTTTGATCTGCAATGGATCGAAGCACGTTCTCATCTTGATGATGTCGTCCTCATCGAAGCCATCGGCTCCGGACCGTCTGACGATCATGTGGAAGTCATCGAATGGCACGTTCAAGTCGGTGACAAAATATTGCGAGGTGATCCGCTCGTAGCGCTTGAAGCGTCCAAGTCGGTCTTCGATATGACGTCGACGGTCGACGGCACGGTCGAAGCATTGTTGGCAGATGAAGGCGATGGCGTCCCGGTCGGGGAACCGATCGTGAAGTTGACCTGTGAGCCGGATGCTGCCCGTCCGCGACCCAAGCCTGGCGAGACCGATCGCACGCCTGTCCTCACTCCGAAGCCCAAGTCGGGTCGGCTGATCTTGCCTGAGTCCGATGAAGAGCCACGCCAATTTGATGTTGGCATCTCGCAAATCGCGACGGTCGAAGGCGGCCGTCTGGTGAGTAATCGTGAGTTGCTCCGCCAAGAACGTTTCCGCACCAGTGACGATATTCTCCGCCGCACGGGGATCGAGAGTCGCCGGTGGGTGACCGACGGCGAAGATGCAATTAGTCTTGCCGTCATTGCCTGTCAAAAAGCGTTGGAACAAGAAAACCTGATCCTCGACGACCTCGATATGTTGGTGTGCAGTACGACGAGTCCGACGTCTGTCACACCGTCCATGGCTTGCCAAGTGCTGAATCGCTTAGCCGTCAGCAAGGGTGAGACCATGATGCAGGCCTTCGATATCAACGCCGCCTGCTCGGGTTACCTCTACGCGCTTCAGGCATCCTATGACTACCTGCAAAGTCGACCCCACGGGCGTGTGCTGGTCGTCACGACTGAGGTTCTCTCGCCGCTGTTGGATTTAGATGACTTTGGCACAGCGATTCTGTTTGGTGATGCGGCGTCGGCCACGATTTTGTACGGCGAGGCAAACTTTGACAGCGCCCAGGCGCGTTTGCATCGTCCTGAGCTGTCGGCCAAGGGAGATGTGGGTAACGCGCTATCCGTTCCCCTGCTGCATGATGGATTCATCCAGATGGAAGGGCGGAAAGTCTTCAGTGAAGCCGTGCGTACGATGATCGCCAGCCTACATCGAGTGTGCGATCAAAAGGGTCTGAATATCGACCAGCTTGATCTGATTGTTCCGCACCAGGCGAATCAACGCATCTTGGATGCAATCCAGAACCGCATCCAGCCGCGGGTCTACAGCAATATTCGTCACCACGGCAACACGTCGTCGTCCAGCATTCCCCTCTGCCTGTCCGAAATCTTGCCGCAATCGCGTCGAGAAAGCCGTCTTGGCCTCTGCGCCTTTGGCGGTGGATTTACTTTCGGAGCCACGATTCTCGAAACGAATTGAGGTTCGAGGCGGGAGGCGTGAGTCGACCTCAAGCATCAGGACGCCAGGTTCGAATTTGACGTTCGAACCTCTCCTCGGCGCCGTGTGTCCAGTCCTGCGCTATGACTCAGGATGAATTGGACCAAATTGTTTGCGGCCTGCCTGGCGCGCGCACTGTCTTTTATTACTTCAAGGATCGGTATGCGCTCATTTTGCTGGAAGAGGTGGTTGGGCAGGGACGAAGCGTGTCGGAATTGAAGTCGTCTCGGTACGGTCGACTTCTTCAAAAGCCCACGGTGCGGAAGACGCTGGCCAGAATCCAAGGGAATCGTTTAGCTCGCAGCGATGTGCAAGCGTTTTGGGAGGAACCGTCTTTGGCCTATCGATTGACGGTCGGACAGTGGCCCGAACGCGGTGAAAAGTGGAATCGATTCTGGCATCAGATGGGGCGGCCCGGCGTCAATCTCGTGCTGCAAATGAATCTTCCACAGAGCCACGTTCGACGCATGGAGCAGTTGCTGGATGAAGACCGTGGTAGTCTACGATCCAGCGGACATCCGGTGGCTGAAGGCAAGGACTTTACACTTGCGTGGTCGCGGATCGACCTTGATCTAGATCAGAAGGAGGCCTTGATCGAGGAGATTCAAAGCGATTGGGTGCGGGAGGTACGAGACTATCGCGACGACGAAGCGGATTGTGCCGCGGGTTGGCAAACCTACTTCGACGAGTATCTCCGACCCTATGATCGCATGTGGAGCGAGGCGATGTTGGCCGCGACGATCTGGTTCTTGCGCCGCGAGCTGGGAATGCGCCGCATTTTCTACTACACGTTTTCAACCGGGAATCACGTGAAGTACCTGCGCGATTCACCACCACCCCGTTCGCTTTACGCGACCTTGCCGCGGCAGTTTTGCTTTCGACAGACTCACAATGGTCCACTGTTCTTAAGGAATAAGGCGTCGCGACGAGTCAGACGTCAGATGCGAAATCCGCAGACGACGTGGTACGTATTGCAGTTTTAGCCAAGTCTGGACTTCACGGTCCGCCTCGCCCTCCCGGACGCGGAT
>CAJHYQ010000878.1_pt1 | contig 29218 bp, 18 predicted proteins | sample 9198721 | NCBI WGS metagenome assembly CAJHYQ01 (sample SAMEA7708357, study PRJEB35096) | sediment metagenome | biome: marine neritic benthic zone biome [ENVO:01000025]; feature: sediment [ENVO:00002007]; material: shallow marine sediment [ENVO:03000034] sea grass bed [ENVO_01000059] ... | reverse complement strand
TTGAGAACACATTCCACACGAACGTCTTGGCGCTGCTCTACCTGGTGCAGTCGGCTCTCCCCTTGTTGGAGAAGAGCCAGGGTCGTGGCAAGGTGGTTGCGCTCAGTAGCCACGGTTCCGATACGGCACTCCCGTGGTACGGCATGATCGGCAGTTCAAAAGCGGCTTTGGAGAGCATGGTGCGGCACCTGACACTCGAAGTTGGCGATCGCGGGGTCAACGTGAACGTGGTCAAGTCAGGGCTTGTTGAAACCGATTCGACGACCCGGTTGCCTAATGCTGCTGCGATGTTCGAGCATCGCAAAGACAAGACGATGACTGGCGAACAAATGCTGACGATCGATGACGTTGCCAATGCGGTTTTGTTTCTTTCCAGTCCGCTCGCCGACATGGTGCAGGGCGAGACCCTGACCGTCGATGGCGGCGCGGCAGTGCACGTTTAACGCGAGAAGAGTCCTGAGGAACTGCGGGTCGATGGGATATCATCTTTTAACGGGCGCGACAGGTTTGCTCGGTCGCTATCTGCTACGTGACTTGACACTAGCAGATGTGCCGCTGGTCGTCGTCGTGCGCGCTTCGCGGACCGAGTCGGCGACGCAGCGAATCGAAACGGCGATGGCAAACTGGGAGCACGCGCTCGGTCGGGACCTGGTTCGTCCCATCGTCATGGAGGGTGACATCTCGCAACCCTATCTAGGGCTCGCGTCGACCGACATCGATTGGTTGGCGGCACAGGCCGACACGATTATCCATTCGGCCGCGTCACTCACATTTTATGCGGATGAAGAGGACGGCGAGCCCTGGCGCAGCAATGTTGGCGGTACACGCAATGCACTGGAACTCTGTCGTCGCGCCAACATCCGCAACATGCACCATGTTTCCACGGCGTACGTGTGCGGTCAGCGACGCGGTCGAATCGTGGAATCCGAGTTGGACGAAGGTCAACAACTCGGCAATGACTATGAGCGAACGAAAGTAACCGCCGAGAAGGAAGTACGAACGAGCGGCTGTTTTGATCACGTGACCGTGCACCGCCCCTCGATCATTGTCGGTGATAGTGACACCGGCTACACGACTTCGTATCACGGCTTCTACACTCCACTACGGCTGATCCATGCGGTAGCCATGACGGTGCCGTGGGAGGAAGTGTTGGAACATGATTGGATCGGTGGTTTGGACTTAAACGGTGACGAGCGTAAGAATTTGGTGCCTGTTAACTGGGTTTCCGCCGCGATGACCTGGGTGATTACGCATCCCGAAAATCACGGTCAGACCTATCATCTAACCAATCCGAAGCCGGCCACGGTGGCCGACATGGTGCTGGCTTTCACCGCCGCACTGCCCAAGGTCGCCCCGCAACACAAGACCGCCTCCAATGGACTTTCGACAGCCGAAATGTTTGCCTCCTACCGTGAACAAATGAAGGTCTATCAATCTTATTGGAGCGATGATCCTGAATTCGATAGCAGCAATACGTCGGCAGCATTGCCAGATTTGGTTTGCCCCGAGATCAAAAATGAAGTGATGCAGCGGTTGATCGACTATGCGATCGATAGCAATTTCGGCTGGCCGCGTGAGCCAACGATTCCAGCGCGTTTTGACATTCAATCTTATTTACGACCGTGGTTGTCCACGCCCGCCCCTGGTGGAAACACCAATGGCCGTCATAGACATTTCGACCTGCGTGTGAGCGGAAGTGGTGGTGGACAATGGCAGCTGATTGTTCATCATGGGCGGTTGGTAGCGGCACAAGCGGGACTTCAACATGGTGCAGGTACCATGTGCCACTTGACTTCGAAGACTTTTTCACAGCTTGTTACTGGCCGATTGTCATGTGAAACGGCGATCAACGTCGGTAAACTCGTCGTTACTGGTAACTCGATTCATCCATGCGAAATCGAATGTCTATTTCGCGATATCACACCAAATAATCCGACCAACTGAGTTTCAAGATGCTTAGGGAGAGGGTGAATGCCATGGCTACACGAACGACTGCAACGCAAGAGGCGCCTGCTCAACCGCCCGCGAATGAATCGAGCGGCAGTGCACGGATGTTGGAAAGAGGTCGGCAAAGTTTGGCCGGCGGGGACAGCAGTACGATGCGCGTATTGCCCTACCAAATACCGTTAGTTGCTGATCGTGCTCATGGCTGTCGTTTGTGGGATGTTGACGGAAACGAATATATCGACCTCAACATGGCATACGGGCCGCTGCTGTTCGGTCATTGTCCGCCGATGGTCATTGAATCGGTCAGCAAACAGATCAGTGAGCGCGGAAGCCAGTTGGGTTTTCCCACCGAAATCTCGATTCGCGTTGCAGAGAAGATCAAACTGCTGTTCCCGAGCATTGAGTTGTTGCGATTCGCCAACTCAGGCACAGAAGCTTGCGCGTCCGCGGTGCGTTTAGCACGAACTCATACTGGTCGCCGCAAGCTGGTGATGTTCGAGGGACATTATCACGGTTGGAGTGAAGCGGTTTTTAATCGCTATCACGCACCGCTCGAAGACTTGCCGGCCGAGGGATTTGGTCCGGCGATTCCCGGCACCTCAGGTATGGGCGACGGCATCTATGATGTGATCGTCGTCGAATACAACGATCTCGATGCTTTGCATCGATGCATGGCGAAACACGGACATGAGGTTGCCGCTGTGATGCTGGAACCGGTCATGGCCAATGGCGGCTTGAACCTGCCGGAAGATGGTTTCCTGCAAACGGTTCGTGAGATGACTTTGGACTATGACTGTCTGTTGATCTTCGATGAGGTGATCACCGGTCTACGAGTGGCCGCCGGTGGTGCACAGGAATACTACCAAGTGACGCCCGACATCTCCGTGGTCTCCAAAGCGATGGGCAGTGGCTATCCGGTATCGGCGTTCGGTGCTTCGGCCGAGATCATGGACAAGATCGTCAACGGCCCGTTGTTCCATGGTGGAGTTTTCTCCGGAAATGCCGTCGTCATGTCAGCTGCCGATGCGGTCCTTGATGCGATTCTGGCTGACAAGGAGTCGATCTACGAAGGCTTGTATGCGGTCACCGAGCAGTTTGCGAAGGGGGCCGGCGAAATTCTGACGCGTCATCAGGTTCCGCACCACATTCACTGGCTGGGACCGCTAATGTCCATTTTGATCACGAAGGAAGAAGTGGACGAAATCAAAAACTATCGGGATGTACGTCGTCATTGTGACTTTGAGAAGTACATCGATTTTCAGCACTACATGCAGCGTGCCGGTGTATTCTTCCATCCCAACCAATTCGAGCCGATGTTCCTCTCGACCGAGCACACCTCGAATGATATCGCCACGGTACTCGAGCGAATGGAGGAAGGAGTACGTACGTGTCTACGGCGATAAGCAAGTCCGAAGGGTTGAGTCCCAGGCCGATCCTGGAGGCTGCCGAGCGTTACCGCGGAAAGATCATCGATCTGGATGCACAACGCGAGGTTGGACCCGACGACTTCGCTCGCCTACGCGACACGTTGTGTACAAAACTTCGAGAACAGGGACTGCAACCGGGCGACCGAATTTTCGTTGCGCTGCCTAACGGCCCGATGTTCGTTGCCATGTTGACGGCTTCGCTACTCTGTGAGGCCTCGCCACTCGTGGTTCATGCGAAGACGCCGACGGCCGAGCTGCATCGTTATGCGCAGCGATTTGGCGTTCGCTTTCTCGCTTGTCTGGAGCTCGAAGACCGAGTTTTGGACGACGCGGTCACCAAGGCGTCGTCAATCAGCACGGACGATTTCGCGCCGCTGCAATGGGCTGAGATGGCTATCTCGGACGACTGTATTCGCGGGCCTGTGCTGAAGAGTGTTCCTTTGCATCCGACTTCCGGATCAACCGGATTGCCCAAGATCGCCATGCGGCCAGGATTTGCCGCCATGGAAGAAGCTCGCCACTACGCCGAGACGATGGCCATCGATGCCGACGACTACATTTTTACCATACCGCCGATGAGCCACGCGTATGGTTTTGGGATGTGCGTTACGCTGCCGTTGCTGACCGGTGCCAATGTCATCTGCACGTCGCGATTCAGCATCAAGCGATTGCGTTCCGCGATGGAATCGTATCCGATCAGCGTTCTGCCAAATGTTCCAGCCAACATCGATCTGTTGCTGTTTGGCAGCCCGCCTGACTTCGGCCGACTGCGATGGATGCTGGCGGCCGGATCCATGTTGCCGGGTAAGTCGGCGATCGGATTTTTGGAGAAAACGGGTGTTGCAGTGTGTCCGTTGTATGGGACGACTGAGACCGGCGGGATTTCCGTCGCCACCGCGGCCGATGGCCGTGACATCGATGGCCGGGTCGGTCCGCCGATGAATGGTGTTGAAGTGCGGATCGGTCGGCAAGGCGTTGACGAGAGTCTCGAGCCTGACATCGGCAAACTCCATGTGCGGTCGTCTTCGATGATGACCGGATACTTGGATGACGAAGGCAATATTCTCGACCCGTTGGATGACGGTTGGTTCGAGACGGGCGACCTAGCGCGAATGTCCGAAGATGGTGTGATTCATCTGCGGGGGCGTACTAGCGAAGTGATTAACGTGCTCGGTCTGAAGGTGGTTCCCTGTGAGGTTGAGGAATCGATCGCCGAGATGCAAGGCGTCCGTGAAGTAAAGGTCTACGCGGGCCGACGCGGTACGAGAACGGAGATCGTCAAGGCGGCCGTCGCGGTGGAGGACGGGATATCCCAGGCAGATATCAACGAACACTGCGAACAAAACCTCGTCTACTACAAACGACCGCAGGCCGTGATTCTGGTCGACGCTCTGCCACGTTCGCCCGCCGGGAAGATCTTGCGCGACGAGTTGCCCTAGGCTCGCGAGCGTTTTGCTGGAGAACGTCATGCAGGCGCAGACCGCTGAACCGACTGCCGATCTGGAGCCGGTTTTTACTCGTCTCTTTCCGTTGCCGTTGACCACCATCGAGTCGTTTATGTTCGCGGATGCCGTGCGCGGCTATCCAATGATGGCTGACTTGGAGGTGCACTTTCAAGGCAACATTGATCGATCCGCCTTCGATTCGGCTTTAGCTCTGGCCTTGTCCCGATCGCCCATCTTTCGAAGTGTGGTGCAGCCGCACGACGGCAAGTTGTCGTGGGTGCTGACCAATGTCTATCCCGATGTCGACTGGGCCCCTGTTGGCACGCCGCTGGGGGATCAATATGACGCGCTGGTTGATCTCACATCGACGCCAGGCTTGCGTATTTGGGTACGGCACAGTTCGCAGCGGTCGACAGTGCGACTTCACTTTCATCATGCGTGCGCGGATGGAATCGGTGGCTTCGCATTCATTGAAGATTTATTGGCCGGTTACGCGATGGCGTTCCCTGACAGTAAACGCGTCGCCTTGCGTCCGCTTGAACCAGAACGACTCTCCTTTCGTGGTGATCCAGGCACCGATCGACGTGGCGTCTATCGCGGTATTGCGGATACGCTGATTGGTGCTCGAGAAGGAGTGCGGTTCTTTCTGCAGAAGCCCGTTTTTCTATCGCAGCCCCGCCGGACAGACGAGGCTGGCAGCGGGAACGACGAGCCACACGATGGCGGATTTGTAACGCATTGGTTCGATGAACGTATTACGGTGCGATTACGGCAGACGGCAGCCGCGCAGAAGGTTTCCGTGAATGATCTTCTGATCCGTGACCTGTTCGTCACTCTTTCGCGCTGGAACACCCAACAAGGTGATGATCCAGGTCGACGCAACCTTCGCATCTTGATGCCCCAAAACTTGAGAGATCGTGCCGACCGAACGCTGCCCACGACCAACTTGGTCGGCTTTGCCTTTGTGACGCGGGGTAGCAAATGCTGCGATCGGCCCGACGAACTCCTGCAGTCGATTAGCGAGGAAACCACAGCAGTCCGCCAAGGCCAGCTCTCGCGGTATTTTCTGGGCGGTTTGGCCGCCATCGAGTCGGCTGGACTGTTGCCGCGGTTGGTGCAAAGCACGCTGTGCTTCTCCACGGCCGTGCTGACCAATCTCGGCGATCCCAAGCGGCGATTCATCACCCGCTTTCCGCGAGTGTCAAACGGATTGGCCGTGGGCAATTTGATCTTCGAGCGAGTCGAAGGAGTCCCGCCGTTGCGTCCTGGAACCCGCGCGGCCTTCTGCATCTTCAAGGACCGGCATCAGCTGTCGATGAGCGTTAAGTGTGATCCACATTCCTTTTCGGGTGCTGATACCAAGCGGCTGATCCGCATGTATCAAGATCAGCTTGCTGTGACAGCAGAAGCTTACCCGTCGGACGCTTAATCGCTGCGCAATTGTTGGACGATGCTGCTGCTGCTTGCGTGATAGCGGGTTGCTGCCCTCAAGCTTTGCGTAATCGTTAAAGTCGAGGCGATGTACGGTCGAAATGTACGAGCAGGGGGGAGAAACCATTTCGTTCGGGGCGCGATCCGCGCTGACTGAAAGGAAGCATGTAAATGCGCCGTCCACCCATCAATGGCATTGTTCGTGCTCGCATCGATTTGATGCTCGCTCTGCTTCCGTTCGTGATCTTTGCAGCCACGGCGCCCACTTCGGCTCAGGAGATGGGTACCGAGATCATTATGCCACAAGAGGAAGAGATACTTCCCGAGCCGGAGCTGCCCACTGACGCCATCGTGACCGAGCCGGGCGAGTTCGTGGGCGGAATCGCGTCGATCTGCACGGCCTGCAATTGGCCTACCTTCGGAACGTATGCGAAGGCGGGACCGGCATTTCAATTGGGTGACGGTTTCTTTACTCAGAAGAACCGAGTCGGCTATCAGATTGCAGTGGGTGCCCGACAACCCTTCATGCCGAACGACCGCAAGTTTTTCATCGACTTCGGTGCTGGCTATATGTCCGCGTTTGGGCGGGAACGACCGGTCATTGCCTCAGGTGCAATTGACAGTGATCTTCAACAACAAACGCGATTGGACGATTTCATGGAGTTACGCCTTCGTGAAATCAGCCGACTCGGCCTTCACACGGCCATTGGATGGTATTTCGACAAGGCCAAGTGCGGTCCATGCAACTGTCGTTTCGCCGCCCGATTCGGTGGTCGGCTGTCTCATATTCGTGCGCATTTCGACGAGACAGCAACGGACGATTTGCAGGCGGAAATCGATGCCCGTATTGCGACGAACGAGGTCTTCACAACAGCCATCGACCGTCCTTTTAATGAAACCGACACGTCGGCCGGCATTTTCGCCGGGATGGAAATGGCGATCGATCGACGGCTGTCGCGATCGGCCCGCTTGTCCTTCCTGATCGATGGCGAGATTGCCAACGACTGGATTAATCTCAGGGGCTATGCTAAACGGGGATTGCCAACAGCAACTCTCATGCTGGGCGTCAATCTCAGTCGCTAGGTGGCCGCTGGTTGCCGGCTTCGAGCTCGTCTGTGCTCGTCGACGCCATTCTGCCTGAATGCTTCCACCGGTTGAAGCGTTCACTCATGGCTTTGCCCTAAACATCGACCAACCGCTCGCTCACCATCTGCTATGATGAACGGGCAACTTCGGGTTGATCGAACCAGTCTCTTTGACCAGCGAGGGCCGCTACCATGCCGCAAGAATTTCATGTCGATCTGCCGGCGCGAAGAACGATGCTCCTCGGAGCGCTCGCGATAGGTCTCGTCGGACTTCTTGCAGCGACTCAAGAGTTGGAAGCCCAGGACCGCGAAGCTGAGCAACTGTTGCCGGCGACGACGGCCATCTACTTGACCGTCCCCGAGCCGGATCGTTTGGTCGAGTCAGTTTGGAATCACTCCGTGCGGCAACGCGCGATGAAGGTCAAAGGCGTCGAAGATGCGCTGAAGACTCCGCAGTACCTGCAATTTCGTGCGGTTGTGTCCATTATCGAAGCGCAAGTAGGTGCGACTTGGCGTGAAGCGCTCAAGATTGCATCCTCGCAGGGAATCCACGTTGCACTCGATGCCGAGACTGAAGGGCTGGTCATTCTGATTCAGGCCGCAGATGTCGAGGCTCGTGATCGCATTCTGAACAACATCGTTCAGATGGCACGAAACGACGCAGAACGTAAAGGGGAAGACGATCCGTACGAGACTCACGAATATCGTGGCGTGAGTGCCTACAAGGCCGACGATTTGATTTTTGCCACCGTCGGACCGTGGTTGATGCTTACGAATAACAGCGACTTGGCCAAGCTTGTTGTCGACACACATCAGGATGGATCCGAATCTTCCCTGGCCGACCTGGAATTGTTTCATGATGCTCGCCAAAGTATCGAGGCGTCGCCGGCGGCATGGGGAATGATCAACTTGGAACTGATTCGTGATCGCGGCGGAGCAGAGCAGCTGCTGCGTAAGCGGACTGACAATATCTTGGCAGAGATGCTGATCGGCGGTATCCAGTCATGGTTAGTCGATTCGCCCTATGTGACCATCTCTTTGCAAGGACGCGGCAACGAAGTTTGGCTCGAGCTGGCCGCGCTGCGTGGTCGGTCGAATGACGATGAATCGCGGCACTATTACTTCGGTCCAGATGGCAATGGACAGGCTCCCGCGTTGCTGCACGTAAACGACACACTGCTGGCGGTCAGCATGTATCGCGATCTGGCTCAAATGTGGTTGCGATCCGACGATCTGATCACGGACCAAGCGGTTGACGCGTTGAACGAGGCGGACAGTAATTTGACGAATCTGTTCTCCGGCAAAGACTTTGGAGAAGATATTCTAGGAGCCATGGAACCCGGTATTCAGTTGCTCGTGGCTCGCCAGGATTTCGAAGATCGATTGCCACAGCCTGCCGTCAAGCTGCCGGCCATGGCGCTCGTCATGCGGCTCAAGGACCCTGCCGAAATGCGGCCCGAGCTCAGACGCACGTTTCAATCTCTGATTGGGTTTTTGAACGTTGTCGGTGCCTCGAATGGACAACCCCAGCTGGACATGGATATGAAGTCCGAAGCGGGGATGCAAGTTGTCACCACGAGCTACCTTCCCGATCGAGAGGAACGCCAGTCGCGTGAAGCGCGAATCAACTTCAACTTTTCGCCATCCGTTGGTTTTGTCGAGGACCGATTCATCTTGTCCAGCACGCGTGAATTGGTGAAGCAGCTGACGAAACTGAGTAGTGAGGATCAACCACCGGCCCAGCGCAACACGGTTGCCAAAGCAGATGTAACATCACTTGAGCGGATATTGCACGACAATCGCGAACAGCTGATCGCACAAAACATGTTGGAAAAGGGGCACGATCGGTCTGACGCAGAGGGTGAGATTGACGGCCTGCTGACTTTACTGAGTTTCTTTCAGGACGCTCACTTGCAGCTCGACAAGTCGGACGACCAACTTTCGCTGAACCTTGGCGTGCAGATTAGGGTGAACGACTGATCGGGGAAATCGATGAAGCAACCTTTTCGTGCCATCGATCCAGATTGGGCCTGGCAGCCATACGAAGTGGATGCGAGCCATCCGTGGAATCACCAGCTTGTGACGCACCTATATCGTCGCGCTGGCTTCGCGGTCGGTTGGCGTGACCTGCAGAAAGCCGAGCGGATGACGCCGGCGGAAGTTGTGCACCAGCTGATTTCTCCCGGTTCTCAAGCCGCGGCATTTAATTCGCAAATGCGGCGGATGGCGCGCACGGTACTGGCCAACGGTGAGCCGCACCGACTTGCTGCCTGGTGGCTGTATCGCATGATGCACACTCCCGATCAGCTCGCTGAGAAGATGATATTGTTCTGGCATGGCCACTTTGCCACCAGCGCCGCAAAGGTTGAAGATGCCGCGCTGATGTACGACCAACATGAGGTGTTGCGACGCAACGGTTTGGGTGATTTCGGGCAAATGACTCTGCAGATTGCTCAAGATCCCGCGATGTTGATCTATCTTGACTCGGCTACGAATCGGAAGGCACATCCCAATGAGAACTTTGCTCGCGAGTTGATGGAGCTGTTTTGTATGGGAGAGGGTCGCTACTCAGAGCAAGATATCCGCGAATTGGCTCGCTGCTTTACGGGTTGGGAAATCAAACGCAAGCGTTTTCGCTTCAACCGATATCAGCACGACTTTGGCTCTAAGTCGATTCTGGATCAGACGGGAGAGTTCTCTGGAGAGGACGGGGTTAGGGTGGTGCTCGAGCAAAAGTCGACGCCACGATTTATCGCAGCTAAACTCGTGCGATTTTTTGTGATGGACGAGCCGTGGCCCGACCCGGTATTGATCGAACCACTGGCAGAGCAATTTGAACGCGACGGACTGAGGCTTAAGCCGTTGGTCGAGCGTATCCTCGGTAGTCGCTTGTTTTTCTCCGAGCATGCTCTTGGTCGAAAGATCAAATCGCCGGTTGAAGTTGCCATGGGACTTCTGCGAGCCCTTCAAGCCACGACGGATACAACAGCCCTCGAACGTCGCTTGGTCGCCCTCGGTCAGGGGCTCTTTTATCCGCCCAACGTTAAAGGTTGGGACGGTGGTCGAACTTGGATCAATTCGTCGACACTACTCGGACGCACCAACTTGGTTCGCTCAGTTGTTTCTGACGACGCGACACGATACGACGGTGGAAGCTTGTCTGATTTTTTTGAAAAGCACGGGATCGGCTCAGCCGAGGAGACGGTCGACTGGTTGATCAAAATGCTGATGGCGGTGCCGCCGCCCGAAGATGTTCGTCGTCGGTTAGTTCCAGTGGCAGAAGCTCGTCACGACGATCGCAGCAAAACGATTGCGGATGTGATTTCCGCGATGAGCACACTGCCAGAATTCCAGTTAGCATAGTTCATCCGTGAGGCAGGTCATGTCAACGCGACGAAGATTCTTGCAGCAAACACTCGGTGCCTCGACAGTCATCTCGGTTGGTGGGATGGCGCCTCGTTTTTGGCTCGAGGCGGCAGCGGCTGAACCGGACACCGATGGCGAGACGATTCTTGTTGTCGTTCAATTGTCAGGGGGGAACGATGGGCTCAATACGGTCGTTCCTTTTGCAGACCCTGATTATCGTCGAGCCCGTCCATCGTTAGCGATCGACTCAGCCAGTGTGTTGAGCATCGGGGACGGGATTGGTTTTCATCCCTCGATGCGTGGTCTGGCCGATCTGTTCGAAGAGAATATGGTCAGTGTCGTCCAGGGTGTTGGCTATCCAAATCCGAATCGTTCGCATTTTGAATCGATGGACATTTGGCATACGTGCAAACGCAAGACCGAACGTCGCGTCGACGGTTGGCTGGGACGCTACCTTGATGCGTCGCAAACTCGCCACGTCGGCGACGTGCCGGCGTTGCACCTCGGACGTGACAAGCAGCCCTTCGCGTTAGCGACGCGGCACGTTCGTGTACCTTCGGTGCGGTCGCTAGACGAATTCCGGTTGAGTTTCTCCAATCAAGCGGAACTGATTCGCTCGATTGACGAACTCAGTCAGCTCGATCGTTCAAGTGCGGACGACCTGTTGGGCTTCGTGCATTCCAGCACGGCAACGGCTCTTTCGGCGAGTCGGCGTGTGGCAGATGTTGGCAAGGAAGCGCAGCCGCCGGTGCAGTATCCCGGATCGGAGCTAAGCAAGGATTTGCAGACGGTGGCTCAGCTGATTGATGCGGGCCTATCAACACGAGTCTACTATGTCTCCTTGGACGGGTTTGACACTCATGCGCGCCAGGCCGACGCGCACAGCTCGCTGCTGAGGACTTGGAGCGATGCGGTATCGACCTTCATTCGCGACTTGCAGCAGCGCGGACATGACCATCGAGTGCTGGTCGTATCGTTCAGTGAATTCGGTCGACGAGTCAAAGAGAACGCGAGTCGTGGGACAGATCACGGCACGGCGGCCCCACTGATTCTTGCCGGTGGTGGTGTGAAATCCGGCCTCATCGGTGCTCACCCAAGTCTTACAGACCTTGATCAGGGAGATCTGAGGTTTCACACTGATTTTCGCAGCGTCTACGCGACCGTGCTTGAGAAATGGCTTCGCTGGCCAAGCGATAAGATTCTCGGTGCCAATTTCCCATTGATCGACGCGATTGGCTAGTTGTCACGATCTGCGTGTGATCAGACCGCCACAAGGAGCGGAAAACGAAATGATGAAGTCTTTTGTATGTGGATGGGCTGGACTCCTTCTGTTGTGCAGTCTGAGTATTGGAGCCGAGCATCCTAACATCGTGATCATCCTGGTCGACGATATGGGATACGGTGATGCCGGGTGTTACAACGCGCAGTCAAAGATCCCAACGCCGAATGTCGATCGACTTGCCAGGGAAGGGATGCGATTCACCGACGCTCACGCGGCGGGTCCACTTTGTCACCTGTCGCGATACGGTCTGCTGACAGGTCGACATCCATTTCGTACCGACGTTTCCGTCTGGCGACGGGAGGCGGTCATCGATCAAGACCGCGTGACGATCGCTTCGCTGCTCCGCTCCAAGGGATATCGAACGGCGATGGTTGGCAAATGGCATCTCGGCTTCGACGAAAACGGCTATGACAAACCGCTACCCGGAGGCCCTGTCGATCGTGGTTTCGCATCGTACTTTGGGATCCGTGCGTCGACCGACATTCCGCCATATTTCTACATTCGGGGCGATCGCGCGGTCGCGCCGCCAACTTTGCATATCGATGCCAATCAGACGGCGGGGTGGTCACCGATTCAGGGCGAATTCTGGCGGGCGGGTGGAATCGCACCCGACCTGCAGTTGAAAGACGTTCTGCCACGATTCACCGACGAGGCGATTGAGGTTATCGATCGCCATGCGAAACGAGCACCGGGTGAGGATCAGCCACTGATGTTGTACTTGGCCTATCCAGCTCCACACACTCCCTGGCTTCCGTCCGAAGAATACGCGGGAACCAGCCGGGCCGGATTGTATGGCGACTTTATGGTGATGGTCGATGCGATGATCGGACGCGTTCTTGACGCGCTGGATCGCAGTGGGATGACCGAGGAGACTCTCGTCATCTTTAGTTCTGACAACGGTCCGGTATGGTATGACCGGGACGTCGAACGGTTCGGCCATGATTCATCAGGGGGCTTGCGGGGCATGAAGTCGGATGCGTGGGAAAATGGACATCGCATGCCGTTTGTTGTTCGCTGGCCCGGGAAAGTGAGTGCGGGTTCCCTCAGCCAACAATTGATTTGCTTCACCGATGTGCTCGCGACGTTTGCGTCAATTACAAACGCTGAACTAGAGGAAGACGCCGCGCCCGACAGCTTTGATTTCCTGCCCGTTCTGTTGGGTAAACAACCCGAAGACCTACCGATTCGCCAATCGCTGGTGATTCGATCTGGGGGCGGTCTCATGACGATCCGTTCAGGCAAGTGGAAATTGATCACCGGATTGGGGTCCGGTGGCTTTTCCAAGCCACGTCGCATTCAACCGTCGCCCGGTGGACCCATCGGACAGCTATATGACATGGTTAGCGACGTTGGCGAGACCAGGAATGTCTATGCGGATCACCCAGCGGTTGTCCAACAGTTGACGCAGGAACTTGAAGATATCCGAAAAGCGGCGCGTACTCGTCCGTGATCGGACTCGCGTCTGCTCACGAAGCTCATCGTGTCGTATTTCGCAACTCAATGTGCGCTCATTTGATGATTCTGGAGGCCAGAGATGCATCGAAACGTCCCGCCCATCGTGCTCGTTCTTGTCGTTGGTGCCTGGCTCGTCGTGCAGTCGTGGGGTCTGACGGCACCGCAAGCTGGACCGACACTGCCCGGTATGCGCTCGACCATCGACGCGGCAGAATTTCCAAGTCTGCAAGCGGCGTTAGATGCTCTGCCCAGCGCGGGAGGCCTTGTTCGATTACCGTCCGGCACATTCGAGATCCACCAGCCACTGCTGATTCATCAAGCAGACGTCTGCCTTGAGGGCGCCGGTACCGCGACGCACATCAAAAACGTCAATCGCGATGGCCAGCCAGCCATCGTTATCGCTCACAGTGAACACAAACGTTCGGGGAATGATCGCGATTGCGAACTTTGGCGATTACGGCTTGCAAATTTTCGCGTCACCGGAAATGAGGATAGCGGCCATGGAATCGAAGCGCACAATATCAATGAGATCTTCATCGATGGTGTAAGTGTCAGTCATCACGGAGCCGACGGGATCCGTCTGATTTACTGTTATGAAGATCCCCGTATCACCGATTCGTTGATCACCTACAATGGCGGCGTCGGCCTTAATTTGATTGGATGCCATGACATTGTCGTGTCGTCGAACCAGTTCGAAGAAAATCAAGATGCTTTGCGATGCGTAGATGGATTCAATTTGTGCATGACCGGAAATTGTCTCGATGATCACCTACGGGATGGCGTCGTGATTGAGAACACTTATGGCAGTGTAGTGGCCGGCAACATGATTGAGGAATGTGCTGGAGCCGCGTTGATCCTTGACCGAGACTGTTACGGTAACACCTTGAGCGCAAACGTAATTGCTCACAATGGGGCGGGTATCGATTTGCGGGACGCTCACGGATGCGCCGTGTCGGCAAATACTTTGACTATCATGAAAACCAATGCGATTCGTGTTGGCCCGGAGAGTAGCCGCATTGCCATCAGCGGAAACAACTTTTCGAGCAGCTATATTGGTCAGGGGGAAATCAAGCGACAAGCGGGGGATCAGAGTACTGCCGGACTGGTCATCTCCGGTGCCACCGATCTGTTGGCTACAGGAAACATGTTCGCCGGTGTCGACGTCCCTGCGATCGAAGCTAAGACCGAACAGCCGTCCGTGATCGCGAACAACTTTTTGATCGAAACGGATGCTGACATTCCAATGGTACGTATCGAACGCCCGACGTTTGACCGCAACCATCAATCGACAACGAAACGTTAGGAGAGATGCATGGAGACGCTTGATGCTTCTACTCTCGTGGAAGAACTGCTTGCGGCTTTCGATACAGTGGGTGAATTGGAGCGGTGGATCGACCGGCGAATGGACGGCACAGTCGACCAAGCGGTGCTCAACGATGCGTATGGCCAGGTGACTCAGCGATTGCTTGGGCACGAACCGCCCGATACAGCCTTCTGGGAACAGCTCCTTTTCGCTTCGTCCATGAAGTCAGCGAAGGCTAAAGGCAATCACAGTCTCGAGGCGAGCCGGTCGGCCATCGAACAATTTCACAAGATGGTCGAAGACGATACGCTACAGCAGGTCAACAGTGATCGCATCATCACTTTGGCTAGCGCTCTGACACTGGCTTTGACCGCGCAGAAAAGGCTACGTCAACCAATCGAGGAAGCGGTCGGCGCGTTATGCGAGAGGTTTGGCGATCTGATACCGAACATCGCCGAACGCTGTCAGGATATTTGGCAGCGTCGAGGGCAGATGTCCGGAGCCGATAGCTTGTTCGTGTGGGACATTCGGCACAACGTTTGGCGACTCCACCAAGACTTCAAGACCTATCGTCCTGAGACATAGTCTCGCGCCGAGCACGTCGCTTGCTTGGGTTGCAGGGACAGGTACGGCCCTGCGTAGACCCAAGTTGTTCCTAAAGCGGTCGAATCCAGATGTTCCTGAATCGCACTGGATTGCCGTGGTCCTGCAGCAGAAGTGGTAAGGCATCGTCATGGGGTGCGTATCGTGGCGGGTCCTTGTGAGCGACGCGTCCCAATATCTCGGCACGGTGCTGAGTAACAATCCCATTATGAATGACCGTCACATATCCAGGCTTAACGACTTTACGACCATCGTATTCGGGAGCTTCGAAGATCATGTCGTACGTTTGCCATTCTCCTGGTTTGCGTGATGCATTGACCATCGGCGGGTGTTGACCGTACACGGATGCAGCTTGTCCATCCGAGTAGGTTCGATTCTCGTAGGAATCCAACACTTGGATTTCATACAGGCCCATCAGCATGATGCCGCTGTTGCCCCGGTTTTGGCTTGTGCCTTCGGGTGTTTCCGGAGATGCCCACTCGACGTGAAGTTGACAGCTACCGAAGTTGTCCCTGGTGCGGATCGAACCGGTTCCGTTTACCTCCATGTATCCATCTTCAACTTTCCACTCGGCTGGTTCGCCGTCGCCACTCGTCCATTTTGAAAGATCTGTCCCGTCAAACAGAATGGTGGCGTCCGACGGAGCGCCTCCAGGCTCATCAGCAGGATCGACAATCGCCGGTTCGGGTCGTTCCTTGTCATGCACACCCCACGTTTGTCCAGGCACGCTAAATGTGTCCTCGTACCCATCCGGTGGCAAGTCAGTGTGACGACGACCTGGAATTTGATGTTCATCGGCAACCGATACCGCGACGACAACAAACGGGATGATCAGCAAGAGCGGCAACTTCATAGTCTTCTCTCTGGGTCAACGGATTGTTCGTGTGGCGTTGGCCGGCCACTTGGTTTACGACGCAGCTTCGAATTCTAGCCGAGTCGTTCTGGCTCCGCGCCTACGAAGAGCCTTCTGCAGCCGGAAATTCGACAGGAAGTTTTCCTCCGCTAAACGCGTTTGACACGGTGTGGCAGCGATTCATTCGGCGCAGTCGGTTGGATGGTCGATTCGAACCGTTGGGTCATGTCCCTTGACCGCTTGTCGACGGGCGCCAGGTCCTTGACAATAAACGAGTCGACGGCGGCTGCCTGGGTGTCCGAACGTGCCGGCGATGTGTGGTCGAGGCGCGCTCTGGCTCACAAGAACAAGGAGTTGATCGATGTCTCAATTGACTTTCGTTACCCGAGTCGTGCTCATCTTCGTTCCCGCTTTCTGGTTGCTGGCTGGCTGTAAGCCGGTTGCTGACACGCCGAATGCCCCACTGCCGATCCAAACGAGCGATGATTCGACAGCCGACGAGGCACCGCCCGCTGAGGATGAACCGAGTGCAGACGACACGGTGCCAGAAGACACGGTGCCAGAAGACACGGTGCCAGAAGACACGGTTCCCACCGATCTGCCGCCGGACACAGAGTCTATCCCAACAGATCCCGCGGAGACGGAAGCTACGGATGCTGATGCATCGCAAGTCGATCCCGCTGACACGGACCAGGGGAGTCCCGCGCCGGACGAATCGACCGGCACCGAGGTAGCTCCAGCGCAAGCGGACGCGACGGAATCTATCGCTGAAAACGATGTCCCCGCGTCAGCTGACGATGTCGTGCAAGATCAGGTTGTTGGTGACGCGGCGGACGAGGTGGAAGTCGACGACACGTCGACGCTCACGATCGGCCATCCGGCACCGCCACTGCGGATCTCGCAGTGGATCAAAGGTGACGAAGTCGGTGGATTCAATGATGGCCATGTGTACGTCGTCGAATTTTGGGCGACTTGGTGTGGACCTTGTCGGACCAGCATGCCGCATATCAGTCAACTTCAGGTGGACCATCCTGAAACGGTTACCTTCATCGGAATCACTCGTGAGGATGAGGCAACGGTGCGCGAGTTCATGTCCAAGGTGCAGAATGAAGAATCCGGAAAGACCTGGGACGAAGTCATTCAGTATACGATTGCCCTCGATCTCGATAACGGTACCAACACCGCGTACATGAAGGCCGCTGAGCAGAGTGGAATCCCGACCGCCTTCATTGTTGGAAAAGATGGAATCGTTGAATGGATCGGGCACCCCATGTCGATCGACCAGCCGATTGCTCAAGTGTTGTCCGACCAGTGGGATCGCGAAGTAGCCCTGGCGAAGCTCGAAGCGGATCAAGCCGTTCAACGGGCTCAGCGAGAAGTCAGCCTTGCGGCGCGACGCGCCAGAGAGACAGGCGATTGGACCGAAGTCCTTCAAATGGTCGAGAAGCTGGTGCTCAAGAACCCCGAGTCGCCCGGAATGAAGATCACGCAGTTCAATGTGATGATTGCTGCGGAGCAATTTGAGGATTTGAACCGTGTGGCTGACGAGCTCAGTACGCAGATCTGGGACGACGCAAATTATCTGAATCGGGTGGCTTGGCAGATGATGACGCGGGTTCCGACGCAGCATCAAAACCACCAATTGGCGTTGAAAATCGCGTTGCGTTCCATTGAGTTGGCAGAAGGCAATCCGTCGGTCATGGATACAGTAGCGCGCGTTTACTACGAAATGGGAGATCGCGACAATGCCATCCAATGGCAGAAGCAAGCCGTCGAGGCCGCGCCTGACGAAAAGGTTCTAAGCGACACACTCAAGAAGTATGAAGCCGAAAGCCAAGAGCCATAAGCTGGCGTCGTTTCGGTGTCGGCTACGGGGTCGCGGTTGACCGGTCGACATTAGCTTCCCAGGTCGCCAACGACTTGAGCAGGTTGGTGACGATCTCAGGGTGCTGAGTTGCGACGTCATGTTTTTCGCCCAAGTCTCGGTCCAAATTGAACAACATCGGTTTCGTGTCTTCGGCGATCACCAGTTTCCAAGGACCACGGCGTACGGCCTTCTGGTCCTCCATGCGCCAAAAGAGTGCTCTTCTGGGGAGTTTGGACTCGCCAGCGAGAAGTGATGCCAGTGACACACCATCGAGTTGCTCGTGAGATGGCAATCCACACAACTCCAGTAGTGTTGGGAAAAGATCAAAAGTCATCGCGGTTTCAGCGGTCATGCGTCCAGGCTTGATTTGACCGTGCCAACGGGCGATGGCTGGTACGCGATGGCCGCCTTCGAAGACCTCTCCCTTCTGTCCACGAAGTGGCCCATTGCTCGAGATGTTGTGATAGCCCCCGCTATACCGCAGGTAGCCCCCGTTGTCCGAGGTAAAAAAGACGAGCGTACGGCGATCTAAATCCAAGCGACGAAGCTCGGCGAGGATTTGGCCGACACTGTTGTCGACCGCTTCGACCATCGCGCGAACGCGTTGACCGACGTCTTTGCTTTCGAGCTGACCGAGCTTGGTGAGGTTGTGGTAACTAGTGCCTTGCTTTCGATATCCAGAGTCGTCTGGTGTCTGCCAAGGAAAGTGGATGGCCAGGTGCGGCACGTACAAAAAGAAGCGACGATCTTTCGACCGACGAAGCAGTTCGATGCAGTGCTTCGTGATCAAGTCAACGCTGTAGCCTTGTTCCATCTTGATACGATCATTGTGCCACCAATCGGGCCGCCCCGAACGATCAATGTGTGAATGATGATCGCCGTCGCCACTGACAAGTCCTCGAAAGTCGTCAAAGCCCTGCCGAGTCGGAAGGAACGGCGCGCGGTATCCAAGGTGCCACTTGCCGTACATGGCCGTCGCATAGCCATTTTGTTGAAACACCTCCGCGATCGTTGTGGCTTGCAACGGTAAGCCTCGATCGTATTGCGATAGACCGGAAAGCGGACCTTCGAATTCTTTTCCGAATCGCTGTTGATACAGGCCCGTCAGCAAGGCCGCACGCGACGGAGTGCACATCGGGCCGTTCGCATGAAAGTCCGTGAACACGAGGCCTTCGGATGCGAGTCGATCGATGTGAGGAGTGCGACAGACCAGGCTTCCGTAGCAACCCAAGTCGCCGTACCCAAGATCGTCGACCAAGATCAAGACAACGTTTGGCGCTTCGATCGCGAGCGCTGGTAAGCCGCGAGAGAAAAGGATCGCAAGGCCGATCAATAGAACGCCAAAGTACCAACCGTAAATCCTCGCGACTCTAGTCCTCATCTGACGCGGGGTGCGAATCGGTGTCGGGAAGCGTACGAATCCAATGCGGTGGGTTCGGCAGTCGGCCATAGACCTCTCGAAGTCGTGTTACATCGTGGATGAACCAGTCATGTAGCCAACGATTGTAGCCTTCGATCAAGGCTAATTCACGGTCAGGATCGGTCGACACCTGATTGACAACCTTGGCAACCATCATGCCCGACATGATGGCTCGCAAAATGCCATGAGAAGAAGCAGGGTCGAGAACACAGGCCGCATCGCCCACGCAGAAATAGCCGTGGCCACCGGGTTCTTCAAGCCGGCGCCAAGTAACGTCCAGCTGTTCCTGCGACTCGGGCGGTTCGTCCTCGATTTCTCGCAGTGGAACCGACGTCCAGTGGTAAAGATCCGTGTCAATCTTGGCGTGACACGTCCAGCCGTCTTCGTCAGTACGCACAAGCGGCAGTTGGTCATCCGGCACGTCGCAACGCGAAAGATAGCCGAAGTGAGCGGTGAGCTTCGGCGAGTACTTCTCGGTCGTGAGTCCCAGTTGGTTTGCTAACCAATGATCGCCACCAAGTGCGTCGACGACATGCTTCGCACGAATCGTCCCCGTGGTCGTCTTGACGCCAACCACACGCTCGTTTTCTCGAACTAGATCGCTGGCTCGAGTGGTTGGGGAGACCTCCGTTCCGCTCTCAATCACACGATGCAGCAACACGTCATCGAATTCAGGACGCCAAGTCTGAAACCCCTGCCAGGGATACTCGTGCTGACTGGTGTGTTCAAACCAACGGCGGCCGCTTTGTTCTCGCCAGACCCCGGCCTTGGTTTCGAAACCGCATTGCTGAATGGCCTTGAGGACGTTGAGTTGCTCGAGCAGGGGCAAGATCCCTGGATGAAGAGCTTCGCCAGGTCGGCGCGGTAGCGACCCATCAGTCTGGATCAATGTGACACGATGTCCAAACGACCGCGCCATGATGGCGGCAGCACAACCACCCGGGCCCGCGCCTACGACGAGCAGGTCACATTCTCTGAACGCCCCAGTCAAGGAATTGACTCCGATTCGTACAGCTCGGCCGCGCGATAAAACGGCGACCTTTTCGAGCCTACCAATCGGAGACAAAAAAGTGGGAAAATTTTGGCACCGCGCACCACGCTTGTCACCCGATGACGGATGAAAAAACGCCAGCGGTTTCCCCCACAAAACGGCGTCAGAGGCCGTTTTGAGTGCCCGGCGGGCCCCAGCTAACGCACCACTCGTCCTAAAGCAGACTCGCTATGGGCTTTGACGCAGAACCGCCAGGATCTTAACAACAAAAACCTGGAAATTGGAGAAATTTCAACAAACAAATCCAGACACCGACGCCGCACCCTATCGGTGGATGTTGCATTCCCCTCAGAAAGGCTGTTTTTTCGCTCGATTGGCACGACCGATCACACACAGCCGGTGAACGTTGTGATGTGGTGAGCAGAGGCGTACACTGATCTTTTGCTTGCACCGCGTGAGAGGCCCCAAAACGCTCAATCCTCGAGAACGATGCTGCGCTCGCGATCCATCGTGCCTACATTGATGCTGTTGCTGCTGCAGGCGGTCGATGTCCATGGGCAGACAGACGTCAATGCCCTCTTTTTTGAGCAGCACATCCGACCGGTGCTAGCCACACGGTGCGTCGAATGCCACGGAGCAACGAAGCAAGAAGCGAATCTCAGGTTAGATTCCCTGGACGCCATGCTGGGCGGTGGGGATAGCGGAGCGGCCGTCGTTCGTGGGCGACCTGACGAGAGCTTGTTGATTGAGGCCTTGCGATACGAAGGTCTCGAGATGCCGCCGGACAATCGGCTGGAGCCGGAACAAATCCAGCACTTCGTCTCTTGGATCTCCGCGCGGACGCCATGGCCGGAGCACACCGAACCTGTCCGCGAGCAATCCGGTGCTTTTACGTCACGCGACCGCCGATGGTGGGCGATTCAGCCTTTGACACGGCCGGACGTTCCGTTGATCGATAGTGATGATTGGTCACAGAACGCGATTGATCGATTCATCCTACGCAAGATGGATGAGCGTGGGATCCGCCCGGCTGCGAAAGCCGACGATGTAACGCTTGCCAGTCGATTGTATTTCACCTTGATTGGGCTTCCTCCAACTCCAGAGGAGATACAACAGTTTCTCGCCGACGATTCCCCGCGCGCTTATGAGAACCTGATCGACCGACTGCTGGCCGACCCACGTTACGGGGAGCATTGGGCGCGTTACTGGCTCGACCTGGTTCGATATGCCGAATCGGACGGTTGGAAACAGGATGCGTATCGACCTCATATTTGGCGATACCGCGACTACGTCGTGAAATCATTCAACGCGGACATTCCCTATCCGAAGTTTGTGCAGCAACAACTAGCCGGTGACGAGATGCCGGATGATGAACCGGATAATCTTGCTGCGACCGGTTACTTGCGATTAGGCATTTTCGAATACAACCAGCGCAACGCGCGTTCGCATTGGAGTGACATTCTTAACGAGATAACGGACGTCACCGGCGATGTATTTTTAGGCGTCGGGATGGCGTGTTCTCGCTGTCACGATCACAAGTTCGATCCGATTCTGCAGCGTGATTACTATTCGTTGCGAGCATTTTTTGAACCGATCATCTGGGATGACGACGCGGTCTTTGCAACCGCTGAGCGTCGTGTGTCCTATCAGCATCGGCAGGCAGAGTGGCTTGCACAGACTCAAAACATTCGCCAAGAGATGGCCGCGTTGGAGCAACCGTATTACGACCGCAAGCTGCGTGCGACGATGAATAAGTTTCCGCTGGACATTCAGGCCTGCATGACCAAGCCCGCCGCAGAGCGAACGTCGTGGGAACAACAGATGGTCTATCTGATCACGCGGCAGGTCGATGAAGAAGGCACTCCGCCGCGGGAGGCGATCAAGGGCAAGGATTTGGAGCAATACAAGCAGCTCAAAACAGAGCTTGCACAGCTGGATCATCTGAAACCCAAAGCCTTGCCAAAGCTGATGGCGGCAGCCGACTACCACGGTCCCATCTCACCCACCAAGATTCCCAAGATCGAGGGTCCACCTGCCGAGCCGGGCTTCTTGACGATACTGCAAGACGTATCGCAGCCTGGAATTCAACCGATCAATGCATCCACCGGTCGGCGAACGGCGCTGGCGAAATGGATCGGCCAAGCCGACAATCCGTTGACTACACGTGTGATCGTTAACCGTATTTGGCAGCAGCATTTTGGCCAAGGTCTGGTCCCGACGCCAAGCGACTTTGGCCACTTGGGGCAGTCGCCGACCCATCCCGAATTACTCGACTGGCTGACCATGAACTTCGTTGATAACGGATGGCGTAGCAAACGACTGCACAAGTTGATCCTCATGTCGGCGACCTGGCAGCAGTCCGCTCACCATCTGCGGGCGAAGGAATATCAAGAGCGAGACCCGACCGAGAGTCTTCTGTGGCGTGCGCGAATTCGCCGCTTAAGTGCCGAGCAGATTCGCGACCGGATGTTATCTGTCAGTGGCGAGTTAGTAGCGGGCAACGGCGGCCCTAGCGTTTCCGGAGATTCACCGCGCCGATCGCTATACATCAAGAGTTTTCGAAATACACCGAATTCGTTGCTGCATGCATTCGACATGGCCAATGGATTGAAGAGCGTGGCGCAACGCGATACGACGACGACACCGACTCAGTCGCTGATGATGATTAACGGCGATTACGTTCTGCAGCGAGCCAGCGAAATGGCGTCGCGTCTAATGTCGCATGATGGCGGATCGCCACGCGACCTGTTGTCGTATGCCTTTCGCTTGGCGTGGGGACGAATGCCGACCGAGTCGGAGCTGAAAGATGCAACTGAATTTGTGGGCCACAACTCAGGCAGCAGATCAGTGGACCGAGAAAGGCTCACAGATTTTTGCCACGTGTTGCTCAACACAAGCGAATTCCTGTACATGGATTGACGAGAGTGAGTAGAAGAGATCGAGTTGAAATGCGCCAACAGCTCAAAATACCGCATTACGAGCCGATCCATTCGCGTCGCGATTTTTTGATCAAGAGCGGTGCGGGGTTTGGCGCGGTGGCATTGAACTGGTTGCTCGCGCACGACGCTAACGCCAGCGTGACGAATCAATGGGCCGATCACACTCCTCATGCCAAGAGCGTGATTTGGCTGTTCATGGAGGGTGGTCCCAGCCATCTGGATTTGGTGGATCCAAAGCCGCTGCTGAATCGATTGGCCGGCAAGCCATTGCCTGACAGCTTTGACGAACCGATCACGGCGATGGGCGAGAAAGGATCACCGCTGCTGGCGTCACCGAGGAAGTGGAAGCGGCACGGACAGTCTGGGCTCTGGGCCTCCGACTGGATGCCTCATATTGCCGAGTGCATGGACGACTTGGCTGTCGTTCGGTCATGCTGGACCAACGGCATCAATCACTCCGGTGGCGTCTGTCAAATGAATACGTGTATCGACGTCGCCGGACGTCCAGCCCTAGGTGCTTGGGTGAACTACGGTCTCGGCACTGAAAACCAGAACTTGCCGGCATTTGTCGTGATGTGCGATACGCCCGACAATCCTGTGAACGGTCCCCGCAATTGGGCGTCCGGATTCATGCCGGCGTCCTATCAGGGCGTGCGAATCCACGGCAGTGAAAAGGAACCGATCGCCAACTTGGATTTGCCGGAGGGTCACGACTGGTCGCGTCAATCGCGAAAGCTTGAGCTGCTGCAACGCTTCAACCGCTCACATGCCGAAACTCGGCCTCAACAAACTGAACTGGATGCGCGTATTCGCAGCTATGAATTGGCTTTTCGGATGCAAGCGCAAGCCCCCGAGGCAGTTGATTTGAGTCAAGAGACGGATGCGACCAAACAACTCTATGGGCTCGACCAAGAGCCTACGCAATCGTTTGGTAAGAACTGTCTGCTCGCCCGACGTTTGGTCGAACGCGGCGTCCGCTTTATTCAGCTTTACAGCGGTACGGGAAGTAAGTGGGATTCTCATTCGGCAATCGAGAAGAATCACTCGCGACTCTGTCGGTCGATGGACAAACCGGTTGCTGGATTGCTGAAAGATCTGAAGCAGCGAGGGTTGTTGAACCAAACGCTCGTTGTCTGGGGCGGCGAATTCGGCCGCACTCCGATGAGCGAGAAGGGGGATGGTCGCGATCACAATCCGACCGGCTTCTCAATCTGGATGGCCGGTGGCGGTGTCAAAGGTGGACAAACCATCGGTTCGACCGACGACTTGGGGCTCTACGCGATCGAAGATCGGATGCACGTGCGTGACATTCACGCCAGCATCCTCGGGCTGTTGGGCTTGGACAATATGACGCTTACCTATGATCACAAGGGACGACCTGAACGTCCAACGATCAACGAAGGGCAGTTCAATCGGAAGCTGGTGAGCGGCTAACTGAGGCCCGCTATTGCTCCCCCCTTAGCTTTCGGCGACGACCATCTTGCCTATGTTAATCAAACTTCGATGGGGTTGCCGATGAGCGAGTGGATCCTTGCTCGTGCAGCGGATATTCTATGGGCTAACGCCGAGTTGCTCTGTCGTTGGCGACTCGAGCGTAAAGTCCGGTGGGCGACGAACACCAAAACTCTCAACAGCGAGAACCAGTCATGGACTCGAAAAAGACGCGACGTGAATTTATTCGGCAGACACGAAACTCAGCTCTCGCAACGGCTGCCGTGTCGGCTGCCGGCGTTCATGCGTTTGGCGCGACGGAGCCAGAAACCATCAATCTCGCGCTCATCGGATGCGGCGGGATTATGGGACACCACCTGCGTGGTCTCGTCGGACGTCGTGAGAAGGTGTCGATCTCTTGGCTGTGTGATGTCGATCCTAGTCACATTCAGCGCGCTTTGAACACGCTGGAGGGATTCCAATCTGCGCCGCCGAAACAGACCTCGAAATTCGAAGAGGTGGCGGCCGACGCCAATGTCGACGCTGCCATCATCGCGACACCACACCATTGGCACGCACCGATTGCGATTGAGTTGATGGAAAGCGGCAAGGACGTCTATGTCGAGAAGCCGATTTCGCACGTCTTTGATGAAGGCCAACTGATTATCGAGACGGCTCGGCGAACCCGACGCGTGGTTCAGCAGGGCAGCCAAATGCGCAGTAGTCCCGTTACCGCCAAGGCGGCCAAGCTACTGGAAGAAGGCATCATCGGTGAGATCAAGATCGCACGTGCTTGGACGGCTGAAATGCGCTCGGTGGCACGCCCCGTGCCAGACGGCTCGCCACCGGCCGGCGTTGACTATGATCGCTGGTTGGGGCCCGCGCCCTTACGCGCCTTCAATCGACACCGCTTTCATGGTTCGTGGCGAATGTTTCGCGACTATGGAAATGGCGAGATCGGTGATGATGGCATTCACGATCTGGATATGGCGTGTTGGGGGCTGGGTGTCGACGCGCTGCCGAAGCAGATCACGGCACGAGGCAGTCGCATGATGCTGCACGGCCACGCAAGCGAGTACCCGGACAATATGAATGTGACCTATGAGTATCCTGACGGGAGGCTGTTGATCTACGAGAACTATCCGTTTACCGGTTACGGACTGCACGGATTCGATAATGGCAACGTGTTCTACGGCACCGAGGGGTACATGATCTTTTCACGGCGAGGCGCGTTTCAGGTCTTCCTTGGCAACAAGAATCGCCCTGGACCCAATGAAGGAAAAGAGCTGCGTGGGCAGACAGGCTACCCAGAACACATGGCCGATTTTCTAACGGCGGTTCGCACGCGCAAGCCAACACGCGCCTCGGCACAAGTCGCACATCGGTCGTGCGCGCTTGTTCATTTGGGAGAGATTGCTTATCGCACCAGTGGCCGCCTCGAGTTCGATGCCGATGCGTCGCGATTTGTTGACAATGAAGATGCTAACGCAATGTTGAGCAAAGAATATCGAAGCCCGTACGACTCCATCGCCACGTAACGCGATTGACAGCGTTTCAAAGTCTTTTCATGCCGATCTGATCCAGAGCGGACCCTGCTTAATGAGCGGGGCCGCTCAGCGCTTCGGAAATAGTCCGCTGCTGGACTCGCACCGTTACTCAAACACGGCCCCCTCAGTTGGACAGTGGACGATTAGCTGCGATCAGGGTGGCGTTTCGGTTTGTTTTCAAAACGGTACCTGAGAATTGTCGTTTGGGCTAGAGTGAAGGAATTGTGATGAAGCGGGCGACATTATCTTCTGAGATCGGAACGAATGAAGCGACAACGTCGGAGCAGAAAAAGTCCTCGGCAGAGCCGATGGCGTGGTGCTGAGTCTCTGGAACCTCGAATCGTATTGACCGGCTTTACAGCGTACAACGGTCTCTTCTCAAGTGGCGTAACGCACGAGAATACGACCTTCTTTGCCGATATCAGCGGCAATGATTCGTCTGGACTGCTGCGAGACATTGAAACGGGTGCCGAAACACCGGTCCTGCTTTCAACATCCGGCGTTGGCGTCAACTTTGGTGGCAACGGCGCTCAGCCGGCGGGTGGGACCGACGCTCGTGACATCTTCAATGGCTTCGTCGATTTCTCAGCCGGCTCTCGCAAGAGCGTTGAAATCTCGGGGAACGATGTCTATCAATACACCTTCGAGAATCTCGATCCCGGAGCGACCTATGAGTTTGCTGGGACGGCAATTCGGGGTAACGCCAACTACACCAACCGTTGGACGCTTATTGAAATTGGTGGTGCCGACTCCTTTTCGGCATCCCATAGTACGGGTGACGGCGTCATCATCAGCGGCCTGAAACAGAATCAAGTTGCGATTTGGACAGGAAACAACTCGGATAACCGACAAGGCTATGTCGCACAGTGGGTCGACATTGACCCTGGCGAAGACGGCGTCTTCTTTGTCTCTTCGACTCAGTACACCGACGCGGTTCCCCGCTCCATCCATTTAGGCGGTTCGGCCAACGGAAACAAGGGATATGGGATTGCCGGCATCCGTTTGAAGGAAAACGTCCCGGCCGGTCCTCCGGTTGTTGAAAACACAGCGGCCACCAACGTGATGGCTTTCGAGGCGGAGGTCGGTGGAAATATCGTCAGCACGGGTGGTCTTTCGCCCGATGTGAAGATCTACTACGGCACCGTTGACGGCGGAACGAACGCGTCATCGTGGCAGAATGTCGTTAACGTCGGCGGTACAAGTCGTGACTTCTCTGCAATCCTGGATGGATTGATTCAGAACACGGCCTATTTCTTTAGAAGCTATGCTGAGCAAGCCCGCGGCGGCGCGTGGGCACCGGCAACACAGTCCTTCCAAACGCTGTCGGCCGGCCCTCCAGTCGTCCAGAACCTGCAGGCGACTAACGTTGGTGCTTTCTCGGCCGTAGCCAATGGGCAGATTTCGGAGACGGGCAACGACAGCCCAATTGTCACTGTTTACTACGGTGACAATGATGGCGGTACAAACCCTGGCGGATGGGACCATGCCATCGAGGTTGGCGTCCAGGAAGGTCTGTTTTCCGCCCCGCTATCCGATTTGGAGCCGACGTCACAATATTACTTCACCTCGAGAGCTCAGAACTCGTTAGGTCAAAGTTGGGCGACGCCGTCGGTAACATTCGCGACCTCGGATACGCCGCCGCTGCAGATTAACGAATTCATGTCCGACAACGCGACGACCCTGCGCACGCGCGTACGAGATGAAATCAGCCAATCGTTCCGCGGGGATCGGCTCACTCCGGATTGGATCGAGATCCACAACCCCACGGACGTGGCAACGGACCTGGGTGGTTTTTATCTGACCGACGACCTCGGCAATGACGAGATGTGGGAGTTTCCACCCGGTTCTTTGCTTCCGGCGGGTGGCTATCTCGTCGTTTTCGCTTCGGGGTTAGACATCCGCGATACTCGCTTGGATGAGAATGGCTATCTGCACACGAACTTCCAGCTCGGAGGTGATGCGGGTGATGATATCTCACTGCGCGACGCAAATGGTAACGAAGTGTTCACGCTGAAGAACTCGCCGTTGCAAAGCGAAGATATTTCGTATGGGGTCGACGCGGCGGGCAACGAACGCTTCTTCAGTGTTCCCACGCCCGGCGAGAGCAATGCGAACGATGTTCCGAAGGCTCCCACAATCAGTGTGCCGAGCCAGGCATTTAGCGATTCAGTAGTTGTCGAGTTGACGCCGGCACTACCGACGCACACGATTCGATACACGTTGAATGAGCGAACACCGACCGCGAGTTCAACCCGCTACACCGGACCGATCACCATCAGCTCGACCAGTCAATTAAGGGCTGTTTCGGTGGCGCCCAATGGCAAGGTCAGTGCTGTGGTGAGTCGCACGTTCATCGAGGCGACGTCCAGTGTTTTGGATGACGATTCGAATTTGCCCCTGATGATTGTCGAGACTTTTGGTGACGGAGTCCCCGGACGTGGATCCAACTTTGGCGACGCGTTTGTTGCGATCATCGAGCCGGGGGAAGACGGCCGCACCACACTCAGTCAGGATTTCGATCTGGAAACACGTGCCGGCATTCATGTACGCGGATCCAGTTCGGCAGGTTTCTCTAAGAAACAATATCGCGTCGAATTCTGGGACGAGCAGAATGAAGACCAGAAGCAAGAAGTTCTCGGCATGCCGAAAGAGGCCGACTGGATCTTCTACGGACCCAGCCAATACGACCGCGTGCTCATCAGCAACCCGCTGATGTTCGATTTGAGCAACCAAATCGGACGCTATGCAACGCGAACTCGCTATGTGGAGATGTACCTGAACAACGGCGGCGCTCTGAATGGGTCAGACTATGTTGGCGTGTATGCG
>CAJHYQ010001245.1_pt1 | contig 29433 bp, 19 predicted proteins | sample 9198721 | NCBI WGS metagenome assembly CAJHYQ01 (sample SAMEA7708357, study PRJEB35096) | sediment metagenome | biome: marine neritic benthic zone biome [ENVO:01000025]; feature: sediment [ENVO:00002007]; material: shallow marine sediment [ENVO:03000034] sea grass bed [ENVO_01000059] ... | reverse complement strand
TAGTCCAACAATTCGGGATGCGAAGGCCGGTCGCCTAGATTCCCAAAGTTGTCGACGGATCGCACAATGCCGCGGCCAAACAAGTAGTGCCAAATCCGGTTCGCCATCACACGTGCCGTCAGCGGGTTGTCGCGATGAGCGATGAGTTCGGCCACGCGACGACGGCCACTGCCGCTGCGTGCCGGTATGTCGGACATCTGCTCTTCGATCGTGGCGAGATAGCCGCGGTGCACAAGTTCCTCTGGAGCGGTCGCGTCGCCACCTTCAAGCAGAGGGATATCAAAGCCCTCCTTTGGATCGGACATACCGACAATGCGCTTGGGCGTTGTCACCTGCTGTTCGAGATCCCGATATTCGGCGACGGATTGAGCCAGCTTGGCAGAAACATCTGTCTGCCGGCTGAGCAACTTCAAATCGATGAACGAATTGAGCCAGAACACATCGGATTCGACGGCTCGCCCCTCGGACCAGCGCGCGATCGTCGTCTTCAGAATTTCCCGGTAGCGCTGCGCCAGTTCGTCAGGATCGGATACCGGTGATTCAAAGACCTGCAATTGCGCCTGCAACTCCTCAAACGGAGGTTGGCTGACGTCGTGAACCAGTACACTTGTCACTCCGAAATAGGAACGTGGATTGTCGAGCATCTTTTGGTACTCGACCTGTGGCATATCAAGAACAGGATAGCCTTGATCATCCAACGCCGTCGCCCACTCAAGGTAGGACCTGAACTGGACAAGCGGCGACTTTCGAACGTGCGTCAGGTCCACGGTTGTCCAGGCGAGCTTCGGCGAATTGAATCGATTCGTGTGAAAATATGGCAGAGTGCAATTGGCGATAACGGTTCGGCAAACACTCTGACGTTCACCCATTGCCTTGTAACTCACAAACTTCTTGTCTTCAGGAAGCAGAGGCGAACGAACGACTGCGTTCAATTTTTGCGACACACCATGAGAGAAGATGCCGGCAGGTAGCACTCCGGTGATGATCTGTGGACCTTCAGGCAGAACGCAAAAGTCGCCGGGTGACGTGAAGCATTCTTCGTCTTCGACGCCGAGTCCCTCCAATTCCCAATGGTCGTTGTGGCGCTTGCCCGTTAAGTCTCCGAATGAGACGTAGTTGCTGCGATTGAAAGCTACCCGCCGATCGTGCTCCGATTTCATGGCAGCGCGGGATTCGTTCCATTGTTCCTGCCAGGATTGTCCATTTGAGGGGTTGGCCATTTCGTGCCACACGAACAGCGGGTGTTCCATGTTATCCCGATTGGCCTCCGACTCTTGCAAACTCAACACTTCGGCAGAGATACTGTCAGCTTCGTGCATCCAGATTTCACTGAGTTCTCGTCGGATCTTCTGCTTTGAAACAGTCAGTTTCTTTTTGAGTTCCTGCTGGCGATGTGGCAGGTCAAGCGTCCGGATCACCTGGCGGGAACTGGCCATCACTCCCAGCAACGCGTAGTAGTCGCGCTGAGGAATGTCGTCGAGCTTGTGGTCGTGGCACCGCGAACACGCAACCGTCATCGCTTGAAATGCCTTGGACAACGTGTCGATCTGGTTGTCCATCACGTCGAGACTGATGTCCGGATACAGCACACAGTCGTCGTGCCCCGTTTCGCCGAAGCGGTAAAACGCCGTGCCGATCAACGATTCGTTGATGCGGAGAGCAGTGTTCACTCGCGGGTTCTCCAGCAAATCGCCTGCGATATGTTCGCGAATCAGTTGGTCATAGGGCACGTCTTGGTTGAAGGCACGGATCAAATAATCGCGGTATCGCCATGCCTCTCGAACGAGGTGGTTCCATTCGTACCCCCAGGTCTCGGCAAATCGCACGACGTCCATCCAGTGCCGAGCCCAGCGCTCGCCGAACTGCGGAGAATTGAGGTAGTGATCAACCAGCTCGGCATAACGCTCGTCTGTCGGATCATCCACAAATTGCCGAACGATACCGGGAGCGGGCGGGAGTCCGGTGAGCATTAGGCTAAGGCGTCGAACTTGCCGATGCGGCGCTGCCCGCTTGCTTGGCGAGAGGTCATGACCCTGCAACGATCGCAGGACGTACCGGTCGATGGGTTGCATCTGAGAATCAGCGGGTGCGGGCAGCAACTCAAGGGACGACGAGAGTTGATTCACTTCCGGCAGCGGTCGAAGGCTCCAGTGGGCTTCCGATGAATCAACGCTTGTCGACTCGGCTTCGTCTGCCATCCCGGCCGTTCCCAGGATTCCCCAACAAAGACATACGCCAAGAAGTGTCGTGATGGTTTTCGTCATTCGACCTATCGCATTTCGACGCCGAAGACCGATTGCCTACCAATCTGACCCGACGAGGCTAGGATGCGTTTCTCGCTTCGTGCCGATTTAGCTGTGCGGTGGAATCTGGTGTGGACTCTGGTGATACTACCAAAGTTGAGCGACAACCTCTACTTGTTTTGCCGATGCCAGCCATCTTACCGCACGAGAACACAAGTCGATACATCCTCGGTCTCGGAACCAATCTCGAAACTCGCAACGGCGTGATACCGCTTGTACGAAGCTGCGCTGCGAAGCCGCTGATTGCGCCGCTCTTGCAGCGCGTCAGCACGCGCGGTCGCTGACGCGCAGGTGCTGGTGTCACTGGCGTGTTTCGGTTCGGCTGAGGCTATAGAAACGCGGAGAAGTCGATTTTGCCTGTGACAAGGCGGTAGTACCCCGAAACGATCTTTACGCCGCGAGCCTGGGCAATGATGGAAGATCGAGATCTGAGCTCGTGTGCGTTTAACTTGGCGTTCTCCTTGACCGTCGTCGCCAGAGGATCCTTTTCGAAAGACCTTTTCTTTCTCTTCGCGGAGGCCACAGCGGGCGTGATGTGGGCGAGAAGATTGTTGATGTTGTAACCCAAGTCGGTCGTTTCTGCCGCGGTGGCCAGAGCCGTATTCACCGCGCCGCAGCCTTCGTGCCCCAATACAACAATGAGATTCGTATTCAGTTGATGCACGGCGTACTCGATACTAGCAATGGACGTCGTATCGGCAATGTTACCGGCAACTCTGACGACGAAGATCTCATTCAGCGACGCATTGAAGAGTATTTCAGGGGAAACACGGCTATCAGCGCAGCTCAACACAACCGCGTAAGGCCACTGCGTTCCGGCAAACGGTTTTCGTTCCTCTTCGGTCGGATAGTTGAGCGCATGGTGTGCAACAAAACGTTCATTCCCAGCCCGCAACTTTTTTAAGGCGGCTTCTGCGGACAGCCGATTCTTCTTCGCGGTGACCTTCTTCTTTGCCATTATGGGCTCCTCAGGAATCAATCGGACAGTGACTACGACCGAAAATGTGGTGATCGACAAATGCGAGGCAGGGTTCGGGACTTGCTGGCCGCATTTCGCCTTGAAGATCCTGTCTCAAGGTGGAGTTTGTGTCAGGGTGGCAGCATTATACGACATAAAAATCGTAAATTTCAAGTCGCGTTATTTGTGTCGCGTTTCTTGCGCGAATCCGGTAGCATGAGAGCCGCAGACGTGCTTGCGGTAGCTGTCAGCATGGAATGCGAACGATCCAATGCCCGGTGTCCGACATGAAGAAAAAGCCCTCCGCAAAGAAGAGGACGAATGATCGCCGTGGCGGCGCACTGGACGGCTCTCCGCGCTGGACTTTTCTGACCAATCATGCTCACGTGCTGGCCGTTTTAGACTCAAATCCGGAGATCGTGCTTCGACAGGTCGCCGTCCTGGTTGGCATTACGGAACGAGCTGTTCAGCGGATCATCCAGGATCTGGAAGAAGGCGGCTTTGTCAAGCGAGAACGTGTCGGGCGGCAGAACCGCTATCGCGTACGCAAAGGCCGGTCGCTTCGCCATCCAATCGAAGCGCACCGCACCATCGGAGATCTGCTCAACCTGATCTCCAAGGAATAGTCTACCCAGCGATGAATCGCTGGGCTAATTTCGGACGTCCCGTGGACGACGAGGTAGATTCCTCCCTATCTTTCTCGGCCGCGGGCGGAATCGCCGCGAGCAGTTGTGCCAGTGACACTCGCGATTGACACAATTCGCCGTATTGCCGGGATCGAGGGGCTGTCAAATCACCGCGGCGCGCTAGAAAATAACCAGCTAATCCTGATGCACCGGAGTGCTTGAAATGCGAACTGCAGCCCTTCTCTTCTTCCTTCTGGCCCTGAATTCCTCCCTGACGGCTGAGCAGCAGGATCGCACGCTGTTTAGCTTCAAAACGCCTGAAGCCGCCGAGCGATGGCAGACGGTCAATGACGGGGTAATGGGTGGTCGCTCCGATGGTCGATTTAGGATCAACCAGCAGCAGCAGATGGAATTCTACGGAACGCTGTCGCTCGAGAATAATGGCGGCTTCGCTTCGGTCAGATCGAGAGGAACCAATTTTGGACTTACAGAAGGCGACTCGATTGTCACGCGAGTTCGCGGTGACGGTCGGGAATACAACTTAAATCTGTATGCACAAAGAAACCTCGGCGGATACTCGTACCGCCAGTCCTTCAAGACAACAAAAGGTGAATGGATTGAAGTCAGGTTGCCGGTGGACAAATTCGTCGCCACTTGGCGAGGTCGAGTGTTTCCAAACGAGAAGCTTGATCCGCAAAAGGTGACTGGACTGGGAATTTTACTCGGCGACAAGAAGGCGGGCCGGTTCAAGCTCGAAATCGATTGGGTCAAAGTCAGTTCGAACTGACAAACGCCCGGGCGTAGATGAGGTGCCTCGTCTGGCTGCAATTGCAGCTTTCACGATGCGATCAATATCCCATTCCGTGCATGCATGGTGGTGAGCATCGAGGTACAGCATGTCGGGCTTTTTGGTTTTGATGATGGAGTGTACTTTCTCGCGTGTTGCGCTGGTTGGCACTCTCGCGTTGTTTAGCATTTCTCCGCGTAGCATCCGCTGCTTTAGGGTCGAGCTCTTGGCTGCATCAGATTGGGCGTACGCGGCGTTGGCCAACGTAAGACAGGTCATCAGAAATAGTCGAGCAGTCATGGATGCGTCCCTTGATGGGTTAAATGCCGATGGAAAATGCGGCTCCGCTGTTCATTCGGGCTTCCCGGTAGTTTAAGGTACTGAAAATGAGTTGTAACCTTCTCTCCGCCTTGCTCGACTGCAGCAAATGGGGCAACGAAAACCCCATACGCATGAAGGCGCTCGCGTGCTCGTCATTTTGGACCAGGCTACACGATGAATACAAACAGACGTTCCTTCTTCAAATCCGCCTTGGCCGGTGGAGCGACGCTGTCCCTACCTGCCCTAGCTCACTCGCAAAGCACTGACTCCGTACCGGATCGTTACGCGAAGCTTGATGCAGTTCTCAAGCAGCCCGTTTTGAAGCGCCACCTGCTTCCCAACCCGGTAATCATTGAGAAGATCGAACTGCTGCGTGACCGCAGCAACTGTATCTGCCGGGTCAAATCCAAGGACGGCGCGGAGGGACTCTCCATCGGTCATCCCTTTATCGCGAAGTCCAGTTGGCCGATGTTTCAGCACAATTTGCATCACCACTTCCATGGCAAGGACGCACGTGACCTTGACCAGCTCATCTTCAACGCCCACGAATTGAACATTAAGCGACAGGGCATTCCGCTTTGCGTGCAAATCGCCTCCATCGAATTTGCCATACTCGACATGTTGGGCAACATCGCCAATAAACCGGCGGGGCAGCTGATCGGCGATTTGGTGCATCCGGAAGTTGCCATCTACCTCGGGACGCGTTTGGGGGACCTCCGGCGCAAGGAACCAGAGGTTTCACTCGAGTTAGTGAAGCAGGACCAGCAAGAAACCAAGGCCAAAGCCATCAAGCTGCGAGCGGGACGTGGCGATAACCTCGGGCAGAACAACGAAAACGCACCGGGTCGTACCGAAAAGCTGATTCGCATGGCTCGCGAGATGTTTGGTGACGACATGGTCCTGATGATCGACGGCAACGGCACCTACGATGTCAAACAGGCCATCCGCATCGGTAAGATTCTGGAGGAGTACAACTACTACTTCTATGAGGAACCTATTCCTTGGGACTGGTACGAAGAGCAGAAGCAAGTCGAAGTGGCGCTCAGCATTCCGATGGCTGGTGGTGAAGAGGAATTCGGAGTCCATGCATTCCGCTACCTGATCGGCAACGAGGTCTTTCAGATCGTGCAGCCTGACTTGTTCTACTACGGTGGCATGATCCGAACGATGCAGGTCGCCAGAATGGCCGAGGCAGTCGGCCTCCAGATCACCCCGCACATTTCAGGCGGCGGACTTGGATACGTCTACATGCTTCAAATGGTGTCCGTTTGCCCGGCCGCGGCCGAATATCACGAGTTCAAGATGTTCCATACCCGTGATGCCAACGGCACTGTCGTACCGGTCGAAAGTAAGGCCGAACCATTCGAGAGCATCGACGGCTTGATCAAAGTCCCCATGGGCTCCGGACTCGGCGTGCGCATCGACCCGGATTACGTGAAGACTCACAAGGTCGTCTCGGGATAACCAAATGCGATCGGTGATCCGCACCGCCGCGGCTTGACAGCCAAGACAGCGAGCCCTCAGCAGCTGTTACCTGATGCTCTTCGTGTTCAGCCTCCTGAGGTATTACACACCATTACTGACGATACGGTTGAATCGTGAAGGTCTTTGCCTTGTAGTTTCCATCCGGAATCACAGTAGGCAATTTGTATTCCGGATTCGTGAGGATGGCATAAACGGCTGGGTCCCGTTGCTGCACTTTGTCGCGAGTATTTAATCTCCATTCATGCCCGATTTGTGCCAGCCTTCCCGGATAGTTCTGCGCTCCAAGAATCGACGTCAACCCCCAGTATATGTACTCGGAGTTCTGGCAGTCGTAGTCGCACGTCTCATCGTCATACGTATACCAGGCACCTTTTGGGTAATTCGCGGGAACTTTGTGAAACCGTCCTCCGCGGGCGCGGTCCATGGCGTCCGCGATCCTGGTGCCTGGCATGCGGCCAAAAACGTCGGGATACGCACCTGCCCAACCCACGTCCGAGACCATGTGCAGAACTTCCTCCAGCGAGGCGTCAAACCTGCCCTGCGCCATCGCATTCGGGATGGTTTCTTCGTCATACAAACCTTGGCCTCTCGGACGCCTCCGAAGCAACCTGAATTCCTCTTCGGTCTTCGCCATGACGATGGCCCCCTTCCCCTTCCTTAACGCCCTCATAATCTTTGGATTGTCGGGTGTACCATCCTCGTTGTTATCGATGTACTCGGCCAATATGTTGGCAGCGTGAAGCAACTTGTCGTCGCCGGTCGTACTAGTGGCGTAAATATGGAGTCCAAACACCTCGACCTTCTTAGTGAAAGTCACCTCCTTCACAACTTGCTGCGCGGAAGCATTATCGAGCGCAAGGACAACGGAGGTCACGAGAACTGCTGCCGATAGGAGTTGCGGTTTCATAATCTCTCCCGGCTTAATTGGCGGGCGACAAGACTGCAGTCACCTGATGGTGATCGGATGGGATCGCCCATCATCGTGGGCATCGTTGCGCGTTCTCCGACCAGGCTTCCCGCGCGACCTTGCCGCCCCAGGATAACGCATCCCGCTACATCGGGCGAAGGCATGAAATCACTTTCCCAACGGGAAGTGTCAATCATCGTAGTCTTCGGCACTTTGCGGATTAAATCTGTGGGACACGCAGCCAAGCACTAACCACATGTCGAACTTTCAAGCCTCGTTGTCAATGTGAGAGGCCCGACGCGACCTTTCTGTCAACCACGATCCCGGGGCCACTCCGAAATTCTCCGGCCCCAGCTCCTAGCCCAGCGTATACTTCCCTATTGCTTTGGGAGGTGTGCCATGTCCAAGCGAAGTTGCCTTGCCTCGTGGTTTGTCCTGACCACGCTTTTTTCAGCTGGAGTATGTGGGCAGGATCAGTGGATTGACCAACCGCAATTCTCTCCTCCATTTTCGCAGAGTGTTCCGCGGCAACCCCGGGGCATAAGACAGCGAACAACGCCACGACCACCAGCTAATCCATCGACCTCGTACCAAGTACGGCCAGAGGACGTGCAGAGATTGATCGAGGGTCTTCTCGAAGCGGACTCCGAAAACAGATACTCAGGTGATCGTCGTCAAAACGAAAGTCCCCAATTCGCGCCCGCGCCTCCGCGTCGTGCCGTCGCGACGCGCGATCAATTCGGAGTGCTCACACTGGAGCAACAACACCAGGCATTGCTGACGGCGCTGGTTAGCCTGGAAGAGGATCTCAGCCGCTTGAGTAGCGGTGACGATTGGATCAGCTACTTGCATCTTCGTTCGCTTCTGCGTCTGCTGGCATCGCAAGACTCCGAATTGCCTGCCGAGGATATACGCCTGCAGCTGACGACCATCGCGGATCAATACGATCGAGTCCAAGCGGATTTGAAGTACCGACGCATTGCTGCCCTATGGGGTTTTCAGACTCTGCAAATCGGATTGCGCGAGTACGCCGCTGAGCCGATGCAACGCGACGTGCGACGGGCCGGCTTGCATTCCGAACAACTCCGCCGGTCGTTGCAGCGAGTGTCGCGTGGAGATGGTTGGATAAACTACTTCAAATTGGACGAGATGAGCAAGCTCGCTCAATCGACCGAGCGCCTCTCTCCGGCCACTCGTGACGAAGTGCACGAAGTGGCTAATCGCCTGGATCAAGTCAGCAGAAACCCCACTTACTCCACGCTTTCACAGATGAGGGGTTTCGACGCGACACTTCGCTCGCTCAAGCAACTTGCGGATAGGTTCAGACAATCTGCCGTGGCCGAATCGCAGCACGATGCCGAGGAGATGAATCGAATCGTGCAAACGATCCGACAGAGTCTGGATACCCTGACCAACACCCGTCAAGAGGAAGACCAAGTCCACCAAATGCTCGAGACCGTGCAACTGGGAACATCCCAAGCCGACGAGGCGTTGAAGACGCTTACACTAATCCGCCAACGCCACGACGCAGAACTCAAGCAGGCCCAGGATGGGCTAAAGACTCTGCTTGCCGCAATTCAGAAGCAAAGCAAGCGGAAGGCAATGCAATCACTGTCGATGGAAAGTCGCCAGCCTGGAATTGACCTCATCAAGAAGCTTCAGGCATACGATACAGCCAATAGCGCTACAGGATTCAAGGTTCTTAAATCAAGGGACGACGCCAGCTCGCTGGCTACGCAAACCCTGACGCTTGCTGATCGAGATCGCGTCCAAGAGATGATCAAGAGGCTCAAGGCATATGAGCAGAAAGACTGCGCCAAGCGAGTTAAGCTCCGCAAAGACAGTCGCATTGCCCGCGCAAACGAGACTGTGGAATTGGCGGATCGGGAGCGAGTTCTGCGAATGCTCGCGGGCCTCTTTGAAGAGACCGAAAGTGAAGCAGACTTCATTCTCATGCAGTTTAGTGACGTGCCTGAGCCGGACGTCGTGACTCTGATGCAGTTTAAGGATGTGCCTCAACCCGACGTGCTAACGCTGATGCAATTCGAGGACGTGGCGGAGCCCGAAGCGGTGACCCTGATTCAGTTCAGCGACGTAACCGATCCCGACGAGGACGAGGACGAAGAACAGGCCGAGCAGTCGGAAGGCGATGAGGCTGACTGATCGCCGTCAGCCAGCGGCAGCCATTCGGTTACCACTGCTCTAAGCCAATCTCGATCGGCCTTGCCACCGCTGGACTTAGACGTCGTGCAGTCACCGAGATCGACGTTGCTGACGGTTAGGACCAGGCGATCCGCGGACGGTTCAGCGATGATCGTCGCCGCCAGCTAAGTGACAGTAGCATGCCCAAAGCGATCAGATTCATCGCAGCGGGTTCTGGCACCGCGGCGGGCACAAAGACTCCCTGCTCATACCCACCGTCGGAGAATGCAACAACGAAATCGCCGCTGCCAAACATCATGTCGCCGTCCCAGTCTCCCTCTGCCCAGCCTGCCATCTCGTTCGTTTCAAACTTACCCGACGCAAAGACCGAGACGAGGTCGCCGCTGTTGAACTCTCCGTCCAAGTCAGCATCGCCAATCCATGTTTTGGCATGGTCGTGAGTCCAAATGCGACGGTCTTGGAAGTCGACCTGGCCATCGGAATTCTCGTCAAAGACTCCCAGATCCGGATTCGGATCCTTCATGGCAGCTGACTGCAAATCGACGTCTGCTGCGTCGACGAGTGTATCCTTGTTGTAGTCGCCCGGGACGCTTGGTCCGCCTCCAATTCCCTCCTCGAAAAGCTGCTGAATCTCTTCTTCGGTGAGCGGTGTATCCCAAAGCTTGAACTCATCAATCAAACCACTGTAACTGCGTTGATCACCGGGAGGACCGGAACCAACGTAGAGTTCTTCGATGATGCCAAGCGGATCCTTTTCTTCATCACCGGAATCGTGCCATAGCTCACCGTTTTGAAAGATCGCCGTGTAGAATTCATCCTTGACAAAAACATAGTGATTCCATTCCTCAGAATAGAGAGACGGATCGGGCTCATTGAGGTTGATGCGTTGGGTCGGACCACAGCAGCCGGCCACGTCGAAATAGATCGTGCTGTCACCCCACGGTGTGTGAGCGCCAAATTGCCGCCCCGGGCCGGCATAAAACGTCCACTGATTGGCGGGCTGTTCAATGCCGTTGATCCACAGTGAAAGCGTGAATTGGTCGTTATCGGTGATGGTTTCGAACGCACCATCAAAGGCTGTCGTGACCTCGACATATCGTCCGTCATCGAGAAAGCCGAAGTCCATGGCGCGATCGTCAGCCTGAGCGGATAGACCATCACCTTCGTCCGTGTATTCCGCTTCAATGACGTCGCCATGATTGTCCTTGCCACTTTGATCCAGAACGATATCAGGGTCGCTCGCGTCGTTGAAATCGTAGTAGAGCAGTAATTCGGCGTTCGTGTGCGGAACATGCAGTGTTGCCCACACTGCGACGCAGAAAGCAGCAATGATTCGGATCGTCATGAGTCCATCCTTCGAACGTCTTTAGATTGAGGTGCATCGCGGAAACGACTTGAACATACCAATGTGCCAGACGGCACACAAGAAAAAACTCGTGTCAACGGTTGAGCGATGTCGCATTGGCAGCACCCGTTGTCTGACACGAATGCCGTGGCTCCCGGACCGTTTACCGCAGTTGACGACGCCGCTGATTTGGTAGGTCGATAGAGTGAGACTTGCCTGCCTGCAAGGCGTGTTACGGACGATGTTTGAATCGACGAACTGACAGTCGATGGGCTGTGTATAATCCGGTTGCAACTCATTCACGGTACCGATGGTTCAGATAGTGGTCGTCATGGATCAAGCTCGTGACGCCCCAATTCTCGGATGTATCCTTTGCTCATGGTTTTCAACCGCTTGAAGTTGATCGCGCACACCACGCGTGGCGGTATGTCTGCGGTGAGCGTAGCCATGGCGTGCGGTACGACGGCGACGGTCATTCTACTGTCGGCCTGTTCGCCACGTAGTGATTCGCGGATGAGCCAATCATCATCTCCTGCGGGCGCGCCGGTTTCTCAACAGACTGAAGTGCGATCAGAAGAGACGGCGGTGGCGATACGCGGCCTCAAACCCTCCGGCCCGGCCCCCTCGATCAAGCGCGAGCTGGTCCATCTTGATCCGTCGGTGGATGATTGGGATTCGGAGGTGTTCAGCGACGCTGCCAGCCAACAGCTGAAGCGGTTAGCGGTGGCGATCGCTAGCCGCACGGAGGTCGATCGTGGAATCCTGGATCCATCGTTCGCTTGCGGAGCTTTGCGGCAGGAGAACATGAATGAAGTCTTCGACGACGGTGTTCTTCGCGTCGCGCGGGCGACGTTTGATGCCGAGTCAGCTCCGCACTTCACTTGGGACGAGGCGTTCAAACAACTGATCCGCCCTCTGGCCGCGGATTCTCAGCTGCGGATGCAATTCAAGATCGTGCACGTCGAACTCGATGGCGACGAAGCCAAGACTGAAGTCCATACCCACCTGGTGGCCGAGGCAAGTCATTTATCTGTGCAACAGAATGCCGTTTGGGATTGCAGGTGGATTTGGCCGGACCGGAAGGGAGCTCCGCGATTGTTGCGAATACTCCTACGTTCATTTGAGGAGGTGCAACGCAACTCGAAACAATCTGTATTCGTCGATTCAACTCAGTCCGTCCTGCCGCCAGACAAATCGCTGAGAGGCCAGTTCGCACGAGGGATCGACGATTGGCGACGACGGATCGATCGGCGATTCGGCATCGAGGTGATTGGCCCTCACGGCTTGGCCGTCGGCGACGCGAACGGCGATGGACTGGACGACCTTTACGTTTGTGAGCCGGGCGGACTGCCGAACCGCCTGCTGCTCCAAGAAGCTGACGGGTCAACACGAGACGTGTCGGCCAGAGCAGCTGTTGATTACCTTGAACCGACGCACTCGGCCCTCTTTATCGATCTGGACAATGATCAAGACCAGGATTTGGTGCTCGCGGTGAGTCGCTATATCCTGTTTCTCTCGAATGAGGGTGACGCGACCTACACTCGACGCCAGATGCACGCAACACCTTCCGTGTCGCGTTCTTTGGCGGCTGCTGACTTCGACTCGGACGGAGATGTGGATGTTTATGTCTGCGGATATTTTGCTCGCGATCCTGACGAAAATGGTATCGGACTTGGAAGGCCGATGCCCTATCACGACGCGAATAACGGGTCGGAAAACACGTTGCTTGCGAATGATGGTGAGTGGCAATTTCGCGATGTAACCAAGCGCACCGGACTGAACGTGAACAATCGCCGCTTCAGCTATGCGGCGTCTTGGGCGGATTACGATCGAGATGGTGATCAGGATCTGTACGTCGCTAACGACTTCGGCCGCAACAACCTGTACCGCAATGATGGCGGCCATTTCCAAGATGTGGCATCGATCGCCGGCGTCGAGGACATCTCAGCCGGAATGTCGGTTGGATGGGCCGACTACAATCGTGACGGATGGTTGGACGTCTACGTCGGCAACATGTTCTCCTCCGCGGGGAATCGTGTCACCTATCAACGCCATTTCGGAGCGGACGACTCGAGTGCAGTCAAGTCGCTGTATCAACGGCACGCGCGAGGTAACAGTCTGTTTCGAAATGCAGGAGATGGGAGCTTCGCCGATGTGACGCTGAATGCCGGTGTCAATCTGGGGCGATGGGCGTGGGGCTGCAATTTTGTCGATCTCAACAATGACGGTTGGGAGGACCTGGTTGTCGGAAACGGAATGGTGACAAGCCGAGACGATAACGGAGATTTGTGAAGCTTCTTCTGGCGACGGGTCGCGTCGCAGTCGCCGCGAGTCGTATCTCGCGGTCCGGAAGACGTTCCTGCACGTGATCGCTATTTGCGCGGCTGGCAGACGATTGCTTATCTAGTCAACCAAGGCCGATCGTGGAGCGGGAACGAACGCAACGTGTGCTTCCTCAACACAGGTGACGAGAGATTCTCCGACATTTCTTCGCTTGCCGGAATCGACTTCGCCGACGATACACGCGCTATTGCGCTATCCGATTGGGACCAAGACGGCAACGTTGATTTCTGGACCTCCAATCGCAACTCGCCTCGTCTCCGGATGATCCACAACACGGGGAATCCATCGCATCACTTTCTGGCAATTCAATTGGTCGGGACCCGCTGCAATCGCGATGCGATCGGCGCTTCGGTGGAGGTACAAACCGATGTGCACGACGCAAAGCCTCTCGTGCGCTACGTGCATGCCGGCAGCGGTTATCTTTCCCAGTCGTCGAAGTGGCTCTGCTTCGGCTTGGGAACTGCCCAGCGACCGCAAAAGGTGGTCATACGCTGGCCGGATGGAGAAACTCAGTTGTTGTCGTCGCTCGGTGTCGATCGGCACTACCGGGTTGTGCAGGGAGAGGATACTCCCCGCGTGTGGAAGCGAGATTCAAAGACGCTTGTGATACGACCGGAGCCAACAGACGTTGCGAACGATGGTCCACTTCGTCTGATACCGCACGCACCCTTGCCAATGCCGAGTATCCCTTACGTGAACACCGACGGGGCGACCCGAGACCTACTATCGAGTACTGGCAGAGCGACCCTGGTGGTGCTGTGGGCCACCTGGTGTCAACCGTGTCTGAGAGAGTTGTCTCAACTGCAAGATGCGGAGTCGTTACTGGACAAGCTGGGGTTGGACGTGATCATTTTGAACGTCGATGATCTCGATGCGGCCTTCGACCAGAGGTACGACAAGGCACGAGAGGTGTTGGAGAAGTTAAAGATCCAGTTGACGGCTGGATTGGCGACCGAGACGTCGCTCGGGCGTTTGGACGTGGTTCAGCAGTGCTTGGTAAGCCGGCACGAGGCCTTGGCAATTCCAGCTAGTTTTCTGATCGATAGGTCGCAGCGGCTGGCGGCAATCTACCGGGGTCCCATCGACTCAGAACAACTCGTACGCGACGCAAAACGCATCGGGGCAACACGCACATTGAATCAACGTCGCAACGAGCCGCTACCGATGTCAGGACGATGGTTCGTTAATCCGCTTCCGGTCGACATCTTGGCCATTCCACGTCAGCTGGTGCGCCGATCAGAGCCTGAAGCGGCGCTGGACTACTTACGTCGATGGCTTCCCGCGGATTCAGCCAGCAAGAGCGTGGAAGGGCACGCAACGCCGAGTTCCATTGCGCAGCTCTACGCGGACGTTGGAATCGACGTCGCCAAGCAGGGACGCTTCTCCATCGCCATTGATGCTCTCGAAACGGCCATCGGATTGGATCCCAGACAAATACGTAGTCGGGCAGCCCTCGCCAGCATCTACAGTCAACAACGTGAGACCGCTTCAGCACTTGCCGAGTATGAGTCGATCTTAAGGCTTGCCCCCGACGATCTCGTCGCAATGAATAACGTTGCATGGATCCTTGCCACCTCTCCCGACGCGTCGCTTCGTGATCCTGAGGAAGCGGTGAGATTGGCGACCCGGATGGTCAAGGGAACCGATCGCAAAGTTGTCTCGGCGCTGGACACACTTGCGGCCGCTCTCGCGGCCAACGGCGAATGGGAACGAGCGATCGATGTGGCCGAGGAAGCGCTCGTCATCGCTCGTCGAAACATGTCTTTTGGCGACGTCTCAAAACTCGAAACTCGATTGAAGCTTTACCAAGAGGGGCGACCGTTTCTTGATGCTCGCTTGAGTCGATAATCAAGCGGCACCGCTGTTGACGATCTGCGTCGAAACCGACCAAGTCACCGAGTTCTTCGTCGGATCTGGTGATCCGGGAGACCAACGCAGCTATAACGGGTTGATTGATGACTTTGCCGTTTCGGATGTGGCTTTGTCACCCGCCGTTGAAGAGATCACACGCGTCTTAGGATCTCCTCTCAATTCTTGCATCTGACGCGAATTTCACGAGCCGCAAAATGCAAGCTGTGGTACGACCTCGACGCATTAGTCGGAGACATCGACTTTAGCTTCGTACGTCAGTCGATGCCGATCGAAGTAGTCTTGGATATTCGCTCCATGTGCTGGCAAACAAGACGCGTGCGCGTAAGCTTCCGCAAAAGGAAGCGGAAACCAAAATGCAGTGAACGACAGATCGCACGTCACATCGAGGCTGAATCTGCCGCGTCATGCCGTGTATTGCCAAGATCCCGTTGGTAGAATTGTCGATTATGACGGACGTGACCCGAATCCTCGCGCGAATTGAGCGTGGCGACCAGTCGGCGCCGGAGCAACTTTTGCCGCTTGTTTACGATGAGCTGCGGAAACTGGCCGCGGCAAAACTCACTCACGAAAAACCCGGTCAGACTCTTCAAGCGACTGCGCTCGTCCACGAGGCTTATCTTCGGCTAGTTGACGTGAGCCAGGCACAAGAGTGGAATTCGCGAGGCCACTTTTTCGGAGCCGCTGCCGAAGCGATGAGACGAATCCTTGTCGACAACGCGCGACGAAAAGGGCGGCTAAGACACGGCGGCGAAAGACATCGAGTGGATTTGACCGAAGACGTACCCCTGACAGAATGTTCCGCTGACGACTTGGTTGCACTCGATGAAGCGCTAACCAAGTTTGCGACGATCGACCCCAAGAAAACCGAGCTGGTGAAGCTGCGGTATTTCGCCGGGCTAACGATCAACGAAACGGCTGAGATCGCCCAAGTCTCACGGAATACTGCGATGCGACATCTGGCCTACGCCAGAGCCTGGCTGGCCGCTGAGATTAGCGACGCGGGAGGGAATTAGCTCTGCGCAAAGGGGGCTGCGTTTTCGAAACACCTACATGGATAGGCCGTTGCGCTCATGCACGGGAACTAATCTGGAAAATCGTGGAACTATTTTGGGACTATTGGAGCCTCCACGTCGCCACTGTTGGGTGAGAGGATTCTGCCACGCGTATCCATATCGGAGGTAAGACCATGAACCCAACTCAAACCATTCAACAGCAGAAACCGGAGATCCGAAAGTCCATTTATCGACGCCCATTGCGGCAACCAAGACGCAAATTGGAATTTCAAGAGATGGAATCGCGGCGTTGTCTATCCGTGGATTTTGTCGCGCATGACATCGGACCGAATGAAATCCAGCTGTCGGGAACGATCCGTGTCGCCGATTTTGACATGGATGGCGACCTGGATTTTGCAACCTTCGCCCATCCCGAATCCGGGGTCGATACGCATGTTTCATGGTACGAGAATCTTGACGGGAAGGGCACATTCGGACCTGGACAGCCGATCAACGAACTTCCAATCACCTGGATCGAAGTGGCAGACATGGACGGAGACGGTGATCCGGACTTGGTCTCTGCATCATACTCATTTACAGATCCAGATCCTCAAGGTCAATTGGCGTGGTACGCGAACGATGGCCAAGGGAACTTCGGGGCACCAAATGTGATTGGTCACGACGATATGCCGCAGTTCTTCACCATCTCTGACATCGATGGCGATAGTGATCCCGACATTGTGTCGAGATTCCAGGGGAGAATCGCCTGGCACGAAAACATAGATGGTCAAGGAACATTTGGCCCACAGACGCCAGTCGCGACACTCGAAAATCAACTCTATAAGGTCAAGACGGCTGACGTCGATGGCGACGGGGACCAGGATATCATTTGGGACTCATATGAAGACTCCACGTTGCGCTGGTCGGAGAATCGAAACGACAAAGGCGATTTTGGGCCAGAACGTGTTCTTTCAGCGACTGCCGATAATGTTTGGAATTTCGCAGCGGCTGATTTCGATTCGGACGGTGACACCGATGTAATTTCGGCAACCGCATTCAGTGAGAAGCAGCAACTCTCCCTTTACGAGAACTCGGATGGCAATGGCGATTTTGGTAAAGAAAGAATAGTTGCCACTGGGCCTCACTGGACTGTTGCAACTGCCGATATCGACGGCGACGGCCATCTCGATTTGGTGGCAGGTGTAAGAAACGACGTCGTATGGTACGCAAACACCGGTAGAGCTTTCGGCCCGGAGCAGTTCGTCGACAAAGTAGGCGTCAGCTTTACCATCGCCAACTCAACGCAGCCCGCTGATATCGACGGCGACGGTGATATCGACATACTGGTAAACGTTTTCTCGAATGAGCGTGAAGGCCGAATCGTCTGGTACGAAAACCGAAGCATCGTCAGATCCGAGCGAATAATCGGTGATGCGAACAATGATGGCCGATTCGACTCGTCCGATTTGGTTCTCGTATTTCAAGCCGCCGAATACGAGGACGATACACCTGGGAATTCGACATTTGAGGAAGGAGATTGGAACGACGACGGAGACTTTGGCTCCGAAGATCTTGTCCTGGCGTTCCAACTAGGTGAGTACGAGGCTGACGTGGTTGCAGCAACCGAATCAATCTTTGAGGAAGCCGGAATTGCCAAGCTGATCGATCCGCTTTAGATGATGGCGACGTTTTGGCTGAGCCAAATCCCCTAGGCACGTAGCATTAGTGCGAGTTTTGTGATCTTTAAAGCGGGATTTCCAAGAGTCGCCAGCGTGGCGACTCTTTGTCTCGCGAACGACCGGGACGATTCAGCATCAACAATTTCTTTTCTGCTGACCATCAGTTGCATACCGATGAGCGACAAACCATCTATCGACTTGATATTCAGTGCGGCGATTGAGATCGAATCTTCCGACGAGCGCGATGCCTACCTCGAACGTGTCTGCGCCGGCGATGCGCAACTCAGGCGACAGATTGACCGCTTGCTCCTGGCTCACTTTCGTAGCGGAAACATACTGGATGCCTTGGAGCAGGATCTCTGCTCGGAGCTCGAACAGCCGCTCACGGAAAACCTGGGCGATATGATCGGCCCCTACAAGTTACTTGAGCTGATCGGGGAAGGGGGAATGGGCCTGGTCTATATGGCAGAGCAAGAACAGCCTGTTCATCGCCTTGTTGCATTGAAGATTGTAAAGCCAGGCATGGATAGCCGCCAAGTGATTGCCCGATTCGAAGCTGAGCGTCAAGCACTGGCTATGATGGATCATAACAACATTTCGCGCGTACTAGACGCTCGTACGACAGACAGCGGACGCCCCTACTTCGTCATGGAGCTCGTCAAAGGTGTTCCCATTACCGAATATTGCGACAAGAACCGGCTCACCGCCATCGATCGGCTCAGGCTATTTGTTCCTGTCTGTTATGCGATACAGCATGCTCATCAAAAAGGCGTCATCCATCGTGACATCAAGCCGACGAATGTTCTCGTCACTCAATACGATGGCCAGCCAGTTCCGAAAGTGATTGACTTTGGCATTGCCAAGGCAATCGGCCAAGAATTGACTGACCGTACACTGTTTACAAGCATGGGACAGATTCTCGGCACGCTGGAATACATGAGCCCTGAACAGGCCGAATTAAACCAACTTGATATCGACGCGCGCAGCGATATCTATTCGCTCGGCGTGTTGGCATACGAGCTGTTAACTGGATCGACTCCCATCTCCAAGGAACAGCTTCGCGGGATTGGGTTTGAGCAGGTGCTAAAAGCGGTTCGGGAAACGGAGCCGCCAAAACCGAGTACTCGTCTTAGTGAATTAGCGGACGACTTGCCGTCTATTTCTGCCGTCAGGAGCACTGCACCGGCGAAGCTTTCAAGACTCATCCGAGGCGATCTCGATTGGATCGTCATGAAGACGCTGGAGAAACAACGTTCGCGCCGATACCAAACGGCAGACCAATTAGCGCATGACGTGAAACGCTTTCTCAACGATGAGCCAGTCGAAGCAAGACCACCTTCGGCGACGTATCGCTTGCAACGATCTGTGCGCAAGAACTGGCGTCTCCTCTCGGTTGTCGCAGCCTTGTGCCTCGCAACATTTGTCAGCACCTGGCAAGCGGTTCAAGCGTACCGGTCCGAAAAGGAATCAACACGACGGGCCGAACAGAATCTTGCTCAGCTAGTTCAAACCAATCTTTCGACAGGCGCGCGAAACCTGCAGTTGGGTGATTACCCCATCGCTGCACTACATTTTGCCGAAGCCGCTCGACTGGACCGGGACCCGCGTCGCGGCGAACTCCATGCAATTCGCTGCTGGTCTACTCTTCGAGAGTGCGTCAAGCCAAGTGCGATTTGGAAGATTGATATGCCGTGCAAAAGCTTGCGAATGAGTCCTGATGGACGATACGTCGTAACGTTTGACGGAGCGAATGTGCGAGCTTCCGATTTACCAGGCAACGCGCAAATCTGGTCGACGGAGACTGGAAAATGCGTGGCGACATTGAAGCACGAGGCAGGCGTTCAATCCGTTGACATCTGTTCCCAGGGGAGACATCTCGCAACAGCCACTGACGATGGCACTGTTAGGCTCTGGGATTTGTCGAGCGGCAAAGAGGTTGGCCCGCAGCTAAAGCACAAAATACGGGTACTGCGTGTCCGCTTCAATAGCACCGGTGACCGCATCGTCGCTTCCAGCGGCGTGTTCGCACGGCCTGGTCGCGAATTTGGCTCGGCAACGGTGTGGACGGTGCCCGATGGTCAACTCGTTTGCGCGATAGCGCATCCAGATTCAGTTTACGATGCGGCCTTTAGTCCCGATGGGCAGAGCCTGGCGACAGTCTGCAACGACAAAACACTTCGGATTTGGAATGCTAGTTCCGGGAAGCCGTTGTCCGATCCGCTGAAGCATCCCGATGTCGGCGTATCCGGTTTAGCTCTGGGTTCGGTTCGTTTCAGTCCACAGGGAACAGAGATCGTGTCGTCCTCGTTCGGCCTCGAATATGGTGGTTGGATCCACGTCGACGATATGAAGAGTTGGGTTTGGGACGTGAAGAACGGCAGCCTGAAGATGGGTCCTCTACGGGGCCAAGTTCTTGACCTGAGCAACGATGGCAGGCAGCTTTTGACCGCTGACGACGATGCGGTGTTTCTGTGGCGGCTTGACGAATACAGCCCACAGGATTTGCCACTTCGAAAGGATCCCACTGACTTTGGGCGTTTTAGTTCAGACGGTCGTTTTGTCGCAATCTACGACTCGCATAACCTCTCAGTCGAAGTGTGGGATACGACCCGACGTGAACGGACGGTTTCCCCATTAATTCAACCGGGATTGGTTTCATCCGCCGTTTTCATGCCGGACAGCAGACGTATCATCACTCTCGCCGATCAGCAGCTTCGTATCTGGGATCTCGCGTCAACAGCACATCCCCGGCGGCGCATCGTAACGGCGCAAGGCAAGGTACGATCAGTTGGGCCACACACTACAACACCACATATATCTCGGTTTCGCAGAAGGTCTCAGGAAACTGATGTGATTGCGGCGAAACAGATCGAACCTTCTTTAGAAGGGGTTTTTGAACGAGACTGCGACGCCGAGTTTAGTACCGATGGGCAGAAACTAGTAATTTACCGTCGATTCACGACGAGTACTGTTCAGGTGTGGGATGTTCAGCGGCGGGAGTTAATCAGTACGATCACCGCCGATCGTTCGAACGGCGTGAGTCATGCGACCATCAGCCCCGGCGGGCAATATGTTGCTACGACCGTGGGCGGTCGGGCTCAGATTTGGGACACGGAGACGGGCGAGCCTGTGTCCGCACCATTGGAGCACTCGTCGGACGTATCAAGTCTTGAATTCAGTGCCGATGGTCAACGAATTGTCACGTGCAATAGTCTGGACCCTTTGGCACGAGCATCTTCAGGAACGGCAAGTGTCTGGAGTGTTCCGGATGGCAAGCTGCTCCACGAGCTGGCGCATGATGTACCCGTCGACCGCGCTGAGTTTAGTCCTGATGGTCGGCAGATTCTGTCGGTTTGTTCGGGCGACAAGCACACGGTTCAGCTATGGGACTTATCAAGCGAGCGTCGACAAGTGGTCATCCCGTTTAGTCGAGGCGTCTCTCGAGCCTTTTTCGCTTCGGAAGCACAACGCATCATTACCGTTTCTAAAGCAGGACCTGGATTTTTGGAGGCGCGCGTCTGGGATGCGAAAAATGGTATTGCATTGTCACCGCCGATGCGCCAGCACGGCAGGCTGCGATCCGTCACTGAAAGAGACAGTCTGTTGTACCTGGAGAGCAAGACTGACTTTAAAGATGAGCACACCGAGTCCTATGGTTCGGTTAGCCATGCTCGGCTTTGGGACTTAATTGATGGACACCCCGTCACGGCGCCGCTTAAATCCTATTCAGCTGATTGGGAGCTTCCACTGAGGACACTCCCAAATGACGGGTGGAGTCTGGTCGCTCCAGAAAGACACGGCGTTGTTGTTCAGCCTATTCGAGGTGATCATCGAAATGTCGATGTGATTGTGGCGACGGCTCAGTTGCTTTCTGGCCACGAACTAGGAGGGCCTGGCGGTAAGAGGCAATTGACCACCGAAGAATTTCGACGTCGATGGGAATCGCTCCTTGCTGACGAACCGGAGATTTGGACTGCCACCCGAGAACAGCGCAGCCAATGGAACATTGAGTCTGCGAAGTGGCTTGGGAGCAAGGTGGCTTGGGCCATGACGAAAGGAAATTGGGAAGACGTAATTCTACACATGAACCGCATTGTGGAGCTAATTCCGGAGGACTACTACGAGCGTCCCGTGATAATCGCTCATCGCGGTGAACAATATGCGCATCTTGGCAACCTAGACCGAGCGATTCTCGACTTCGAAGAATCCGTCAAGTCCGGCGCCGATTCTGAAGTGCAACAGAAGCTGGCGTATTGTTATTTGGCCACTGGGCGAGTGACCGAATTTCGCCAGGTGTGTGAGAACATGCTCCGAGAGATGGAAACAAATGACGCATTACCGATCCAACATCGGATTCGACTCGCGGAGATTAGCGTCCTGTTGTCCGACACATTCGGTGATTGGTCTCGCTTGTTACGAGCCTTCGAAGACGATCATGAGCAACGACTAGGATTGACCGCATCAATTCGCTGTAGAGCCGGCAGGTACAAAGAGTCATTCGACAATTTGGCGTCGATCCAAGCACAATTGACGCCACGAGATCGCCTTTTCCAGGCGATCGCCGCATTCCACGCTGGCCGTCGAGAAGAGGCGAAGGCGACACTTGATGCGGTGGACGCCGAGCTCGATATGCAATCCTTGCATTGGCACGATCGGATCGGCATCGACTGGCTTCGACAAGAAATCACGGCGCTTATTGAATCGAGCTCTTAGGTAGGGCTCGTTCCTTTGGCTTGGCACGCTGAAGCTGCGTAGCAAGTCGTCGCAACTGCAGCGGAGTAGTTCCGACAAAGAGACACCGATGCGAGTCAGCGGAAGAGCAAGCGAGCGCAATCGATACCAACGCCATCTCGAATTTGCGGTCAGCGTGGATACCATGAAGGGATGCGAAACAACGTTCTTAGCTCCATGTGACTTAGCGTTTTGCCAGGTCGAGCTACCATGTGAGACCAATTCAATCCGAACGCGTCGCGAGAATATCGTGCTAGGCGGTCGCGGCTGCGTTAATCGGAGCAATCTTCATCGTAAAGGGGTGACATGCAAGAATCGCAAGAAGTCCGTAGACTCGGATGGCTCATCGCGGTCGTGTTATGTGGCTGCGTCACGAAGGCATTTGGCGAAGGGGTGCCTGCTGCGGACTATGTCGTCAGCAGAACCGGCGCCAATGAGATCGTCGCGCGGTCAGGCACGGACGGTACCGTGGTATCCAAGGGGACCAACGCCTCCCTGGTTATTCAGGCGGCGATCGACCGGCTGCCCACCACGGGCGGTAAAGTCTACATCGCGGCGGGCAGCTACGAGTTGACCCGCACGATTAGGATCGAGGACAAGCACGGCGTCCATTTGGAAGGGGCCGCGCGGGGCATCTTGTTCGCCGGGGGCCATGAAGGTACGTCGTTGCGTTCGCATGAGCCAATCGACCTCTTGCACATACACGGCGAGAAACTGAAGATGGCCGGTGTCACGATTAGCAATCTGCACCTGATTGGCTCCGGCAAGAATAACGGCAAGGCGGGTATCCTGGTAACTGGCAACAGCGATCTACTTTCGCTCCACCAGGTCGGAGCGAACAATTGTGGCGTGGGGTTTCATTTCAAGGGCGGCGGCCCTGGCGCGGGCGTTATCGACGCGCCGCAGATCCAATTCTGCGATCCACAGGTCAACGGGATCGGCCTGAAGATCGAACACTCGCATTACGCCAAAGTGGTCGGCGGCGAGTTCTCTGATTGCGACAACTACGGCATCATGATTTCATCCGCAGATTCCGGCCACCGCCGAAGCGGCGGTATCAAGGTCATCGGTGTCACGGCGGTTCGTAACGGCGACGGTGGAATTCTCATCGGGTCCAACGCCGACTGCATCACAGTGACCGGCGGGTGCGATTTCGGCGGGTCACCGCGAGGCAGCGGGGTAATCGTCGCCAACGACCAGGAACGCGGCCGAGATCCGCACAACATCATCATTACGAGCGTGCATTCGTACAACAACAAGCATGCGGGCATCCACGTCAAGCAGGGCAAGCATGTGATGATTGCCCAGTGCATCTGTTCGGGCCATGACCACGTAGCGGTCGGCAACCAAGGCCAACGATACGGCATCCACATCGGCACCGAGGGAAAAAACGTGACGATCGAAGGCAACATCACACACGGAAACAGCGAGGACGGTGTCCTTCTGGATTCCAAGGACGCCCAGGGCAGGCCGTGAAATCGCATGAACGCGCTGGCAACCACTATCGAAAGACGCTTGCCACTTGCGCAGCAATGTGCAAGATCGAGGTCGCACGCGCGACTTGTCAAATTACGCCGAATCACGCCGAGCTCGCTCAGTCTCACCATGCGAGTTGGCGGTCCGGCGCATCCTCAGTCACCTGAGTTCTTCGCAAGGTGGTTGGATACTAGTTTTCTTGTTCAAGGTATGGAATTTCAGGCAGCGTAATTCAGATTCGCGATCTATCGGTGGCAGTCGAACGCTACCCGCCGGAATGGTCGAAGCCGATGGATCCCCTTGTGACCGGTGCGAACTTCGCAACTGCAACATGTGTCGCTGATGGCAACTAACGAAGGCAGACAGATGAATGGTCGGGAGCGAACGTTGGCGTTTCTCCAAGGTCAACCCGTTGATCGTCTCCCATTGATGCCGGTGGTGATGATGTTCTGTGCCGACCACGTCGGGGTGAAGTACGGCGAGTACGTCAAGGACCATCGAGTTCTAGCTGAGGCACAGATCCGCACCGCCGAGGACTATGATTTCGATATCGTCTCGAGTATGTCCGATCCCGCTCGGGAGGCCGCCGACTGTGGAGCGCACGTCGAGTTCTACGAAGATCAGCCGGCCGCCATTGTCGAAAGCGATGCGCTGCTGGCGGACAAATCCGCGTTATCTCGTCTGGTCGTCCCTGACCCGCTGGGTGGCGGTCGCATGCACGAAGCAGTACGTGGCTTGGAATTGATGAAGCAGCGCGTCGGTGATGAGAAGGCTGTCATGGGCTGGGTCGAAGGGCCCTGCGCCGAGGCGGCCGATCTGCGCGGCATCAATACGCTGATGCTCGACCTGTACGACGATCCTGTGTTCGTCCGCGATCTGTTCGAGTTCGTCGTCGAAATGGAATTGCGCTATGGACAGGCGCAGGTCGACGCCGGAGCTGACATCATCGGCATCGGTGACGCGGCCGCATCGTTGATCGGACCGAAGTTCTACGAAAACTTCGTTTGGGATTACGAGAAGCGGCTCGTCGACGGTCTCCAGGCAATGGGCGCCAAAGTGCGTTTGCACATCTGTGGCAACACGACGACCATCGTGGACGGCATGGGCCGGCTCGGCTGTGAAATCGTCGATCTCGACTACTTCACACCGCTTGACATGGCTCGTGAAGCGATGGGGCCCGATCAAACGCTGTTAGGCAATATCGATCCAGTCCGATCACTCCGTAATGGCACGCCTGAGTCCGTCCAAGCCGACATTGCCGAGTGTCACAGGCAGGCGGGCGCGCGCTACATCGTGGGTGCCGGCTGTGAAGTTCCTCGGGACACACCGCAGGAGAACGTCCGCGCGATTGCGCGATACGCGCGGGAGCAAACGTAAACGTTGTGGGAATTCATCGGGTCAACTCCCGCGCCAGTGCCGCGATGAACTCCGGGGATGTCCCACAACAACCGCCAACGAAGCTGACTCCCGCGTTGACCAATTCTCGGGCCTGGGACGCAAATTGCTGCGGTGTGATATCGTACACGACTTCGCCGTCAACGACCTTGGGGATCCCAGCGTTGGCCTTGATCCATACCGGCAGATCGCACGCCGCGACCAGTCGCCGGCCGATGGGAATGTACCCCTCGATGCCTTGACCACAGTTTGCACCGATGACATCCGCCCCCGCATCAGCAAGACCGTCGGCCGCTTGTTCCGGAGTGACTCCCATCATTGTGCGATCGAGGTCTGCGCCTGAGTCAAAGCACATACAGGCGACGATCGGCAGGCCGGTTGGTTTCGCCGCCTCAACCGCCAGAGTTGCTTCGGCCAGATCTCCCATCGTTTCAATGACGAGGGCGTCCGCCCCCCCTTCGGCGAGGGCAGACGCCTGTTGAGCGAACACGTCCGCCAGTTCCTCGCGTGAAATCTCATCCATGCAGAGCATTTTTCCGCTCGGACCGATCGAACCGAACACGGCCGCCAGGGCTCCTGCTGCACGCCTGGAGATGGCGGCACCCTCCCGATTCAGTTCAACGACCCGAGCCTCCAGCCCTGCCGCCGCCAGGGCCACGCGGTTGCCACGAAAAGTGTTCGTCAGCACGACGCGGCTGCCTGCTTCTACGTAAGCTCGCGGGATCTCCTCGACAACGTTGGGATGCGACAGGTTCCAACCATCGGGGCACTCACCGCTGGGCAACCCCCGAACCTGCATCTGCGTTCCCCATGCTCCGTCGGTCACGACCGCGCCGTCGCGGATCAATCTTGCAATAACTTCGTGCATCTCAGTTGCCTTTCCAGATTCTAAGTCATTCGCCAGGAGGTAGAAGAAACACACTTGCGCACATGCTGTCCAGGCCACTCGAATCATCCGCCGGTCCAAAGCCGAGTTGTCGGGCTTCAAGAGACAATTTCAAAATTCTGGTCGGAGATCTGACCGTCGGACTGCGGGGACGCCTGGTGGCGGCAGGCTGTAACAAAACGTTCCTGCTTTGACGGCGCCCATTGCTGCTCACGTATGGAACAAGTCGTATTGATTCTGAAGCCACCTCTGCGGGCAGTCACAGTTTCTTGCGACATCTTGCCAGATAGCTCGCTGTACCATCCGACAGCAGCCAAGACCCCGCCGGTGCCAAATTTCGTGCGGCTTCAACTCTTCGCGCTTACATGGTATGGTTTCGGTTTCCAAATCCTGGCGCCGCTCGTCCAGCTCTTCCAAGGCGGCACGTGATCCCCAATATTCATCGTGACCCCACAGCGGAGGTTTGGTCGAATGACATCTGAATTGGTGCAAGGCACTGACAACGCCGCATTGACATTGAAACGTCGCATCATCATGTTCCTTTTCCAAAAGGGTGTCTCGTCAGTCGGACGGCTAGACATTGAAGTCACAAACGGCACGGTCACCTTCCGAGGAACTGTTGACTCGTTCTACGAACGGCAGATTTGCCTCTCCTGCAAGCATGTCCCTGGCGTTCGCGGGGTGGTGGACGAACTCAAGGTCGCAATATCGCCATCGGGGAAGCCAAAGTAAGGCGTTCCTCGTAGTGATACGCGTGAGCATCGCGATGGGAGGCAACCCGCGTTCTCCCCAGCGCGCGCGAGACAGGTGTGCTTCTTAGCTTCGAACTCGCCCCAAAGGCGCAGCTGTAAGAAAGTTCGGCACGAGGTTGATGGGATGCGCCGGCTTCGACCACAATTGAGACGCGTTTGACACGGAGCGTCTCTTAGTCGTATTGTGCGCTCCCGGAATAGCTCAATCGTTGTGGATCGCGGCGTCGCAAGTCAACGAGATAGCCGGCTATGGCAAGTAAGCATCGGTGGTTTCGAATTTCGCTTCGAACGTTCTTGGTTGTACTGGTCATCGTCGCAATTGCGATTGCCTGGTTTGCGCATTACGCCAGACAGCGCACGGCGGCATTAGCCGCAATCCGTCAAGCTGGTGGCGACATTCGGATGTACGCTGGCAAGCCCTCGCTTCTCGAAGAATGGTTCGGGGCCGAACTTTTTGGCAGGGTAGATGAAGTGGATCTGCGTGAGGGCAAAGTGGACAACGGACTTCTTATACACATTGGCGTGCTGAAAGAGCTTCGAAGACTCGACCTAAGCAATGCCGACATCGACGATGCCGGCGTTCGCCACATCGCACATCTTCCACTACAGGAGCTATGGCTGCAAAGCACGGACATCACGGACGCCTCGGCAGCAACACTTTCTAAGATCAAGTCACTGTACTTCTTGCAGCTCAACGCGACTTCGTTGTCCGACGCCTTTCTCGAGAATCTGCAGCCTCTCCCGGAGTTGAAAGATCTCGGTATGCGAGGGACGCTTGTCACTAACGCAGGAATGAAATACTTATCGCGCCATTCGAATCTTGAGCAGCTGGACGTGTATAGCACGGAAATCGATGACTCGGGCGTCGAGCGATTAGTTGATTGCCAGTCGCTCACTTACCTCGGCTTATCGATGACGAACGTCACAGATCGCGTATTCCAACATCTCACCAAGCTTCCAAACCTCACTGACGCAGATTTGACGGCTAACGATCCGGTGACAACAGAGGCCGTATTGGCGTTTGAGAAGGCACACCCAAAGTGTGACATTGAATGGTACCGCAAATAGTGATGTGAGGCCGGCAGGCAAACCGTCATCAGCCACTACGCTTGACCGAAACAAGCCGGCCGGATTCGAATCGGTACTGTCCGCCGCGCGAACGATGCGAGTCCAGGAAATGCGGTGGCCGTGTGTTTAACTCGAGTTTCGGATGACGATATCGGTTCATGGGGGAAAGATCGTTCGTTGCGAGACGTTGCGATCGGTTTAAAGAGGATTGCCATGGATTCTTCTTCGCCCACGAAAGCCTCTCGCATTGTCGGCTGGATCGCGGTGGTTCTTTCGACGGCAATTGCATCCTTCTGGGCGTTCTGGGGCATCATCGAGAACTTCCACGAGGGATGGTATTTCGAGTCGATCTGGCACAATCTCGGGCTGATGATTATTCAATACCTCAGTCCTATGCTGATCTTCGTTGCGCTGGGGGCGGTTTCGATCAGCTGGCACCGGGTTGGAGGCATCCTTCATATCGGGCTCGCGGTTTTGGCACTCTGGTTTCTCGGCTTCACACAAGTGAACGTGACCTCGATTGCCGGACCGCTGGTGGTACTCGCGCTCGCCTATTGGTTTGGCCGACCGGAACCCCGCAAGTGGGCACTGGTGGTCTTGACCGGCGTGACGCTGACCGTACTCGTTGTCTACGGCGTGGAGCCCGTTTGGCGGATTCTCATTGTCGGCCGTAGCAACGACGGCGATTTCGGTACCCGGGTAGTGGAAGGAAATGGCGTGACGCTCGTCTGGGCGCCGGAGGGCCCCGGTTGGCCGCGTGAAGGGATCGAGTGGGACGAAGCCCTTCGACGGTGCCGATACTTAACCGAAGACGGCCTCACGTTGGCCGACGAGCCGCAAGACATCTGGCGACTTCCCACCGTCGACGAGGCCGTCCGCTCGATGTATCGACACGGCGAACAGTGCGGTGGCAAGTGGGACGGCGAATCCGACTTCCCCACATATCGGATCAAGCCCGACAAAGAAACGCCTCTGTGGAACGCTCATTCGCATGTGATCTATTGGTGGACGGCAGACGAGGTTGACAAGGAGCATGCCTACAGGATTTGCTACAACGGGCGCGTTAGGTCGACCAAGAAGACCTGGGCGCCGTCGTATTTCGCTTTCCGCGCTGTGAAGGAGCCGCCAGCAGACTGAGGCTCGCCGTCGGAGACGCCCCGCCGCTTCCACCTCGCGGTTTCCGAGAGAAGGCCAGGTGGCCCTCCAGCTCGTAGGAATTCGCTCAATTGCAGCCGGTGATTCTCGCCGCCGCGATAACTACAATTCGGTTGTATCGTCAATCCATTCTCTGCTCCGATCAATGCGAACTTGGCTGAATGGGGAACATCAGTGTGTGCGACGAAT
>CAJHYQ010000681.1_pt1 | contig 29486 bp, 22 predicted proteins | sample 9198721 | NCBI WGS metagenome assembly CAJHYQ01 (sample SAMEA7708357, study PRJEB35096) | sediment metagenome | biome: marine neritic benthic zone biome [ENVO:01000025]; feature: sediment [ENVO:00002007]; material: shallow marine sediment [ENVO:03000034] sea grass bed [ENVO_01000059] ... | reverse complement strand
TGCAGTATGCGATCGATCACGACTACTTCTACGTCATTACGATGGACGCTGATCTGAGCCACAATCCCGTCTACTTGCCAAAACTGGTGGCTGGCATGGATCCGACCGATGGTCATCCTGTCGATGTGATGATCGGATCAAGATATGTCGCAGGCGGAGGCGTTGCCGGTTGGCCTCTGCGACGACGCATCATGAGTCGCGTTGTGAATTGGTATGCCCGCTGCATGCTCGGGTTGACGACCAGTGACAATAGCGGCGCATTTCGCTGCTATCGGACCGAGACGTTGCGGCGACTGGATTTTAATCAGATGCAATCTCAGGGTTACTCCGTATTTGAGGAAATTCTGTTTCGACTGCAGCAGACAGGAGCATGCTTCGCTGAATTCCCGATTGTGTTTGTGGACCGAGAGAAAGGAAAATCCAAAATCAATCGTCAAGAAGCATGGACCGCGTTGCGAATACTGTCTCGGATTGGATGGGAGCGGCTGTGGGGAAGTCGCAAATCGGGTTAACGACGCGGATCAACGCCCATCCAATGGCAGCAACCCATCCGATCACAAAGGAGACCGAACGTGCAGAGCCATGAAATCGATTACGAGATCTTCGGCAACGACATGCAGATCGTTGAGGTCGAATTGGATCCGGGTGAAACCGTCGTCGCCGAAGCCGGCGCCATGAACTATATGGATGACGGCATCCAGTACGAGGCGCACATGGGCGACGGTTCGGAGGCTGATCAGGGAATGATGGGCAAGCTGCTGGGGGCCGGCAAACGGATGCTGACGGGCGAGTCGATCTTCATCACTCACTTTACGAATCACGGTTCCGGCAAACGACGTGTTGCTTTCGCGGCTCCCTATCCTGGGAAGATCCTGCCGGTTGACTTGTCCAGTATTGGCGGAACGATCACTTGCCAAAAGGACGCGTTCTTGTGCGCAGCGTTGGGCACGAAAATCAGCATTGCATTTCAGAAGCGACTGGGTGCCGGCTTCTTCGGCGGCGAAGGATTTATCCTGCAGCAGTTGCAAGGCGATGGAAAAGCGTTCATCCACGCAGGTGGTTCGATTATCAAGAAGAAGCTGCAGGGCGAAACGCTGTTTGTCGACACGGGCTGTCTGGTCGCGTTTACCGAAGGGATCGACTACGACATCCAACGCGCCGGCAATCTCAAGTCCATGTTCTTCGGCGGCGAAGGGCTCTTTCTGGCAAGACTGTCCGGAACGGGGCAGGTCCTGTTGCAGAGTCTTCCCTTTTCTCGACTCGCCGACCGCGTCTTGCAACACGCACCCTCGGCTGGCGGCAGTGATCGTGGCGAGGGCTCCGTGCTCGGCACGTTAGGAAACCTGTTTGGCGATTGAGTTCTAGAATCGTCGATGCAGTCACACGCGCTGTCAGCAACTCTCGGTCAGCCGGAAAAATCCTTACGCTTGGTCCGATCCCAACACGGTGTCTATCTACGTGACAAGTTGTTCAAACGTAGGTAGGATGATCGGGCGGGCCATCTGCTAGGGATGTGGCACGATTTGTGCTGAAACAACGGAACACGTACCGTGCTTTTGGAGCCAACCGGCTTTTGCAGGCGGCGAACGGATTCTCCAGCGTCAGCGTAGTTCAGAAACACATCGCTGGCGTCGTCAAATCTCCTCATCCGTTTAGTTTCCGAAACAGAACGAAACCAGGACAATCGTCCACTTCGCAATCACACCAGCTCGCAGAAACATTTAGCGCCCAACCGTCCGTGACGGCCAGGTCGAGCGTCACGGACGGCTAGGCGCTGGAGTACCGGCGATTTTGTCTGCGTTCGCATGGAACCAAACAGGCTCTCGATATGGTTAGATCTCGGCATCATGGGGTCCGGAGCAACCCACGAGGACGGAGTCCGCGCGGTCGTCAAAGTCACCCGCTTCAGACCATATCCCGCTTTACCGGTATCGGACACGATCACTTTTCTAACGGCCATGGGCCCCTTGGATGAGCAGCTATGAGTCAACTGACACAACTTCAGCAGAATGAAGTTTTGCCAACGCCGCGTAATGCATCGACCGCTGATCTCGAGATGTTGAATCAGCAAGGTGTTGATGTCTGGGGCATCCTGTCTCGACGCAAGTGGCTTGTCATCATGGGGCTCATTCTCGGTACCGGACTCGGGTACATCTACCTGCTTCAAGCCTCGCCTGTCTACGAATCGCTGGCGCAAGTCCTGATCGAAGACAAGAAGCCACCGACAATTCCCCTGACGGGCGTTGATAATCAGCTGGTTGCCGCGTCTGCCGAGGCAAAGCATGCCATCATGATTGTGAGTCCGAGAATCCTTACACAAGCTTTTGATGAATTCAAGTTGGACCAGTCATCGACATTTCGCGATGACGAAGATCCGCTGGTGACGCTCAGCAAACAATTGGCTGTGGAGCTCGTCGAAGAGGGCACGAACGTTCTGAACATTAGTTATCGGGGTCCCAACCCGGAGGATACTCGGCAAGTCGTCAACGCCATTGTGCAGACCTATGAAAAATTCCTTCAAGGTACTTACAAGGACACTGGATTGGAGACTCGCGATCTGATCGTCAAGGCCAAGGACGACCTGATGACGAAGGTCGAAGGCTTAGAGAAGGAGTATCGAAACTTCAAGGCTACGACGCCTCTGATGTATCGCGGCGCGGAAGCCGTCAACATGCATCAGGAGCGGCAGGCGGACTACGAGAAGGAAAGAATCCTTCTCCTCAAGCAAATCACTCAGTTGAAAGCTCGTATTCAAGCCGTTCGCGAGGCAATTCGAAACAAACAGGATCTTGAATCCGTGTTGCTGCTTGCCGAGCAAGACGGTACGAGGATGATGCAAGACCGACTCACGAGCCGTGAGGTATTCCTGCGAGACCGATATTTGGTGCTTCTGTTGAAGGAAGAAGAACTAAAGAGCCAATACGGCAGCGGACATCCTGATCTCGTGACAGTCCAACGCCAGTTGAAGAGATATGAAGAACTCTTTCCTGACGTTGCCCAAGGGAAGTCATTGCGTCATACGGGCGAGGATCTAAAACAATTCGTAGTGAGCTATGTTGGTTCATTGAAACAAAGGCAGACTCAGCTGCAAGCTCAGTACGAACAACTCTCTGAATTGTTTGTTGCGGAGGAAGCGGCCGCTAAGGAGTTGCAGCGATTCCAGGCTCAAGACGAACAATTCCGCAATGAGATCGAGCGAACTCAGCAGTTGTTTGCGGTGGTCGTCAAGAGCCTTGAAGAAATCAGTCTTGTGACTGACTACGAGGGATACAACTTCCAGCGACTTGCCGAGCCCGCGATTGGCGAACAAGTGGCGCCGATGGTGATCAAAGTGATCCCGATATCGGGCCTCCTAGGCATCTTCCTGGGATTTGGAGTCGCGTATCTCGTCGACATCTCTGATAAGGCCTTCCGAACACCTGACGAAGTAAGCTCGGTAATGGGGCTGCCCGTCGTCGGCCACGTACCGATGATCGATGTGGAGAAGGTCGAGTTGCTGCCGGGTTGCGACATCGAGCCGGTGATGGTCACAGTTCATCGGCCAAAATCCCCGCAGTCGGAGTCTTACCGTGCAGTTCGCACGGCCTTGTACTTCAACAGCCAGGGAGAACGGCATCAGGTTATTCAGGTCACGAGCCCGATGCCTGGCGATGGAAAGTCAACCTTGGCTTCAAATCTTGCGGTGACGATCGCCCAATCGGGCCGCTCGGTCTTGCTGTTGGACGCGGACTTCCGACGGCCAACACAACACAAGGTCTTCGCGATTGACGACGCGGGAGTCGGTCTGGCGTCGGTGGTTGCTGGAGACACAGAGCCGGCGGATGCTTGGAGGAGTGTCCCGCATGTTCCGAACCTCAGTATCATGGCCTGTGGACCGCGTCCGGATAACCCTTCCGAACTGCTCTCAAGCGAAGAATTCGCCGATGTTCTGAATTTCCTCCGAGAGCAGTTTGACTTTGTGATTGTGGATACGCCACCCGTGCTGGCCGTCTCGGATCCGTGTGCCGTCGCCGCACGGGTTGATGGAGTGATCTTAACGTTCCGAATTCACAAGAGAGCAAAGCCTCTGGCCGTTCGAGCTCGCGATGCACTCACTAGCATCGGCGCCAGTGTGATTGGCGTTGTCGTTAATGGCGTTGATCAGGACGCGGGCGGATACTACAGCCAGTATCACTACGGGTACGCCGGATATCGCTACTCGAACACACGCTATGGTTACAGCGGCTATGGCTCCGAAGCAGAGGAGTCCGAGGCGATTAGAGAGTATTACGACGAAGAAGTGTTGACGCCTAGATGACCTTGCAAGTGGAGTAAACGTGGCGATTAGATTCTCTGGTTCTACTTTGACGGAACAATTGCCAGCCGCGACGGTGGATTCGGTATTGAAACAGTTCAGCGGTGGCCGCGTCTTCTTTGAAGAAATGACGGGCAACAACGGTGACGATTTAATTCGACTCGGTGCCCTCCAGACGCTGCACGACTTTGGCCTGCAACGAGTCGACTCCCCACTCGGTGCAGATCTGATCGCGATCACCGGTGGCGGCGGGATGGTCGATTTCACCAATCGCGGACTACAGACCGCGCGACACTACGCAGAGGGCTTCCCGAACACACCGCTGGTCATCCTTCCACAGAGCTTCTTGCTGGGGAAGACGGACTTTGCACGTTTTTTTGATCATCGAAAGGCTCCTGCATACGTGTTTGCGCGAGAGCTGGTCAGCTTTGATATCCTCACAAAACTCTCGTTTCGATCAGATGTGACCTTGGCATGCGACCACGATCTGGCACTTCGCCTGAAGACTTCTCCATTCATCGAACGTTTACGAGAGAATTCTTCTTCGACGCATCTTCTGATTGTGGAGCGAGGCGACCGCGAAAGCGTAACGGATTACCGGCAGAAGCCCGTTGGCAACAAGTTCCTGAATGCCTGTGCGCCGAAGGCATTCAAGCTGCGACTAAAACGAGCCATCTGGAAACGGAAGATCCGTCAGATGCCACAGACGACGTTTCAAAAGAGTGCCTTTTCGCTACTCGAAGCGTCACCTAGCGAAACGACGATTTGTGGGGATATCAGCAGTCGAAGCGTCGTGAGCTTTGACACTTTCTGTACGCTCATCCGGGATGCTCGAGCGGTATGCACGAACCGACTCCATGTTGGTGTGCTCGCCGCCATGTTGGACAAACCCACACTCCTTGTGGAAGGATCGTATCACAAGACACGTGGCATTTACGAATACAGCTTGCGTTACTTCCCTCACGTCGCCTTTCGTAGCCAGATCTAGGCTCGCAGAATCTCCTGATGAGTTTATCCCACAAGATATCCGTCGGAATTCTCTGGATGTCAGGGCATACCGTCGTGGCCAAAGCGCTGGCCGTGTTGTGCCATCTGATCATTGCCAGGATTCTGGTACCTGAAGACTTTGGCTTGATTGCCGTGGCATCCTCGATAGCTGCCGTGGTTTCCACCATTCGAACGGGCGGCGTTCAGCAGATTCTCGTCCAACGCTTTGGCGAGTTCGACTTGTTTGCGTCGGCTGGCTTTGCCATTTCACTACTCTATGGCACAGTCGGTTCAGTGATCCTGTTGGCCTGTGGTTCGTTCGTGGGCGACATCTACGGAGACCCACGAATAGCGCAGCTGGTCGTCATCCTTGCCGCCGATCCGATTCTCGCGGCATTGAGCGTTATTCCACAATCCAAGCTTCAAGGCGAGATGCGCTTTCGGGAACTTGCCTTGTTGCGGATCGTCTCAACAATCGTTCAGTATTCGGTCGCTATCAGCCTTGTGCAAATGGGGTTCGGCGTCGCCGGTTTTGTCGTAGCGATCCCTCTGGCGAGTGTCGTTCGAGCTGTTGTTGCGTGGTCAACGGCGCGACCGACAATCGATTTTCGTCGTCTATTCGTGGGTTGGGCACCACTGTTTGCAAATGGCATCTGCGTGCTCGGAGGAGCGATCGCCTTTGCCATTGGTCAGAACGCCGACCGGGTTACCGCCGGACTCGTTTATTCCATCGACAGTGTCGGGATCTACTGCTTCGCGCTTGCGATCTCGATGCAGGTCTCGTCATTACTCATCACCAACCTTCAGTCAGGGCTTCTGCCAGCGTTTTCTCAGATCCAGGACGCGTTACGGCGTCGTCGGGCAGCGATGAAGTCTATTCGAGTGCTTTCGATCCTGGCATCACCGATATGCTGTCTGCAGGCGGTAGCTGCGGAGCCGTTGTTCCGACTCTTGTTTCCCGAAAGATGGTCACCGGCGATTCCGTTGTTCCAAGTGCTTTCGATCGCGATGATCTTTCGTTTGCTGAGTCCGATTGCCGGTGTTCTGATCCAGTCGCAAGGTCGATTTCGCACGTATTTGACGATGCACTCGATCTCCGCTGCAGTCATGCTGTTCATCGCCTACGTGGGAGGAGTCCTGGGTGGTCCGATGGGCACGGCCACGGGTGTCTTGGTGCATGCCGTCGCCCATTTCTTGGTGTTCAGCACCGCCGCGCTAGGCAGCGAAATCTGGCGTTGGCAAAACTTCAGGCACTCAGTTGGCGTCGCGACTTCCTTGTCGGTCGCTGTCGCGCTTGGGGCTTTTTCCATTGAGCTAGTGGGTTCAAGCACAACGGCTCATTCGCTCCTTGCGCTGCTCCTGCTCGCTCTTGTCGGACCGATTGGCTACATCGTTACCTGCAGATTCACCGCACCGGATGGCTTTGCGGAAACGCTTGGACTCATGCGTCCGGTTGTACCGCAACGCATCGGACGATTTCTTTCCCGACTGCAAACCACTTTACCTCGCGGAACGCACTAGAACTCAATGTTTTCGCCCGAGTGGAAATTAGCGCTTGCAATCTATCTCCTGACATGCCCGTTGGCGTATATCTTCGCCACCAAAGTGCTTCATGTACCTAAACAGGCAGCACTATTGGCGGTCTTGCTGTTCAATGCGATCCCCATTGCCAATCCGCCAGGCGCAAAGACCAACTTGTTCATTCACGACCTGGTGTTACCGGCCGTGCTGTTCTTGGTTGTTACGCGCGCAGATCCCAGGCTAAAGAAGTTTGCCTTTCTGCCCATCATTGCCATTTTTGTGTACCCTGCCTTGAGCACACTGGTGGGTGCCCTTCTCAACGACTTCGAACGTAATGCCTGGATGGTGTTTATCTTTAGACGTTTGGCTGCAGTAACGTTTCTTCTCGCGGGCCTGTTCGGTGTTTGGCGCTGGGCCTCTGCTCGAGGGTTTTTTGATACGTGTGTCGTGATCTGGATTGTGCTGGCCATTTGCGGAATCCTACAGGCAAATCAACTGATCGACGTGGACTTTCGTGCAGATACGCTCGATATCGGTAAGGTTTCAATTCTTGAATCGAAAACTGCACAAAGAGGATTCATGGGCCTCAATCGGGGCGCTGTAGGACTCTGGGGAGGTTGTGTTCTCAACTACTGCCTCGCGAGCTGCGTTCTGTCAATGAACTTCCGCACAATCCGCGTGCTGACCTATGCCGTTGCCGTGATGTTGTCTTTGGTCGTCATCTTCTATGCTGGCTCACGGACTGGCATGCTGGCATGCTTCGTGGGTACGGTTTATTCGCTATCGCGAATGATTCATCTCAAGGCACCGGTCAATGCTGGCAGGACCATGCTTCTCACTTTTGTCGGTGCGGTGGCCGTTGCCCTGTTCATGGTGCCGGCTGCGGAAGTGATTCTATCGAGATTCGAGGAACGAGGAGGTGTGTCATCCAGATCGTTTCAAGGGCGACTGGTTGTTCAGCGAAAGACAGTTCAGCATGCGTTCACGGACGGCCGAGCCGCGGCAATCGGGATGGGTGGCGGGTTCCTCGAACTCTTTCCAAAAACAATGCGTCGCATTGGACGAGGCAAGGATCGATTCGTCGAAGCCAAGCATCCGCACAGTGAATATCTCGAGGTGCTGTGGGAGGCTGGCATACTTGGACTGGTCCTATACCTTGTCATGATCTACCGATTCTGGAAGGTGATTGCGTATTCGTCGAATTCGCTGTCTTTCGTCGCTTCTGGAATGTTCATTGTCGGTGTTGTAGCCGGGCTCGCTGTCGGCAACTTCATGGTCACCACCGACCGCCTCGCGACCTACAGTTGCACCTTCTTGTTCTTTTACGGACTCGTGATCCGTGAACTATTGCTCCGTGGCAACACTCAGTCGTCGCAAACGGCTTACTCTGTGAGGAAGTACGATCGCCCATGTCCAGTGCCGCAGTAATCATCACCTCCAAGGATCGCGCAAAACCTCTGATGAGGGCCATCAGGAGCGTGCTCCGCCAAACGGCCGACGTGGAACTGCTCGTTGTCGATGATGGGTCAACCGATGAAACGGCCAAAGCGCTGCAGACAACCTTCCCGACCGTACGCGTAATCCGCAATGAGACATCGCTAGGCATCATTGCAGCCAGAAATCAGGCGATGGCTCATGTGCGTGCGGAGTACGTGTTCACGCTGGATGACGATGCCGAGTTCGGTTCGGCAGAGGCCATCGAGACATCACTTCGTCAATTTGATCATCCGCGGATAGGTGCCGTTTGCATTCCACTCGTGAATCATTTCCAAGGCAAAACGCAGCGATGTGACTTCTATCCTTCGTCGGACGATGCAAATTTCCTCTGCACCGCGACGTTTCGAGGGGGAGCTAACGTGATTCGGCGGACGCTGTTTCTTGAGCTCGGCGGGTACAGCGGTATCGGTCGGCAAGGTGAGGAGATTGCGTTCTGCACAAAGATGCTTGATGCGGGGTACGTCGTGAGGTGTGGCTCGGGATGTCACATCGATCATTATCCAGGTGGAAGCGATACATTTACTCCCGAGAAACGACGTTGGCAAGCGACGAACAATGCAATCTTCGCTTGGCAATTTGTCCCGACGTTTGATTTGCCGTTCCGCATGCTTGGAATATGCACTAACCAGATTCATCTAGGTGTGAAGCATGGGTGCTTGTCCGATTGCGTCGGCGGTATCTTCGATGGGCTCTCCCATTGCCTCAAAAACCGTCGGATTCGACAGCCGGTTCGACGCCGCACATATAAGTTGTCTCGAATGTTGCGGCGCCGTGGTTGCATGTCGTTCGACGCGGTCGAGCCTCAACTGTGCAAAGCTCAGCTACCGCTCACTCAATCCGAAACGACTCTGCCAGAACACCAATTTCATTTGACGAGTGAACGAGACGGATAATGCCTGAGCAACTTGACAGGCCAAAAGCTCTTGCGGACGTAAACCATTCGGGGATACCGTCTACGATGAAACGACAGACCGTGGCCGTCGTCTATCATTTCATCGCTCATTATCGCCAGCCGATATTCGATGAGTTATTAAATTGTTCACCGCATCACTACGTGTTATGTGCGGATCGCAAGAATCGACTGATGCCGGGTGTAGACGTTTGGAATCCGGAAGATCCTGCCCGATTTCGCGAGTGCCGATCGATCGTTGTCTATGGAAAAATGGTCTGGCAAGTAGGATTGATAGCTCTGGCGAAGGACCCCGACATCGACACAATCATCTATCTCGGAGATTGGAAATGGCCGTCGACGTGGCTATCAGCGCAACTCGCAAAAAGGCACGGAAAGCGTGTGCTCTTCTGGACGCACGGATGGCGGCGTCCAGATCGCGGCATCAAGCGACTGCTGCGAAGATCCTTCTATCGACTCGCCGATGGATTGCTGCTGTATGGAAATTGGGCCAAACAAGTCGGCTGCGATGAGGGATTTGATGCAAACAAGTTGTATGTTGTATACAACAGCGCTGGACTTGTTCGTGCCGAGCCCTCATTCGATCCCAATCGCATTGAGAGTACTCGTGCCGAACTCTTTCCTGGAAGCGATCCGAAGACGCCGGTTGTCTGTTGTTGCTCTCGACTTACCAAACGCCGTCGGCTCGACCTGTTGCTGCAAGCGGTTGCTCGGCTTAATGCCGCTGGTCATCCGGTCCATGTACTGCTCATCGGCGATGGGCCTGAGAAAAAGCAACTGGAACAGCTGAGCAGCGATCTCGGAATCCGCGTCCGCTTTGTTGGCCAATGCTACGATCCCGACGAATTGGAAAAGCTGTACAGCGCCTGTAACGTGACGGTCTCCCCGGGATCGATAGGACTCACCGCGATACAAAGTATGTCCCATGGTATTCCGGTCATCTCCCATGGGGACGTGACCAGTCAGGGGCCTGAGGCCGAAGCCATTGTTCCTGGTGAAACGGGAGCGTTTTATCAGCTCGGAGATTTCGCTGATCTTGCCCGCAAGATTCGAGATTGGACGAAGACTCCCTACGCGGCGCCGAAGGTAAGGCAAACATGCATGCAGCTGATTCAAAGCCGATATACTCCGGCTGCACAGAGAGCCGTGTTTGATGCCGCGATCACAGGTGAGAGTGCAACGAATGTGGCCCAACTTCTCGAGCAGAAAGGGGACTAGATTGTGATCAAGGCGCTCATTCATCGCCTTCGTAGCAACCATTCGCTGGCGCTCTTTAGGAGGCGGCTCCTCACGCAGCTCCGACGCCACCTGTTTGGCTATCTCCATCTCCATCCGTCGAGCTATTTGGTGGGCGGATCCAACATTTCTCGAGATCTGGCGACAGGACAATTTTGCTTTATTCACACCGATTGCTACATCGGACCGATGGTCCGGCTTGGCAACTACGTCATGATCGGACCGCGCGTGGGAATCGTCGGCGCGGATCATGCCACCGACATTCCAGGTACCCCCATGGTATTCGCTGGACGGCCGGAGCCGAAGGAAACGTTGATTGGCGATGATGTCTGGATTGGCTTCGGCTCAATCATTATGGCCGGTGTCCGGATCGGAAATGGGGCGATCATCGGTGCCGGAACGGTCGTGACTCGCGATGTGGGCGACTACGAGGTTCACGTGGGTGTACCCAATCGAAGAGTCGGTGATCGCTTTGAGGGTGAAGTGCGAGCGGAACACGAAGCGATGCTCCATCAGCCACCGACGCAAGGTCGGTATTGCCAGCCAAAGATGGTTTAAGGAATTTTACACGCGTGCCAATGGCCCATCAGAATGAGTACGATAAAGCGTTGGTATCGCTTATAACGTTGGGACGTCACGCTGTTAGTGCTTGTTGCGATTATGGGGAACTGCCGCGGTTCCGGGCGTTGAAGTGCCCTATTTCAGATCTTGAATACCGTTGGAAGGCTGAACATTATCAGGTTAAGGTGGCTCAAGTAACTCACCTTTGACATTCATCTTACGAGCTTGCTTCCTGTCCAGACGTAGTACTCGCAACTTATGAGAATACTTTTCTTCTCACACTATTTCCCACCAGAGATCAACGCTCCGGCCACACGGACGTATGAGCACTGTGTCCGTTGGTCGCGGGAAGGGTGCGACGTTCGTGTCATTACTTGCCAGCCGAACTGTCCGACCGGCGTTGTCTACGACGGATACAAGAACTCGCTGCTTCCAGAGCGAGAGATCGTCGACGGCATCGAAATCCAGCGCGTTTGGTCTTACGTTGCGGCCAATGCGGGCACGATCCGTCGCTCGTTGAATTACCTTTCGTACATGTTCTCCGCGTTTCTTGCTGGGCTGTTCGGTCGCAAGCCGGACGTGATCGTTGCGACCTCGCCGCAGTTCTTTTGTGGACTAGTCGGCGTCATCCTGGGAATCGTTCGACGAGTTCCGGTCGTACTTGAGGTTCGCGACGTTTGGCCCGCATCGATCGAAGCCGTCGGTGCCATGCGTAATCGCCCGCTGCTACGCTTCCTCGTATTGCTCGAGCAACTGATGTACTGGCTGGCAACGCATATCGTGGCCGTCGGCGAGGGATATCGAGATCACATTGTTGATCGGATGGGCGGGCGGCATGGTGATAAAGTGACGGTCATTACCAATGGCGTTGATCTAAGTAAATTCCGAACGGCGCCACCCGATCAGGCATTCTTGAAGACATACGGCTTGCAGAATAAATTTGTCTGCTCATACGTCGGCACGATCGGTCTCGCCCATGGGCTGGATGTTGTCCTGCGAGCTGCCGCGATTCTGAAGTCCAAGGGCCGGGACGATATCTGCTTTCTGTTAGTTGGAGAGGGTGCTCGAAAAGGACGACTCGAAGCCATGGCGCGTCACCTGGGTGTGAGCGAGTGGGTTCGTTTCTCAGGAATACTTCCCAAGAGCGACGTCCCCAAGGTCCTGGCGAGCTCGGACTCGATGCTCGTTCACCTGCGAACCTGTGAGCTATTCGAGACCGTCATCCCGTCCAAGATCTTTGAAATCATGGCCATGCAACGGCCCATCATCATGGGCGTGTTAGGCGAAGCGTACGAGATCGTGAATGAGGCACATGTCGGGCTACCGATGAAGCCTGACAACGAGACGGATCTAGTTCGAATCGTGGAACTACTGGCCGACAATCCGGATCTGGCTTCGGAGTTGAGCGAATCAGGACGCAAATACGTGGCCACGAACTTCAATCGCGACGCACTGGCACAAGACTACTTGAGACTGTTGAGTCAACTGGCAGGGATGGAGCCGACCGAAAGCGCAACGGCCAAGCCGCATTTGCCAGCCTCCACCTTCAATGGTGGTCCCCAATTACCGGTGACTCGCGTTCAGCAACCGTCACGCGACTGAAGCTGACGCGATCACCAATTCGGATCGGGTTTTGTCCTTTCTCCCGATTACAACGCTCTCGTTCGTCACGCCCCGAATGTTGACGTATGTAGGTGTTGGAGTGACGCCTTTCCGTAGCCTCGTGACCCAGCCTTCATCGATCGCACCTGACTTCCTGATTTGTCGAATCGTTGAGGAAATCGAGTACGATGAAGATCATGAGAGCGGGACTCCGTTCGGGGCTGCTCCGAGTTTTGCAACTTCAGAAAGTCATCCATTATGTCCAGCGTAACGGAAACCGTCGCTGACACACGTCCGCAGCAAGCAAAGCTGAATCCCTTAGATGCGCTGCCGTTTTCCGTTCCCGGCATCACCTGCATTGTGCTCGGCTACGCGCCCTTGATGTTCATGCATTTCTGGAGTCTGTGGAGCAAGGAGCAGTATCAGTATTTCCCATTTGTGCTGCTCGCATTCGGCTTGCTGTTGTACACACGATTTCGTGAGGGAGATGATCCGCAGCCAACCGCTCGCAGTGGCGTGATCGCTCGTTACGGCTACGTGATTGCTTGGGTGATGCTCGCCACCGCGACGCTCTTCCAGTCGGCCTGGCTGGCTGCCGTTTCATTGAATGTGCTGTTGGCCGCTGTACTCGCGGGGCTTTCGCACGTCCGCAAAATCCAAAACCTGTGGGGCATCTGGTTTCTACTCTGGTTGCTAATTCCACTTCCACTCGGTGTCGATACCACAGTTGTTGTGCGTTTGCAGCGATTTAGTTCGCAGATCAGCAGTGCGATTCTCGACATGTCGATGATCAATCATCTGATGACGGGCAATGTCCTTCAACTGCCAGACAAGCAATTCTTTGTGGACGAGGCCTGCAGCGGAATCGTTTCGATTATGGCGGTGATCGCCTGCGGAACGATCTACGCTGTCTGGCAGAATCGTAGCCCTCTGCACATCGTACTGCTCATTTGCTCCGGAGTGATCTGGGCGATAGCGCTCAACGTGACCCGGATCTGCGTCATTGCGATCGGGCATGCATGGTGGGAAATCGATTTGTCCCAGGGGCGCCCGCATGAAGCGCTGGGAATCGTTTTGTTTGTGTTGACCTTTGTGGCCTTAATCAGTACTGACCGGATACTTGATTTTCTGCTACGCCCGATTGAATTCCCGGGCGGAATCTCCGAGCAGCGGAAGAACCCACTTGTCGCTTTGTGGAACAACTTCACGCAGCTTGGCGATCCGAAACGGCAACGACCAGTGCCGGCTGGCCCATCCAACGAGGTTCCCCCCAAGGTTGGACTTGCCGCTTCCTCGACGTTCGCACTGCTTGGGGCGGTCTCACTCGTTCCGATTACCTTCGCCACGCAGACGACGCTCTGGTCAGTCGAACATGCCCAAACGGTCGAGGCAGATTTTCTGCCGAAGCAACTTGGAACTCTAATTCGCACCGACTTCGAATCGATCCATCGGCCAGCGCAACACGAATTGGGTGACAATTCGAAGACCTTCACCTATCACGATCCTGAGTCGAAGCTGGACTACTTCGTGTCGTTTGACTTTCCATTCAGCGGTGGCTGGCATGAGTTATGTGTCTGCTATAAGAACACAGGCTGGACATTGCAGCGTCGAAAAGCCGCCATGCCCGAACTCCAAGCGGTGGATCCGGAGTGGCCAATTGTGGCTGGAGAATTCACGCGCGATCAGGAATTCGGGTTCGTAGCATTCAGCAACTTTAATGCGGACGCCGAAGGCCTTTCTCCGCCCACCGATCTGATCTTCTGGCGGCCTTGGCGTCGTATGAGGCGGCGGTTGCTCAAGACCTTCTCGAGCCAGACGTTTCAGGTGCAGGTGTGGGTATCCAGCGAAGAACCAATCACGGACGAAACCAAGCAGATCGTTGAAGCGACGCTGATTGACGCCCGTCAGCGGTTCCGGAATCATTTCAAGGATGGCGCTTGACGGCCTCTCCCGTTAACGCTCGGGGACGACCGCATGCGGTCAACGCCTGTCGTCCATTGCCGGCCGAATCCTGGCCGCATTCCGCTCATCGCCACCTACAGATCGGCTTCACACAGTACAATGGAAGCATCCCCTGATCCCTGCGGGTGGAGATACAGTTTCGATGCAAACCAATGAAGCGCGGCCGAAACGAGCGCTAATTACTGGAATCACCGGCCAGGATGGATCCTATCTGGCGGAGTTCCTATTGGGGAACGGCTACGAGGTCTGGGGGATCTTTCGTCGCGCATCGTCCACCAACCTGCAACGCATCAATCACTTGCGACAAGGACCTCACGAAGATCACGGACGATTTCATTTGCGTCACGGCGAAATGACCGACGCGGGATCTTTGAAGGCTGTCATTGAGGAAGCCCAGCCAGACGAAGTCTACAGCTTGGCGTCCCAGTCACATGTCAAGGTCTCGTTTGATGTGCCCGAGTACACGACAGACGTCACGGCGCTCGGAACGCTTCGACTGCTGCAAGTGATGCGTGACACCGGCTGCAACGGTCGCTTCTTTCACGCCGGGTCGTCGGAGCAGTTCGGCAAGGTGTCGGAGTCTCCGCAGAGCGAATCCACGCCTTTCTATCCGCGAAGTCCGTACGCCTGTGCCAAGGTCTTCGCTTTCGACATCACGCGCAACTATCGCGATGCCTACGGAATGTTTGCCGTCAACGGGATTTGCTTCAATCACGAGTCGCCTCGTCGAGGCGACTCGTTTGTCACGCGAAAGATCACGCGTAGCGTAGCGGCGATCGTGCGGGGGCACCAAGAGAAACTGTTCCTCGGCAATCTTGACGCGCGCCGCGATTGGGGATTTGCGGGCGACTACGTGGAGGCCATGTGGTTGATGTTGCAGGCCGACGAGCCCGAGGATTACGTGATCGCCACCGGCGAGACTCATAGTGTTCGTGACTTCTGCGACAAGGCCTTTGCTCACGCCGGTCTGCCATTGAAGTGGTGTGGAGCGGGGATCGACGAGCAGGGGGTGGGTCCCGACGGTCGCATTTTGGTCGAGGTCGACAATCGATATTTCCGACCGGCCGAAGTCGATCTGCTGTGCGGCGATGCCTCGAAGGCTCGCGAACAACTCGGTTGGCAGCCCAACGTTGGCTTTGAGCAGCTGGTGACCATGATGGTCGATGCGGATCTGGCGGATGTCCCTCCCGTCCAGCATCGAGCGCGGTGGCAGTCTGAGCTGGGCCAAGACCAGGGATGACCACGCTTCGAGAATGGGAGAAAGGTCGCCGTACCCAAGCATCCATCACTCGAGCACGACGCCTCCTCCTCATTCTCGCACGGCGTAGGCACCGCGATTCGAAGGTCAAATGACTAGCTGCGGGCGTGCGACCGGTCAGCGGACCTGAAACGACGTCGGCGTGCGATCAGGGCCAGCGGAATGCCGGTCAGCAGAAGGCCAACTGAACTCGGCTCGGGGACAACGACTCCATTGACGACGATGCCGCGATCGGGCGTGACACCACCGAGCGGTTCGATGTCGAAGGTGCCCGTGCCCGATGACGCACCGGTGCCAAACAGTCGAAAGGACGCCGACGTGACATTCAGGAATCCGGAGAGATCGATATCCAATGCTTCCTCACCGGCCTCCATGACGTCCGCGTCGACGAAGATTGATTGGTATGCTCCTCCGTTAACAGCCAACTGGATGTCGAGTCCGGTCGGCCCAGACCCAGATCGATCGTAACGCAGGTCGAGATCCGTGAGATTGATGGGCGGCGAAGAAGACCATCCCCACTGGAGATAGTCTGTCGCTTCGTCCGTCCAACCTGAGGAGTTGTAGGTGGATCCCGAACCTGAGTTCAGGCCACTGCCCCGCAGCAGGTCAAGAGTTGTGATGGACGGATCGAATTCACTGGCCGGCAGACTGTCGGTTGAATTCGCACCGTCGTAGGCCACGATCAGTTCCGCGCTGGCTCCGCTGGTGAGACTCAGCAGCCAGCAAACCGCGACGGCGAGTGTGGCCAAGCGTCGGTCAGGCGCCCGCAACAACGCGTGCCACCCGAGCCCAGACGGTGGTCCAGGACGCCGACCCGGCGAGCACTTACTGACCGGTCGTGACTGCACAGCGCGTTGGGTTTGAGCCGATTCTGAGCATTGCGGTGGGAGTAAGGGAAGTCGATAATCCAACATGTTGACGCTCCTTCGACAAAACACGAAAAAAGTAAATACAGTTTGCAATAGACGCTTGTTTTTCCTCCGGCTCACAGGGATCGGCCTCCTGGCATTCCCGTGGGCACGTGAGCGAAAAACGAAAAAATGGCGCCGGACAGATCGACCGATCTGCCGGCACCGGGGACGCAGAACATCCGTGAATTGTCACGCGATGAGCGACTTCCGGCACGGTACGATCGCAGCCTAGAAGGAAGACAACATGATCGCGATCGTCGAGTTGCAGGGAGACCACCGAATGCCGGTTCAGAACCGCTCGGACTTGCATCGCGACGTGTACCATTCACATGTTCCTTGTCCATGACGGCCCAATTCTGAACGCATGCCGCGAGATGTTCAAAGAATCATGAGAGCTTGGTTGCAAGCCGTAGCGACCCGCTGCTCATTTGACAATCGAATCGATCTGTAATGTCCAGTTTCAAACGCTCAAGACTTGGCCGGCTTCGATCCTGGTTCAACCACCGCATTCGTAACTTGTTTGCGTCGAGGTGGATCCGCTCGTCACGTGACGCCACGCTGTCGAGCGTCGACCACGTACGCAAGACCGTTGCGAAAACGAATAAACGCGTCATCAAGACGGTGGCCGAGTCGCCAGTGGCCGCCGGTGCTCAGCAGCTAGCGCGAAGCGGTCGCAAGACTGAGCGGGGTTTTGTCTTCGTACTGACGATGGTGCTGAAGAAGATCGAGCAGTGCATCGCTGCCCTGCTTCCCGCACCGTTGCGCAGATTCTTCCATGGTCTGATCCGAGGTTTGTGGCGTGCGGTCATCGACGTCGTCAGCTTTGTTAGCCAATGGTTCAGAACGCGCCGCTATTGGCTGCTGATCGGCGGCATCCCGGCAATGATCTTGGCCATGCCGCTGGGCTTCTATCTGGTGCGATTGCCGTTTCAATCGAGCACGGCAATGGCCAAACGATATACCGTTGCCGCCCAGGAGGCGATGCACGACAAGGACTATCAGGCGGTCACGCTGTACAACCGCAAACTCCGCCAGCTCGGCGTGCTCACCGAGTCGGTTGACTATCGAGTGGCGATTAATGATTTCATTGCGGGACGGAAGGATAAGGCGATCGCCGCCATGAAGCGATTGGCCCCGGAAGACTCGCCGGGCTTTGTCCCGGCCCACATTTGGTTGGCGAATTGGTACGCGCGGTTTGATCCAAACAAGGATAGCGAACCGATGCGTCGACTCGTTACCTTGCATCTGGACCACGCGCTGAACCGTGAACCGAACAATCCGGATGCACTCGCCCTGCGGGCTGCGGAGTTGCATAGTCAGGGCCAGACCAAACAGGCCTTGGCCCGGCTGGAATCCATTGCTCCAACGCGGCCCGAACATCGACTGACTCTGGTCCGACTGTATACCAGGCAAGGTCGACTCCAAGCTGCGCGAGACGAAGCTCAGAAGCTAATCGACGACTTCAACGAAGCCGAAGCCGACGAACTGCGATCGGTTGACTATCTTTACTGGGCCGAAGCGCACTCCATGCTCAGGTTGAACAGCCAGGCATTGGACATCCTGGAAAAAGGTCTGGCTGCGTTTCCTGACGACGAGGAACTCGTGGATCGGCTCTATCTGGTTAACATCGTTCAAGCCGATTTGATCCGTAGAAATCTGACGGGCGAATACGATGAAATGGTTAGCCGGCTGATTCGAGCTCATGAGTTGAAGCCAGATCTGGCCGATCCGCTGTTTCGATTGGCCAAGCTGACACAAGACTTCGAGCCAATCGGTTCGATGGCCAACGAAGCCGTCCAAAAGCTGCTGGAATCTGATCGCCCGCCCCAAGCGCTGTTTGGCCTGATGGGGTCGATCATCGGCAACGCCGGTGACTACGAAGCCGCCGCACGATATCTCGATCAGGCCCACAAACTCGATCCGCAAGACGCACCGGTGCTGAACAACTTGGCTTACACGCTGCTCAAGCTCGGACCGTCTCATCACGCGCGCGGCTTGGAGTTGATCGACAGGGCACTAGAGATGCGGCCCGATGAACCGTCATTCCACGAGACGCGCGGGCAACTCTTGCTTTCACTGGGTCGGTATCAAGAGGCTGTTGACGCGTTGAATCTAGCTCTTAATGGGCTCGGTGACACTCCCGACATCCACCGCGGATTAGCCACCGCCTTTCGCCATCTAAACGAACCGGACCTGGCAGAGAAACACGCGCAGATGGTTGAGTGAGGCTTGAGACCTAGCCTGCTCGTTAATCGAAGCTCAAGCCTCAATCCACATCCGTCAGATCACGCTCGGTGATCATCGAGAAACCTTTGGCGGCAAGTGTCTCTTGGCCCATGTCGATGTTGTCGACCATCAGAGCCACGGCGGGCTTATCATGGGGCCTCATCAAGAGCGGATAGGCCTGCACGATGTTGACTTCGGCCTGCAGCAGCGCTGTGCAGACCTGCAGCAGTGGCTGAGCGCTTTCAGGCAATTCAATGCCGATCAGATCTGTTTCGATGAGCGCTAGCCCCGCTCGCTCCAGAATCTCGCGACCCTGCTCAGGATGGCTCAGCAGGAAGCGGACAAACGAGCACTCGGTCGAATCGTGAATCGACAAAGACACGATTTGGACTTTGCTACCCTCGAAACGCCGTACAACGTCCAGTAGCTGCCCAACGCGGTTTTCCAGGAAGACAGTGAACTGGCGTATCGTTGGATAGTCACGACCGCGTATCGTCCCCAGGTCGCCGACAATACCTCCACTGGAACTCATACCTTGGTTACCAACCTTGTTTTGCAGATCGGCCTGCGGTGGCGCCCAGATCGACGATGCCGCCGTGAGAAATCCTCGCGACGCGGCTGCCTGATACAACTGGACACCGAAAACCTCGAGCCCAACGCCGGCAACTATAGGTAATGCAGCAACTTAGGTCAATGTCCAGCCAGACGCACTCCGGCCTCCGGCGACGTGAATTCCGACATTGACCCTGTTGCTGCCTTGGCGGATACTCCGCCATCCATCACCGGTATCGTCGAGGCCGAGTCTCGGCTGGCAAGACGGACGGCGGACCGCCGGCTAAGATAGAAGGGATGTCGAGCCTGATTTGCTGTCTCAGGCCGAACCTGCCCCTCTGTTTTTCGGTCCTAGCGACCGGTCCAGGTTGAATATGGCAATTGCTGAATCCAAAGATTTGCGAGAGTACTGTTTACAGACTGCGCGTCGCGCTCGAGACGCCGCTGCCGAAATGACGCGCGTTACCGGTCAGCAGAAAAACAAGTGGTTGCGTCAATCGGCCGACGCCTTGCGTCAGAACACCGACAAAATCCTGCAGGCGAACATCAAGGACCTCGAGGCCGCTCCCGGTTACGGGCTGACCGGAGCCCAAACCGATCGTTTAAAGCTTGACACTAGCCGCATTGATGGCATCGCGGCGGGCATGGAAGATGTCGCCATGCTGCCGGATCCGATTGGCGAAGCGATCGAGTCCTCGGTCCGCCCGAATGGTCTCCGGATTAGCAAGGTTCGTGTCCCCTTGGGCGTGGTTTTCTTCGTCTACGAATCGCGTCCCAACGTCACCGCGGACGCGGCTGCGATCTGCGTGAAGAGTGGAAATGCCGTCATCCTCCGAGGCGGAAAAGAAGCGGCCTACTCGAGTGCAGCGATCATCAACGTGGTCACTGAAGTTGCCGCGGAGTGTGGATTGCCGGAACACGTCGTGCAATTGGTCGAAGTACGAGACCGTGAGGCCGTGGGACACTTCCTTTCATTGTCCGACTATATCGATCTGGCCATCCCACGCGGCGGTGAGGGATTGATCCGACGCGTTGCCGAAGAAGCCACGATGCCCGTGATCAAACACTTTCACGGCAACTGTCACGTTTACATTGATCGACACGCCGACCTGGAGATGGCACTGACGATTGCCGTAAATTCGAAGTGTCAGCGGATGGGAGTCTGCAACGCCGCCGAGTCCTTAGTCGTTCACCGTGATGTCGTCGACGAGTTTTTGCCTCGCTTGGCTGCGGGACTGGAACCCCATTCGGTTGAGATCCGTGGAGACGAGCCGACTCAGAAACGACTGCCGGCCGCAAAGCCCGCCACCGACGAAGACTACGCGACCGAATATCTGGGTCCGATCCTCTCGATTAAAGTCGTCGACTCAATCGATGAAGCGATCGACCACATCAATCGATTTGGGTCGCGTCACACCGATGCGATTGTCACCGCTGACCTGGCCGCCGCGCGAGACTTTACGACCCGCATCGACAGCGCTGTGGTGATGGTCAACGCAAGCACACGATTCAACGACGGTGCCGAATTCGGTCTCGGGGCCGAGATCGGAATCAGCACAGATCGATTCCATGCCCGAGGTCCGTGCGGGTTGCGTGAATTGACGAGTTACAAATATGTGGTGGAAGGACAGGGACAACTGAAGGAGTGAGATTCGAGGCTCGGATCCGGTCATGCTCCTTGGAAGGGAATCCAATGCGACACGATCAACTGACCGCCGAGGAGCGTGAACTGTTGTCCTCGGGCATGATTCACGTTGAAGATTCACCAGCCCGTCCGAACCATTCCGTGGCTAAACTCCCGGGCGGTGATTCTAATGATCTGCTGCAACAGCTGGAAGTGCTGCAATCGTTTCACCAGGACGTCGCGCATCGCTTTGGTGACGCGCTGTCGACGGGTCTGCGGCAATTGGCTGATGTTCAGTTGCGTGATGTCCAGCCGTTAAGCTACAGCCAATTCGCATTCAGCCGGACGAACCCAACTTGCTTGGTGATCCTACAGGCAACTCCGCTTTCCGCACCGCTGGCCTTCGACTTCAGCCCCGCGATTCTGTTTCCGTTGTTGGATTGTCTGTTGGGCGGGGGAAAACAACCGTGCAGAATTCCGGATCGACCATGTACCGAATTGGAGCAACGCTTAACGACGCGAATCGCAGACATGTTGCTGGATGAGTTGCACGACGCGTGGGAACCCGTGCTGGCGGTCAATTTGACGGTAGATCGAATTGAAAGTAACGCTCAACGCGTGCGGCTGATTGCTCCTAGCGAACCGGTGATCACACTGACATTTCAGGTCCGTGTGGCCGAACAGTCTGGCGATTTAACCCTCTGCCTGCCAACACGTGCGATTCGCAAGATGGTCGACAAGTTGCTCGTCGGGGAGTATTGCGGAGACTCGTCGAACGTGGCTCGTGTAAATCCTCGAGCGGAATCAAGCGAGCTCGTCGCGCGAGTGTTGACCGAGCCGCTCTCGTCACGTCAATGGAGCGAGCTGAAGATCGGCGACGTTCTGATGACCGGCATTGATGCGTCCGGCACCGTGGAAATCCTCGTCGACGGCGAGTTGGCTTACGTGGGGCAACCTGGCGCAGTTGACGGCCGTCGGGCAGTGGAACTGGTCGAACACAAAATCGCCTCAAAGGATTCGGTCACGCCAGGCACGGGTCGAGGCTAGAAGCGTACGGAGTTCAGGGCGTGCAGCGAAGTTTGGCATGGATCAGCACAAACTTCCGTTGACCGGCGACTGCGAAGTTCACGGTGCCCGTACGTTTGTCGCCTTGACCGCTGAGCGCTGCGATCTTGCCCGGACCATATTCGGGATGGAACACGGTCATGCCGACTTGGTAGACATCCGGGTCTACGGGAGCCGTTGCTTCGGAAGCGTCCGTCTCTTCCTGGCCCGAGTCGTTCTCAGCGACCATTTCGGCCGCCGTTTTCACAACGTTTGCCGCCTCGAGACCTTCGAGCCTCTGGCTGTCGACTGGACGCCGCACGGGTCGCTCTTCTGTATAGTCGAGCGAAGTCAGATTGCTGGCATACTCGGTGACGTCCATTTCGTCTCGTGGTAACTCTAACAAGAACACACTGGGGACGGTGCGTGTGATTCCCCCGCGCTGCGTCCGCACCGTCGCCATGCTCAATTGAAGCTCCTGCTCAGCACGCGTGATCCCAACAAACAGCAGGCGCCTTTCCTCTTCAAGCTGTTCTGGCGTATCCATGCTGCGCTCATGCGGCAACAATTTCTGTTCGACGCCAACGATATAAACAACGGGGAATTCGAGTCCTTTCGCCGCATGCAGCGTCATCAACGTGACGCGGTCGGTCTGCTCTTTCCAACCATCAGTGTCGTTGATCAGCGCTGTCTGCTCGAGAAACGCCTCTAGTGTCGCGTCGTCGCCATACTTCTCCTCGAATTCGCGGGCTGCGGTCAACAACTCGCTTAAGTTCGCGGCACGTTCCTCATCGTCAGGATCGCCGGACTGCTGCAACAGTTCCAGGTATCCGGTTTCCGTCAAGATCAGCCCCAGCAATTCCTCGACGGAACTATCCGCGTGTTGCGAGAGCCGATCGATCAACTCAACGAATGTACGCACACGAGGGCGCGTCGCTTTCGAGATCGAATCGATCGAGTTGACGTTGCGCGCTGCCTCGAAGATCGAAATACCTTGTCGTTGAGCATAGGTCGACAGCTTGTCGACTGTTGCTTTGCCGATGCGTCGCGCCGGCACATTAATGATCCTCGTAAGGGCCATGTCATCGCGAGGATTGTTAATCAGCCTCAGGTACGCAATCGCGTCTTTGATTTCTTTTCGCTGGTAGAATTCGAGGCCGTTGACGATCTGAAAGGCGATGCCCTGGTCACGCAGGGCATGCTCAAACGCGCGTGACAACGCGTTCGTTCGATAGAGGATCGCGTAGTCCCGGGGAGCTCGATCGCCACGTTGAACTTCTGCGGCGACCCTGCCAATGATCTCGTCGGCCTCTTCTTTTTGAGTTGGGTACACCACCAAACGCGGCATTCGCCCTTCGTCATTCGCCGTGAACAGCTCTTTCTGTTTTCGCCGACGATTGTTTCTGATGAGGGCATCGGCGACGCGGAGAATGCCTGGTGTACTACGATAGTTTTGCTCCAGACGGACAACTTTGACCGTCGGGTAATCCTTTTCAAAATTCAAGATGTTGTTTAGGCTCGCGCCGCGCCACCCATAGATCGATTGATCCGGATCGCCCGTCACGGCAAGATTCGGGTGAATGACCGAAAGCGAACGTACGATCGCGTATTGTGCGAGGTTCGTGTCCTGATACTCGTCGACCAAAATGTAGCGGTATCGCTCGTCCAGGTATTCACGCAGTTCAGCCGAGTCCTGCAGCATCCTGGCGACGTGCACCAGCAGATCGTCGAAGTCAACGGCGTTGGCCTTGAGCAGCTGACTTTGGTACGCCGGATAGGCTTCCTCAAGAATTGGACCCAACGGATGACCGGGTGGCGGTTGGTACTCGTCAGCCGTGATGAGGTTGTTCTTCGTCCAACTGATCTGACGAGCAATCCGTTCCGGTGTCGTCATCGACAAGCTGAGGTCGATTCCTTTGATGGCCAACTTGAGTGCTGCCAGACTGTCGCCCGTATCATAAATCGCAAAGTTCGGCGATAAACCGACATGGTCCGCATAGCGGCGTAACAGGCGAGCACAGAAGCGATGGAACGTGCCGAGCCATACCGAGCTGCCGGCCGACAGCTGCGCGACACGGCGACTCATCTCATCCGCCGCCTTGTTGGTGAACGTCAGTCCGAGAATCGATGAAGGATCGACGCCCTCCCGAATTAAATGCGCGATGCGGTGCGTAACGACGCGTGTTTTGCCACTGCCAGGACCAGCCAGGATGAGCAACGGTCCATCGACATGCGTGACTGCATCTTGCTGTGCGGGGGTCAGCGAATCAAACGTAGAATCCGACATGCTGCGATTATAGCGCGGACAGTGGACAAACGTCACCTGGGTGCTAGCAAATTGGGACTTGATGATCGGCACGCGATCAACACGCGCCGCGGAATTGTATGCGTGGGCGCTCAAGGGGACTGCGTCCCGATCACCCGGCCTGTCTGATTATTGACCACTTGCTATACTATGCGACTTGATTCGCCGCGTGTGGTACGTGGCTACGGTTACGATTCGTATCTACTGTCGGGAGGGAGCCCAATGTCGACTCGCATTCCGCTGATTAGTGCTGACGAGCAAAGTCGAAGTCTCAATGAGCGATTGGATATGAGCACTGCGGAAATTGGACTTTCAGTGCGGACGACGAATTGCTTGGAGGAGCGAGGCATTTTCACGGTTCAAGATCTGCTGAACTGCACGCGCGATGATCTCTTGAGCATTTCGAATTTTGGTGAGAAGACGCTCGAAGAGGTCTACGCCGCTCTGGAGAACATCGGCTTTCACAGAAAGTGATGCGCTCGGCAGGGTGGACCTTTCGTGATTTGCGCATCGCGTTATTGATTTTCAGTTCTACCTTGTCATGCGTCCGATTGTACAAATCTCACTGGATGTGACCTCGATTGACGAGGCGCTAGAAACCGCTCGGATGGCTTTGCGCGCGGGCGTCGACTGGTTGGAGGCTGGGACTCCGTTAATCCTGGCGGAAGGACTTCGATCCGTGCAGGGCCTGCGTCGTGAATTTCCTGAGGTTCCAATCGTCGCCGACCTGAAGACGATGGACGGCGGCTATCTGGAAGCGGAAATGATGGCTAAGGCCGGTGCTACGCACGTCGTCGTGATGTCGCAAGCGCACGAAGAAACGATTCGCTGCGTCGTTGCCGCGGGCAGAGATTACGGCATTGCCGTCATGGGGGACAACCTCGCATCAGCCGACATGGTGGCGGGTGCCAAACGGCTCGAGAAACTCGGTTGTGACTTTGTGATTCATCACATCGGATACGACGAGCGACGAGGGATTGCGGCTCGCGGCGAGCGAGCGCCGAACCCGCTAGATCAGCTCAGAGACGTTGTTCAAGCCGTGAATGTTCCCGTGCAAGCTGTTGGAGGGCTCTCGCTCGAACAGGCGATCGAAACGCCAAAATACGGGGCGCCCTTGGTTGTCCTGGCGCGCCGTTGGTCATCGACAGTGATCGTTTTCAGACCGCTGACGGCAACGTCGAAGAATCGCTGCGCCAAATATGCGATGCTGTTCACGGATACGGGGACGTTTGAGTGTAGATTCGACGAATCGGATCTACGAATCGAACGCAGCTGTCTCAGCCCTCGATTGTTTCCAGGAGCGTCATTCATGCCCAGTCTTGCTGTCTTTCCGAAGGCGTTTATGGATCCGCTCTGTGTTACCGGCACCATGACCTTGCGCCAGTGGATCGACATGGCGTCCGAATTGGATGTGGATGGGCTGGAGTTTTACAGTGGGTTTCTCGATCTGCAAGAATCGAGTTCTTGGGCTGATGCGAGACGCATGGTGGTGGACAAGGGGTTGGCGATGCCAATGCTATGTTGTTCACCCGACTTCACGCATCCGGATGCCGAGTTTCGACGACAACAGGTTGATCAAGAGAAGCGATGGATCGATATGACAGCCGAGCTAGGTGGCTCCTTTTGCCGCGTCCTATCGGGACAGCGACGCCCTGAGGTGTCGCGAACCGACGGCATCCGCTATGCCGCCGACTCGATCCAGGCTTGCTTGCCGCACGCTGCTGAGCGAAACGTTACGCTGATCATCGAAAATCACTACAAGGACAACTACTGGCAGTACCCCGAGTTCGCGCAGCACATGGATGTGTTCTGTGATCTGATTGAAGAGATTGATGCGCCAAACTTTGGCGTCAACTATGATCCCAGCAATACGATTCTAGCCGGCGAGGACCCGTTGGAGCTCTTGCGGCGAGTCAAACACCGCGTTGTTACGATGCACGCCAGCGATCGCTATCTGAAGGAGGGAACGATCGAAGACTTGCGTCGTGAGGAAGACTCGGTCGGTTATGCAAGTCGCCTGGCCCATGGTGTGATTGGCAAAGGTCTAAACGACTACGATGCGATTTTCGCGGAACTGCGCAGTGTTGGCTTCGACGGTTGGATCAGCATCGAAGATGGCGAAAACGGCATGGACGAGCTACGCGAGAGCGTGAGGTTCTTGCGATCAAAGTTGGATTGGCAGTAAGTCGTGCAGGCCTGCCCGCGACGTCGCAGCGCTAGAACTCCGCACTGCCTGGTGTGCGCGGAAACGGAATCACGTCGCGAATGTTTGTCATCCCGGTCACGAATTGGATCATCCGCTCCAGACCTAAACCAAATCCAGAATGCGGAACTGTTCCGTAACGCCGCAGATCGACGTACCACCAATAGTCGTTCGGGTTGAGTTGCTGCTGTTCCATGCGAGAGGTGAGTACGTCTAGCTGATCCTCACGTTGACTGCCGCCAATGATCTCGCCGACCTTGGGGACAAGCACGTCCATCGCTCGAACCGTACGGTTGTCGTCGTTGACTTTCATGTAGAAAGGCTTAATCGAACTAGGATAGTCATACAGAATGACCGGTCCCTGCAGGTGCTTTTCGGTGAGGTATCGTTCGTGTTCGGATTGCAGATCGGTGCCCCAGCTAACAGGGAACTCGAACTCCTCGCCACTCTTCTCCAACAAATCGACTGCCTCGGTGTACGTGATGCGGGCGAAGTCTTGTTCAGCAATTTGTTGAAGTGTCGCCCGTACCGTATCGTCGATCCGTTGGTTAAAGAAGTCGATGTCCTCCGTGCAACGCTCCAGGACGTCTGAGCAGATTCGTTTCAGGAATTGCTCAGCCAGGTCCATGTTGTCCCGCAATTCGTAGAATGCCATCTCGGGCTCGATCATCCAGAACTCGGCCAAGTGTCGCGACGTATTCGAATTCTCGGCGCGAAATGTCGGTCCGAAAGAGTAGACCTTACCCAGGGCTGTGGCGTATATCTCGGCTTCCAACTGGCCGCTCACAGTCAAGTAGGTGGGCCGATCAAAGAAATCGAGCTGGTAGTCAATTCCGTTTTCGCCTTGCGGGACTTTGTCGAGATTCAGCGTGGTGACTTTGAACATCTCGCCGGCGCCTTCGCAATCGCTGGCGGTAATGACGGGCGTATGCACGTAGAGGAAGTCGCGCTCTTGAAAAAACTGATGGATCGATTGGCAAACGCAGTTTCGCACGCGCGCTACCGCTCCGAAGGTGTTCGTGCGCGGACGCAGGTGAGCCCACTCTCGCAGTTTTTCGAACGAGTGTCGCTTTTTCTGCAGAGGATAATCGGTGGGGTCGGCCCAGCCGTGGACTTTCACCTCGCGCGCGAGCAATTCCGTCGACTGACCTTTGCCGCCCGATTCCTTGATCTCGCCGTCGACGGTGACCGAGCAACCGGCCGACAGCCGCTTGATGTCGGATTCGTAATTCGGCAGGTCCGCATCGCAGATCACTTGGATGTTACCCAAGCACGATCCATCGTTGAGTTCGACAAAGCTGAAGCCGGCTTTTGAATCGCGGCGCGTTCGAACCCAACCTTGAAGGGTCACTTCCTGACCGATCGATTCTTGATTGCGAGCTGCGGCGACCGAGAGTTTATCCATGCGAAGGGGCCTTTCCATAACCTACTGCGAGCTGTGTGCCGTTAGCCAAGGAGGCAACCTGCCGTTCGAAGCCGGCGTTTGCGGCTCAGAGTGAATCCGGAATTCCCGGCTGCTAGTCTTCTTCCGATGGAGGTCGGGCAAAATGAGCGATGATGACGATCAGCAACAAGGCTCCGATCGCTCCCATGCCATACCAACCCGATCCAAGCTCCTTTTCCGTCTTGGTATAGACCACATACAAGCTTGCGGCCGTGGCAATGCTGGCCGCGACGAACATCAGCAGGTTCCAGACTAGCCTGGTCGCGCCGCGGGGGATGTCGTCTTTCAAGAGCGACTTCTGATTCATCAGCAACAGGAAGGTAATGTAAGCAAATGGCAGCAGAGCCAAACCGAAAACGGATGTCGGCACGGCCAAATAGAACAGTGCCTTACCGCTCCACACGTACGGTCCGAACGCGCCGACGACGCCGGCCACTAAGGTCCCGGCGCGATGTGCCCAACCTCCTTGCTCGAATCCGAACATCTCACAAAACACGAACCCGGAGATCAGCATCAACAGGGAGATGGTCGACAGTGCCATCGCCAGCACGCCACCGCCGAAGATAATGTTGGCGACAAAAGGGCCGGTCAGCGGTTCCAAGGCACCGGAAAGGTGTTTCGCCTTTCGATTAACCAGTGCAGCGGCCATCCTCTTTTCTGAGATGTCTGTGCCGGCCAGGAACTTGTTCAGCTCCCGTTGTTGAACCGACTCGCGAGACGATTCGGGAGTGCCCTTGAGCATCTTGGTGACATACTCGTCCTTGGCCAGCATGCGCTGCGTCAGCAAACCGTAGTAGGCCCCCGACAAGTCTTCGGGAGGGATGATGTCGTTTTCACTGACGGTGAAATCCGGCGTCACCTCGGTATGGAACTGGGCTGATGTAGCGATGACAACACAGCCCGTTGCCAATACGTAGGGGATGAACATTCCGGTCGAGAGATCGAAGATCGACAGCCCACGAAATTCGCGAGTCCAGCCTTTTCGGAGTAGTGAATAGGGAAACAGAAATGTCATGTTGATGCCGACCGCCGTTGCCGCGGCGCTAAAGATGACATCCTGTTGCTGGCCCACGATCACGTTCGTCCAATACTCGCGAGCCGATTCGTCCAAGGCACTCAGCATGGGGTCAAAACTAGCTGCCGGACGCCAGAACTGTCCGAAGTCCGGAACCAGCCCGGCGGCGACCGCGCCCCAGTTAATGCTGCCTTGTACTGCGAGGACACCAACGACACCAAAGAAACTCAACACGATCAAGCCGACCATGATTTTGAGCAGGGTCTCGTACAGTTTGATTCCCCAGCCACCTTGATCGTAGCTCCAGGTGATGACGGTGCAGATGACCAGGATC
>CAJHYQ010000368.1_pt1 | contig 29498 bp, 26 predicted proteins | sample 9198721 | NCBI WGS metagenome assembly CAJHYQ01 (sample SAMEA7708357, study PRJEB35096) | sediment metagenome | biome: marine neritic benthic zone biome [ENVO:01000025]; feature: sediment [ENVO:00002007]; material: shallow marine sediment [ENVO:03000034] sea grass bed [ENVO_01000059] ... | reverse complement strand
CATCTCGGCACGCCGTGCGCTGCAGACCCTCTCGTCACTGATTCCACGCTGAGCTTCCACTCTGTTCCTCAGTATCAATGTTGCCCATTTAATCTATCGTGCGCGGTTGAGGTCTGTGTCTTATCACGGGCTTGTTGGACAGATCTTACGCAGAGACGACACAGATACCGACAGAGGCAGCGGTCGATCCCAAGAAAGCCGCACACCTGAAGGCACGGCAAGAAAGACACACACCGGCAAGAGACACACCGGCAAGAAAGACACACACCAGATAAACACACCAGATAAACACACCAGATAAACACACCAGATAAACACACCAGATAAACTCACCAGATAGAAATGGCTAGAGAATGGCGCGCAGAGGGCATCTTTTGAGGCCGCGGCGCGAGCACCCCATCACTTCGATAGCTCGCGCACCTTATGCCCGCCCCAAGACGCGGTGCAGATCTTCGCGCCGAGAGCCGTCGGCGTTTGGTCTCCGTTGCGGGGCTGACGAATCGCGATCAAAAGATTGGGTGATAATCAACTCACACCGGCCGCAGTGCGGTATGGCGTGAGAAGCCCAAGAACAGCAGGTTCCCCCTGGATGGCACCGGTGCAGCTGCCGCTGGCACGCTCGCCGCGAATCCGACATCGATAGACGCCGTTGGTTTACCGACTAGACTTGCTGGGTCGGTCACATTGGCTCCGTCGGTTGCTTGTTGATTGCGAGTCGACGAGTGCGAGCGCTGAACCGAATCACGGCGAACGTACACGCGGCGACCAACACGACAGCGATGGCAACAACATGAAGTGGTACCGCGACATATGCGTCGTGGAGGAAACCGTCCGGCTGTCGTGCCATCTCACGAAAGTACGGATCCTTCATCAGTAACTCGGAGCGGTAGTGGTCGGCCATCTGAAATACGATCATACGTCCTTCGAGGCGAATTCCAACGATCGGATAGACTCGCCATAGTCCGAGAATGACGGCGAACAAAAGAACACTAACAAAGAGGGACCTGATTCCGAATGCGCGGCACGTACCTCGCGTGGCTTTGCCCGTCTTGCCAGAGGTGTGTTTCATTGGGGCTCTGAACGTTACCGCATTCAGCTCCGACGAGTCACCAACCGAGCTAGTCATCGTCGTCAGATTGTTCCAACAAGTTCGGCTCTCCAAGCTGCGTTAGAAACTTACGAATCAACCTCAGTTCATCGTCATTGCATCGAAGCAGGATCCGTTTTCTCAAATCGTCGATTTCAGCTCGAAAACCCATCCCGGGCTCGACGCTCTCCGCCTCTCCCAGACTGTTAATCGCGTCCTTGGCAAGATGTGGTGACACTTTTTCCAAACGGATGTTGTGTAGACGACGGCCGTCGAGCCCACGCTTGGCGGGATGAGTGTGCTCGCCTAGCCGTGTGAGGGCATCGTGGATCTCGACTTTCGTTTGTTTGCCACGTTTCAATGAGACATTACGAATGGTCGCTTGTTCAATGTCCCGTTCTTCGATTCGCAATCCATGGATCGACTTGCGATCGATGTCTGAAAACATCGTCGCGATCTGACTCATGTTGTTGACCGACATGCACGACGACTTACCTTCGATCGTCTTGCCATTATGATCGACGGCGACGACGCGCAGTGGTGTCTGCGAAATGTTTACCGAGACCGTGACGGCAAGGTCGTCACCGACTTGCAGAGGCGCACCCGCGATGTAAGCAGCCTGTCGTCCGTCATTCAACAATTCACTGCCCCCGCTAACTGATGTCCCATCGATGGTTAACACAGTGCGCCAGCGACCGACCTCCGCAGTAAAGCGAACACTGGCTGTTGTTGGATCTTCGGTCACGTTGAAGGTCATCCCTGCCGCCGACAATTCGTCCATGAGGTTGCCATCCGTATCGCGCGGCACACCTCCCGCAAAACTCACTGCGCGAGGTTCCATCACCGAAAAGCCGCGCGGTACAGTCCCCTCACGCAACGTCACCCACCGCCAACAAAACTCACGTGTAAACTCGCCTTGCGCGCGTGATCGCATCGAGTCGTAGGGGGCGGGCTTGGCTGTACCGTTGGGATGCCACCACTGATCTGGAGCGGATGGATGTGGTGCGATGCTCACTAATTCTGCCTGTGATCCATCCGAGAATGTAACAATAACGGGGGTTAAGTCGCCAGCGGCCTGAGCCAACCCAATTGGAGCGAAGATTGACGCGCCAAGCAGGCAGAGAGTCAGTCGAGACGTTTTTGCTAGGGAATGTTGCATCCGGGCCCTCCTCGATTCGCCATCACGATCCATGGGTTGGATTCCACACCGCCGAGAACCAACCGAGCACCGCCATCTTACAGCACTTGAGTCAGCAACAGCCAAACTCGACGGCCATTCTGATCACTCGTATCAAAAACTTTACCGTCCCTTCGAGAAGTGCTAATGCGAGTCAGTGATGAAGGAAAAGTTTTGCGTTTTACCGAGCGCCGGGAGCCTTCTGAGCGTTGTTGATACTACCGCCAACGTCAGTCAATCAACCACGCGAATTCTGTCGAACGGCAAGTCTTCACTGGGGCCACTTCACAGTCTGAGACTTCGTGTTACGTTCCTCGAACTCGGGAAGCAGAGCAATGAAACACCACAGGCCACTACTCTTTGAGGCATTAGGAGACAGACGAGTGTTGTCCGCGACCGCCCTCGCCGAGACTACTGTCTCTCAAAACGGTTGCTGTGGTGAGGCGGAGTCGATCAATCTGGCATTGCCTCAGGAAGAGACATGCGAAGTCGTTGTCGAAGGTGTGAATATCGACTCGGCTTGTGCACTAGGTGATCAGTTCACGCTCCACCGAAATGACGACTCGAATGTGGATTTAGCCGTACTCTGTGCTCGTTCCGCAGGAGAGGAAATCTATCCGGACAAATACGGGCGGTCGAAAGTCCAATTCGCCTGGAAGCCGGACGAGCCTGCGGAAGATAAGAGTTCGTGTTGGATTCTTGTCTCACAAATGCATGCGAGCGATCAGGTTGGCACGAAGGCAACTTCATCCATCAACGACGAAGCAATCCTCGAGTTTGTTGAGCGTACCCCGGACCAGTTCTTCATGCTGAATCAAATCGTGCGTGATCATTATGTCAACGCCCGAACTCGTCATGTCGCGAACAACAAGACAATTCAGATTGGTACAGATCGCACCCAAACCGTCGGTGGCGACCACACCGTCAATGTCTCTCACGCACGCACATGTGACGTCGGTCTGTATCAGTCCTCCAGTGCGGGCAACGAACGCTGTGAATCGGTGGGCAGCAACCACAGTCACGACACTGGTGATGAACAGACCTCGGGTAAGGCGAAAAAAGAAACAACACTCAAGGGTAAGAATGTGCTTGAAAACTGATCGATTACGGCCGTCTCTACGCTGATGTGGGTGTTGCACGCCGGGCGATCGTCTATAACTGATGCCTCCGGAAAAGAATCTACCGTAGCGGATCAACACCGTGCGACACGCACTTTCCGCTTGCTACGAAAAGCTTATTGGCTTTGGGATGCGACGATCCGACATGATCCGGACGGCGGCACATGAGCATCGACGAACAATCGTTCCGCGCAATCAATAACGAACGTCGCGCAATACTCTTGGCAATTGTGTTCACCGCGCTAGGGCTGATTGTCTACAGTGCGGTCGCCATCGCGCGGACATTCCACGTCGTACAGCTCATTGATGACTTGTGGCATGACGCCATGGTGTCGCGCGAATGGCAGCCGCTGGTTGTCCTAGCCAAAGCGCTCGCCGTTTTCGGAGGCAGTTGGATTACTGTTCCAATTCGAGCATTCGTTGCGCTATGGTTGTGGCGCGAAAGAAGATGGCAACAGCTTTGGGTTTGGGTGTCGGCCGTCGCGTCCGCGCAAGCCGTTTCTGCGTTAGCCAAGATCACTTACGGTCGGCCGCGGCCTGATGATCGTCTAATGGACTCTTTGACAGCTTCATTTCCATCTGGTCACGCGACGAACGCTGCTGTAATGGGTCTATCGTTGGCCTTGATTCTCGCCTGGACCGATGGATCCAAAAAGTTGCTTGTAACACTTAGCGTTGTCTACGCACTCATTATGGCTTGGTCGCGCACCTACCTCCGAGTTCATTGGGCAAGTGATGTGGCGGCCGGCTTTCTGACTGGAATCAGTTGTGCGCTGTGGAGTGCCGTGTTGATTCCGCACTTACGGATACCGCGTAAGAGCGGCGACTTCGGAACTGAGGCGAAAAGAGACGCAGATCCATAGCTCAAGAATCGGTTTCCGATGGGGGGCGATGAAAGGCCCGCATCACGTAGCTCAGCTCTTCATCCAGTTGCTTGTTCGCAGCCTCGCTGAGTGGTGTGTCTGCTTTCTTTTGCCACGATTCACTCTCTGCAGACAGAGCTTCTGCCAGTTGCCATTTGTGATCGAACGACTGCCCGGTCAGATTCTCTATTGCGTTGATCTGATCACTTGTCAGGTAAGTCTGATCGAGCTCTTTAATTGCTTCGGCGTCGACGCTTGTGGGAAAGAGTTCGGCTGATGCGATGATGAACGATTCATCCTCAGAAGAAAAGTCGTCCAGCTTGCGCAATGCTCTGCGAAAGTCGAGGGCATTGGCGAGTTCTTGGTCTTTCAGGGCGTCGAGGTTGTCGGTTTCGATTCCAGCTCCCGTCAATCGCTCAACGACCGGTTCCGAGAGCAGATAACGGACTTCCTTGAAGACCGTCTCCTGAAAAACATTCTGCACGAAGAACAAGAGAATGTAGCAGACGATGGCTCCGCCGATCGGAGTCGCGACCCATCCTCCCGCGACGTTTAAAACCTTCCACCAATTGACCTGCCGCAAGCCCTTACCACGTGCCTGCACCAACGCGATGCCAATTACCGAACCGATGACCGCCTGAGAGCTTGAAACGGGAATCAGTGGGATGGGTGGAAGGCCGCGTCGAATGAGGAATTCCTGCAACTCGGTGGACGAGAAGACGAACAGCACCAGCGAATGAGCGACCACCACGACCCAGGCCCCGACGGGATTGAGCGGCATCAAACCGGTCCCTACGGTCATCATGACACGTTTGGAATAGGTAAACACACCTACCGCAATCGCCAGACTGCCCAACAAGAACAACTGCTGCGTTCCGCTGATGGTCAGCCAACCACCAAGACTCACCGTCGTGAAAGGCGATGAGTCGACAAACACGCCCATCACGTTGGCGATGTTGTTGGCACCTAGAGCGTAGGAACCAAAGGCCCCGGCCACGATGAGCCCCCAACGCGTGTACCAATCCTGGCGGAGGATGTGAGGTTTAGTTACTGAGATGACCGTCACGGTGAGCTTGTACAGCACGGCCGCGAAGATCGCTCCGAGCAACGGACAGACAATCCACGTTCCAAAGATCTTCACCAACTGTGTCCAGTCGGTCAGAGAGCCGCTGAAAAAATTCCAGGCAACGATGGCTCCGACGATGGCTTGTGTTGTGGAGACTGGCAGCCCGGCTTTGGTCATCCAAAAGACGGTCATTGCGGCCGACAGAGCAACAGTAAATGAACCAGCCAGCGCGTTAACAGCACCTAATTTGCCCAGCCCATGTGCCGCCCCGGCGCCGCCAATCACCGCACCGATCACGATGAACACGCTGCAGATCCAAGCGGCCGTCACGAATCGGATCATTCGGCTACCGACGGCGGTGCCAAATACGTTCGATGCATCGTTGGCACCCAAGGACCAGCCGAGGAACAGTCCACTGGTCAAGTAGAACAACACGCCCATGATTCAGAACTCTTAGAGTGACCGCTTGATTGCGTAAATCAACAGATGATCGGCACAGTCTTCCGCTTCGTCAGCAAGCAGGCCGATGTACTGAATTCCTTCGCGCAACGCCAATTTGCGTTCGGCGGGCAGATCGGAACTGTAGATTGCCCGCAAAACGCGTTTTTCGATCTTGTCGGCCTCGGACTCATGAAAGCCCGACTTCTGCACATGGTCCCGCACGGATTGCGGGTCGCGAAAGTAGGATCGTGCTGCAGCCACTGTCGACTGGACAGCGTTGACGGCTTCGACCGTTAACTGTTCAAGGCCCTTGTGGTATTCCTCCGGGATTTCCGCCCGCGTGATTTCCAGTAACTCCATTTTGCCTTTCATGAGATCCAGCAATTCGTCCAAATCGCGGATCAGATGCAAGATGTCACCGCGAGACTCGGGGACCAGCATCTCCGAGTAGAGCTCGATTTGAACCCTGCGTTTCAGGTCATCAGCGCGTCGCTCCAACTCGTCCAGCTGCGCGACCTTGTCACTGAACTCCTCATACTGCTGGTTCAAATACACGGAAATGCTCGATTGAAAGACGAGCGCACCATCGGAGACGGCATCCATGAACTCGTCTAGCTCATTCTCGAGAATGCGAGTGCTGCCAAATAATGATGCACGCTTAGACGTCATGTGTGACTCCCGAGCGACGAGGAACGTAAGGTGATGTAATGCCAGATAACACCAGCATCACATCATGGGTTGGTTGTCTGAGCATAACGTAGTGCCGGACCGAGTCCAGTGGGAGGCTCTCCGACAGGCGGCCACGCCAGGCTGCTTTGTTAGCCTTCCATCGGAGGTCGCTGGGGCCGCTCTGGCCGATTATCGTCCCCACCTCGCCCGAATCCTCTGCCTCCCCGCTGACCGCGACCACCACGTCCGCGGAACATCGCGCGAATTCCCTGCTGAAACTCGTCAAGCGTAATCGCCTCATCGCCATCCGAATCAAGTGCACCAAGGCGGCCGGCCATCGGGCTGGCCTCCAACTCGCTAGCCGTCAATTTCCCATCCTCGTTCACATCGAGACGAGCGAAGAACGCAGCGGGATTGAAATCGCCTCGGCCCCGCCCGCGGCCACGACCGCGACCACCGTCCCGTTCCGCGTCGTCGTCTCGATCGGCCGGCAGACTCGCCAGATTGTTGTCAGCAACCGAGTCGCCAAGCGATGCGACGCAATAGAGATGCTTGTTGGAACGAATAAACAGACGTCCATTACTGATAGCCGGCGTGCCGCCGAACGATTCGCTGTCGGTCGTCAACCGATTGACTCGAAGTTGCTTTGGCTTGTCTCCAAGCTCAACGACAAATGTCTCACCGGAACCATTCAGGTAATACAGCCGCCCACCTGCGATGATCGGAGAAGCGTAATCAAGTGATCGACCAAAACCCCCGGGACGCCCTCCTTCGCGTGAGCTGCCACCGCCACGTAAACGGAGCTCAGAGACTTTTCTGCCCGTGTCGTCATCGATCGCGCTCAACACTCCGCTTGAAACAGAATACACACGCCCATCATATGCCACGGGCGAGCCAAAGCTCGTCGTCTCGTTGCCCGTCCAGAGAATATTGTCATCCGAAACATCGCCCTCGCCGCCGACCCGCACGGCAATCGAACCACCACCGCGCCCGGTCATCACATAGACGACTTCGTCGATGGCGACCGCGCTGGTCTGTGCGTATTCTGCATCCGTCGCGGAGCAGAACCAACGTAGTTTTCCATTGGTCGGATTCAATCCCCAAATCTCTCGAGGCACGCTCAACACCAGGTCGGTACGGCTGTCATCTATCTTGACCAATGTCGGTGTACCCCACAGACCGTCGACGCCCGAAACTTCCTGTCGCCAAACTTCCTTCCCAGTTGCCTTGTCCAGCCCTACGATCGCTTGACTCTCGGCTGACGCTGTGACGATCAGCAGATCTTCATGGATAATTGGACTGGACGACGAACCCCATCTCCACGGATCAGATTCCGTACCCAAACTCATTTGCCAGATCTGATTCCCGTCGAAATCAAAAGCCAAAGCACCTGTCTTTCCAAAGAACACATACACACGCTCGCCGTCCGAAGTGGGTGTGTGCGACGCGTATCCGTGCGCGGGGATTCCGGCTCCGGAGTACGGGTCTTCGGGCAGCACTGCGGCAACCTCTTTTTGCCAAACCGTTGCACCACTTGCGGCATCAATGCAAACCAAGTGGCGTCGTAGATTCTCCATATCACCAGGTTCGCTACGGTCCATGCCGTAACCGGAATAGCAAGTCAAAAACACGCGATTGCCAACAATGATCGGACTCGAAACACCGGGTCCAGGCAATTCCGCCTTCCAGGCGAGATTGGCACTCGGGCTCCATGCCGTTGGGACCGACCCCGAGTCAGCAACGTAACCTGATCCGCCAGGACCGCGAAATCGCAACCAATCGCCAGCCACCGTCGATGAGACGAAAGTCAAGAATGCGACGAGAACGGCAAACTGAATACGCTTCATTGTTAGCCCCTTTGATTCGGTGAGTTCGCAGACGTTGTTTCGTCTCGCATCTAATCGTTAGCCCAGCGGCACGGTGTAATCTAACCGATATCCGCTGCCGCGGGGGCATGGGCGAATTTCAAGAAGAAAATGGCGTTTTAAGCCGATAAGCTGCGGAGCCACGTCCCGATTCATCCAAGTGATGGAAACCGTCGATCTTCGACCCACATGGCTACAACAGTATGGACGACCGTTGGAACAAGCTACGGCGGCACGAGCACTGGGGGCAATTAGCACACCTTAGCGATCGACAAGAATCTCGCGAAGTGTCATTCGAATCACGTCCGAAGGTAAGGCGTACGTGACGGCCAAGTGGGGCCGAGAGATATTGATTGCCGCGACCTTACCATCGACACCCACAAGTGCTCCGCCACAATTCGGGCGCTGGGTGTGTGCATCATGCTGTATCACGATCGGAAATCCAAACCTACGCGCACTCAGTAATGCCCCATGATGCTGGAGTGCAACGTCGTCGATTTCTTCCGGAGACGTTAAGGAAATCGCCTCGCGCGTTCCGTCACGCAACACTTCCAACGTAACGGTTTGACCTGCACGGTGTTCGCGAAAGGCCTCTCGCAGTTGTGCGATTAAACGAACAGACTTCGCATCGACCGTAAGGATTAGATCGCCTCGTCGGAGTCCGGATCGTGCCGCTGGGCTCTTTCGCTCAATCGGCCCAACGATGTCACCTTCGATCGTCGAGATCCAACCGATGCCCGAGCTTCTGGCGCGGCGCTGCTGCAAGGTCCGTCCCGGGACACGATATCGCTCGGTGCTGACGGCCCCGATCGCCAATGGTTTGTCCAATTCGCCGACGGCAATCAGCAGACTTCCGACGGCCAAGGAGCCTTCGTCGCGCAGGACCACCGGCTTCGGAGCAGCCCCCCTTAGCCGTAGCAGACCAATGTCGTGATCCTTGTGCGAACCGATTACCTCGGCTGCGACTTCCGAGCCATTAGACAATCGGCAGGTGACCGTCCCTCGTAGAAGACTGTGCTTTGTTAACACGATGCCCTCTTCTGCGACGACAATGCCGAGCCCCACCGGCTGCCCGTTTGTCAGAATTCGTACGGTTGCAGATCGCGTCGACACGATCGACTGGCTGAGCTTCTGACTGAGGGAAGTGTTCTTCTTTCGATAACGGTCGACGTCGGGATGATTTTCGAGCCACGAACGCCGCCAGGCATTCACCAGCGAGGGCCCAATGCGAAGTCCGAATCCCGTTTGCGCGCTGACAGGCTGTCCTGACAAAACGATGTTATGACGTTGAGTCTGCTCGCGGCGGCGGACGTCGAGCGAGATCTTGTCTCCGGGTTCCTGCTCACGCAACCGGAGCAAGAAGTCGGATAAGGTGGTGATTGGTTCCCCATTGAAGCGGACGATGACGTCCTCCCGTAAGATTCCTGCTCTGGCACCAGCGACGACCGTTTCGACAGTAACTTCGTTCGAACGACGTCGGTCCATGAAAGAGATGCCAAGGAAGGGACGTCTCGCCTGCATGAGGTTTCCATCCGACCCATGAAATAGAGCTTTCCAAGAACGATAGATGCCATCAACATTGACGTGGAAGCGAAAGCGATTGTGCTCGTCCGTTGCGGCGGAAAGGCCGATGAGCTTGCCGCGCGAATCAAAGACGGGCGATCCTTCGCCACAGCCACAAGATAAGCAGTCTGACGCAAACCAATGACGGTCGCCGCCCAAGATGCGCCCAATGCGGATCGACGGCGACTTCTGCGAACCGTATGCGGGAGGATAACCGGCTTCGATGCACCAATCCCCTGGTTTGCCCGATTGGGCTGGTTGGTTCAATTCGACTTTCGGCCAATTGTCGTCAACCGACATTTTTATAAGCGAGACATTGAGTGTGGGATCGGTCTCGACAAGCTTTGCTTGAACGATTCGGCTGTCAGCGACTCTGATCGGGATAGGGTGATCGACGTCTGTCAGTTGAACGGCGGTAGTCAACACGTATCCATTTTCACTCACAATCACACCGCTGGATCGTCCGATACCGACGCCCACGACGCTGCGTTGCACGCTTTCGACGGCTTTCTGAATTCGCCTTTCAGTCGCTGCTAGATCTTCAACGATTTGAGACGACTGATGTGTCGTCTGTGCGTGTAGCTCCCTTTTCGCCTCCTCGCTAAGTATCGGAACGAGGAATCCCTCTGAGTTCCATCCGAGAACAAAAACAAGCAGGAAATGACCGCGACGCTTCATGAAGGCGGTGAACATTTTGACAACCTTCTTCTGCCAACCCTGGTAATAGGTGACGTGACAGTTTTCAAAAGGCCAGCGGCGCTAGTCCAGTCTGTTCGTCGAAGACCACCGCATCCTGCTCTGGATTGAATTGGAGATATTCGTCATGCTCGTCACGGTTTGCCTCAATTGTCTTAATGCGATCCGTGACCTGAAGAAATGGTTTGCCATGGTGTTCGCGTGGAAACTCCGATGTGGGTAAGACGAATACAGTCCGCGCAATCTCTTTTGGCATCCAAACACCGTTGGCGACTTCGGCGAAATCATCGTACTCGGTACGTAGGCTCAACGCTCCTCCGGGGAGGTGCTCCTCTCTGCGACGTAGTGCGAACGCTTTATTCGGATCGAGCCAAAGCTTTTGGAACGTAGCGGCTTCGACAACCGCGCAGTCGACCTGCCCTACCCTCTCCAGCCCGTCGGCGACCGTGAACTTGGCTTGCGAAAACAACTCGGGTAAACGATTGTTCTTCGCAAGCTTGTTGCTCTTGGGCAATTCAGGGACCAGCGGTGCGGCGAGGATGGATCCCGCATATCCAAAAGTCAGGCTGTCATTCTCGGGGTTCGTCGCATCTTTGACGATCCATACTCGCTGCCGCAGTGCCGCGGTTTCGTAGGGCTTGGATCCATCGTAGAGTCGGACCGTTGATGATCTCTGCCATCGCGTTCATGCGATTCGTGCGAAACAGTTCCCGTAGTCGGTCGCCGGCATCCTGGTCAAAGTGCACTAGCAAGCGGACGTTCCAGAGATTCGTCTTGGTGTCCTTGCTGGCTATTTCTTCAATCCAGGCCTCCTTAATGCCGCCACGATTGCTGTTCGGGACTACGGAGTACGTGGGACCGTCGCAAAGCAAGACGTAATGCTTTCCCTCGTATTGGACGATCGGTAATCCAATCGGACGCCCAGGATCAACTTCGCGCCAAACGAGTGGACAATCGTCGCCCTTTTCTTTTTGATCCGGCTGGAATCCACGCTGGTGGAGTTCGTGTTGGAAGTTTACGACGTTTTCACGCGGTTGTCGTTCAGAATCGTCTGAGTTCGGGACGATTCGGAATTCGAGCTTCGGTAGTGTCGTTATCTTGATAAGAGGACTTGGCTCCACCGGCTCGTGATCCGAGATTGCTGCGCCTGTTCCAAACGAGCTGCCAGCCCCTGATATGGCATCTGAATTGGTATTCGCTTTGTCGCGAGGTGGTTCGAAGAAGAGCCCAGCGGCGATGATTCCAAGACATGCCACGCATGCCAAGACGAGCTTAAGCGGCGATGCCGCTTTCGGAGCTCTGATTGCCCACCAGCTTCTACCGGGCACTGGAACAGCCGTAGGGTTTTGCAGATGAGCGAGCTCTTCGGCTAGCAACGATTCAACTTCTTCGGCACTGCCGAATCGATCATCGCGATCCTTCGCTAGAAGCTTTTCAATAAACGCGCTCAGCCAGTCCGGTATCTCGAAGTTACACTCGCACACCGGTCTCGCTGTATCGTCGCAAACGCGACGGATCACACCGAGCACGGTATCGGCTCGAAATGGTGGGTGCCCCACACACATGGCGTACATCACGCTGCCAAGGCTAAACAGGTCGGAACGGGGGTCAACGCGTGCTGCGCCGGCCTGTTCTGGAGACATGTAGTTGGGGGTACCAGCGATTGCTCCGCTTGCTGTGAGTGTCGCGTCATCCACGACTCGAACGAGGCCAAAATCGGTAACAACAGGTCGGTCGATACCATTCTCCAGTAAAATGTTCGCCGGCTTTACGTCACGATGCACGAGCCCCTGTTTATGTGCGACCGCCAGTGCTCCCGCGATTTGGCTCGCGATTCGAAGAACTTCGGCAGGCTGCACGGGCCCTGTTCTGTGATTCGTCGCTCGAGCGAATGTCCCGGTACGTGCTGCATGACAATGTATGGATGGCCCTGGAATTCGCTCACCGCGTGGATCGAGATAATGTTCTCGTGACATACTGCTGCCACCGCACGAGCCTCCCGAAGAAAACGCGCTCGTGCTGCTCCGCGATGCGTCAGCTCAGGTGCCAGTACCTTAACTGCCACAAACCGTCCCAAGGATGGATCAAAAGCCTTGAGAACGATCCCCGTTGCACCACGACCGATCACTGCGCCGATCTCGTAGGTCGCGATGCGACCTAGCTTCTCTGGATCGTCACTTGGAACCAGAATGTGTTTCAGCTCATCACGCCCTAGTTCTGGGCAAGCGCCACCCGAGTCGGATTGTGAGTAGACGGTCTTTGCTTCAGTCCACCAATGCTCGTCACCCGCGAATCGCTGCAGTGTTTCTTGGCACTCGCGGCATACCTCGATGTGATCAACCAGCGCAGATTCTTGATCTGTATCGAGGTTGCCTTCGAGAAGTAGCTCAAGCAGACCCGGGTCGCACAGTGTACGTTCTGGCGATAGCATGTTTAGCTCCCATTCGAGATCATTTACAGGGTGTCCAGGCGTTGCACCTTGTCACGAATTCTCGCCATTACGCGACAGCGGGCGACGTAGACGGATCCTTTTGAGATTTGTATTTCTTCCGCTGCGGCTTGGATGCTTAGTCCGTCGACACTGGTCAACCAAAAGGCGTTCCAAGATGACCGGCTGAACTCATTTCGGACGGACTTTGCCGCGACCTCAAACAGCTCGCGCCGGTACTCGTTTCTGAGCAACGTTTCGTCTGTCGCATTCGACGCCGACTCTTCAAGCAATCTGATCATCTGCGTGTCACCACTGCCATGGAGTTGCCGCGTCCGTCTTCGGAAAACATCGATGGTGGCGTTTTCCATCACGCGATACAGCCAACCTCCGAAAGTGCCCTTCGACTTGTTCGCGTCCCAACTTTCCACAGATTTACAGACAACGCTGAGTACTTCTTGAGTAACGTCCAGGGCATCCGCATCCTGTAAGCCCTTTTTGCACGCCAGCCGATAGATGATGGGCTCGTAGATCTTGATGAACTCGAACCACGCTTCGTGACTGTGCTCGCGAATTCCAGCTAGGAGGCTGTCACGCGTTTCAGGAAAATCATCCATCGCTGTCTCGTCACTGCCAGGGCTTGACGACCTGCGGTCTCATCACATAGTCCCACGGCGCGAAATCGGCTTTCTTACAAGAAATCTGCCGAGATTTCGGAGAAACAGATCAAAGTGGGGACAAGGCTGAGAAGCGTCTGACAAAACGCGTAGAAACTCCCGACTCGCATCGTGGGGGATCGATTTGAACCTTAGCGAAGGTGCTCGTCAAAAAACTCGATTGTCCGTTTCCATGCCAGCTCTGCCATTTCTCTGTTGTAGCGACCTGTTGAATCGTTATGGAAACCGTGGTTCGCCTTTGAATACATGTGCATCGTGAAGTCGACGTCGTTCGCTCTCAAGTCGGCTTCGTAGTCTGCCCATGTACTGTTTACCCGCTGGTCCAATTCGGCTAGTTGGATCAGCAACGGCGCGGTGATGTTCTTGCGAATCTCTTTAGCTGCTGGTGTGCCGTAAAAGGGAACGCCGGCGTCTAAGCTGTCACCCATTGTCGCCGCCAGCATATTGACGATGTAACCGCCGAAACAGAATCCGACTGCTCCTGACTTGCCGTTGCTCAACTCGTGCGATCTGAGGAAATCGGCGGCAGCGATGAAGTCCTGTTCGATCTTTCCCCGATCCAAAGACCGTTGCATCGATCGGCCTTCGTCATCGTTGCCCGGATACCCACCGAGTGAGTGCAGAGCATCGGGTGCAAAGGCAACGAAACCAACTTTGGCAAGTCGGCGGGCCACATCCTTGATGTATGGGTTAAGCCCTCGGTTTTCATGAATCACCAAAACTGTAGGCCCGGTGTCCGATAAATCTGAAGGAGTGACGAGGTAACCACGTCCTTCACCATGTCCCTTGGGAGACGGGAATGTGGCGTATTGAGGCTTGATGTCGGGATCGTTGAAGGACACCTGCTCGGCAAGTGTGTAATCAGGCATCAAGGCTGGCAGCAGCATACCCATCGTGAATCCGGCCGCCGATAGAGTCGATAGTCGATCGAGAAATGTCCGACGATCGATCAGTCCATGTGCATATTCGTCATACCAATCAAACGCTTCCTGAGGGATGGGCCGCGTTTCAGTCGCGTCATGAAAGCTTGGTGAAGACATGGTGACTCCCTGGCTTGGTCGATTGTTTTGACGCAAGTGTCATGACTATAGAAAGGACAATGATTGCCGGCGCATTATTCTACAGTTTTTGGATCACTCGCCAAATCTCTACCTGCTTTACTGACCGGTCACAAAGATCTGTGCCGGTACACCTCAGCTTTTAAGGCTCGCCGCAAGGCAACCTTAACACGATGTCAGAACACTACGCGACATCGTGGTCGTCATCGAGCGCGAAGCTTCGTGTATCCCCCGCTTCATTCGCCTGCCAACAGAATCGAGCATCGACATCCAGGCAAGTCAGCCACCCGCGACCGCACGCCCAGGTGTCGATGCAGATGGCGTGTCCGATGTCGAGTGGATATCCAGAGTGTTGTGGTGTGTGACCACAAACCATTGTTAGCCCAGATGAATGTGGTGCGGGATGATCGAACGGTTCCCAGTAAAGCATGAAATCCGGTTGCTCATTCAGAGGTTGGCCAGGATACGCGTTTGCGTGGACGAAGAAATGGGTCTTTGTCTGAAAATACGACCGCAACGAACTCAGAAAGGCCCAGTGATCGTCCGGGATGCCGTCGAAGTGAGTGGTCGAATACGACGGCAACACGGTCTTGCCTCCACAAGAAAGCCATTCCTCGCGATGGCGGTCTGAGTTGCGTGCGGCGAGCATCATCAGTTCGTGGTTGCCGCGCAAGGCGATAAGATGACCGTTCGATTTACGGTCGATCAACCACTGAACGACAGACTTAGAGTCGGGCCCACGGTCGACGTAGTCGCCAAGCGTGACGATGCGATCATCGGGTTTGAACTTGGCGAAAGACTCAAGTGTCGTCAGCGATCGATAGCAACCATGAATATCACCCAACGCAAGAGTTCGCACCGAGTTCATACTCCGCCGGAATCAGCTGAAACTGTTTTTGACTCCCCGCAAGGAAGCAGCCGTACAGCTTACCAGATTCGCCTTCGCATTGGCCAACGGGCGAGCGCGTCGTGCAAGGCTGCCGTTCGGTTCGCATTCAGGCTGATTGTCGAGTGTGGCGAAGTGAAATCGATCCGAAGCTACTTCGATCAAAAGGCCTTTGTCGGCTTCTGATTCAATCGACGTCGTTGATAGACGCCGTGAAGTGTAATGCCGAGCCACCCAAACATCAGCAGCCACGAAGAACTGGGTTCTGGTACAGCCTGACCAGCTGGCCTTGGGCCTTGTTCATAGCCACCGTCGACGAATGCTGCAACGAGATCTGCGGAATCAAATCGGCCCTCGCCCGTCCAATCGCCTTGTGCCCAAGTCGCCTGCTGGTCTGATTCGTACATGCCAGCTTGGAAAACGCTCGTGAGGTCGCTGCTGCCGAACTCGCCATCGAGATCGGAATCGCCGACCCAAGTCCCTCTCAAATCATGAATCCAAACGAGGAGGTCGTTTCCATCGACCGACCCATCCGAGTTAAGATCGAAAGTCGTCTCGTCCATTCCGACGGATGCTGTAAGTAAGTCCAGGTCGGCGATGTCCAGCACGCCATTGCCGTCAAAATCGCCCTCCGTTGTCGAACGGAACGACAAGACGAGTTGAGGGCGGCGAAGCGCATCGCTCAGCGCCGAGACGAAGAAGCGAGATTCGGCGGACGATTGCATTCGAAAAGACGATACAGGGACGTCCGGGTCCAGCTGAAAATCAGACCGAACCAAGTCGGTCACATCCACCTCGAAGTATTGCTCAGTCAGTTCATTTGTCCGGAGCGCATTCCTTTTTGAATCAACGTAGCTCGGGTCGTCAAAGTCTTCAGGCTGTCTTTCAAAGTCGTTGTCGGTAAGACTGTGCCACAGTGACAACTCGGCGTCATCTGGACGAGGCGTGCGAGTGACGAAGACCCTCAGCTTTGCCTCGTCTAACAACGTAGCTTCGTCGATTGATGGGAGTAAGAATTTGGCGATCTGCCTGTTTGAGTCGTTCAAGGACACCTCACTTCTCATCCGCACGTCCGACACCCTGACCGTCCCGTTGGAACGCTCGGTGGCGGAGTAAAGTTCTTTTGGACCTACGCTGATGGACTCAAACATGGTCCGACCAGGTCCAAACTCAGCGTCGTGAATTAGCAACTCCTCGAAGGGAACGACGCCGCGCGACAGACGGACCTCGTCAATCAGTCCATCGACGGCGCAGCTGCAATCAGCGTCACCAATGACCATCGTGGGGTCAGGATTCAGGCTCGTCATCGAATGGGGTACCGTCGTAATTTGGAGCGAGTTGCGTTCGAGGTCGTAGGCGTAGTACGTCGCCTCCTTACCCTCGAGGTCGAATGAACCGGCCAGATAGTAGTCCGTGCGTTCGTCGATCAGTATCCCGGACGCGGGTGTGTGCCAACTGCTTCCATCGGAATTGGCGAACGCCAGCTCGTGCGGGATTGTGTTGCTGCCGGACATGCGAATCTTGAACGCCCAGCCGTGGCCGGCTGTATCTAGGGCTTCGGTCAATTGAGATGCGAGGTTTGCCGCAAGCCCAACCCCACTCAAGCGATCGATGTGGGTGAACATTTCAATCGTTAGGTCGCCATCAAGCTCGGTCGATTCCTGACCCACGAGCCCTCGGCGTGAGGCTCTTTTGAAATCGACGGCACCGCTGTTTGCACCGAGACTGCGAAACGAAGATGGAAAATAGCGGCCACGATTGTCGTTCGGTACCGGATAGCTTGTCACCGGACTACCGATTCGGTCATTGGGCGGCACGGTAAGCACGACACCGCCCACGGAGTCGTTCAGATAATCAGAGCCCTCTTCAAATCTCCAATGATGGAGCACTTCCGCTGACTGCCCGGTCGAGCTGACGACGACCAGCAGGAGCAAGCATAGCAGCAACGAATTTTTGCGAATGACCGGCAGGATCATGGCGTCGATTCCTTATCAACACGCGATGGAGTGAATCCGAGCGATACCGGTGCGCGGTTTGGGCTTCGGTATCTCACTGGAATTCAATGCGAAAGGGACTGCTGAAATACCTCAGCAAAATCAGGATAATTCCAGCAGCGACACAGACGGACGTTAAACGCCGTGATCCGTCAGCGACCCGCATGTGCGGGAGAGCGATTAGCGCAAGCAGTTCGGCACTGGTCCCGTGCTGGCCAAAACAGGGTCGTAGGCTGCAGGGCCAAAACGTGGTGCACCGGCTCGTCTAGCGGTGCCGAAGTCGTCGGACCAGGATGCCGACTAATCCAGCGATGAGCATCAGTTTGGCTGTTGGCTCCGGAACGGCGGGAGCGCCGACTCGCTGTCCCATCTCGTAGCCACCATCTCCAAAAGCCAGCACGAGGTCTGAGCTGCCGAACTCGCCATCGCCGTCAAAGTCACCAGTGCTCCATGTTGAATTCATCAGGAGACCGTCTTCGTACTCACCCGCACTGAAGAGCGTCACAAGGTCGGCGCTATTGAATTCGCCGTCCAAGTTCGCATCACCATAGAACGTGGCTTTCAACTGGTGCACCCAATGATCTCGGTCGGACTGGTTGACGAGTTTATCTCCCGTCAGGTCGAAGAATAGGATGTTTGCAGCCGACCGAATCTCGTCATTGAGCCGATCGATATCGGCCACATCGAGCTGCGAGTTTACACTGAAGTCACCTTCGGTCCATCCGTCGATGAAGCGAAAGTATGTGTCGTCGAAACTGAGGTCTAAATGAGTGGGATCGGGATGATTCGAGTCAACAAAACCGCCGATAAACGCCTCTGACCTGTTTGGCGGCAACAGTGGATCGGCATCTAGAAAGACGAGTTGGGGCGTTGCCGGTTCGTCGTCGCCTTCCCGCCAATACTTAAGGGTGACGCGGTCGTCGAGTGTTACGCCTTCGAGAATCCAATCCTCTCCCACTCCAAATGTCACATCGCTTCCCGATTTCACATGGATTGTGCTGGGGATTTGACCACGAAAACTGCTGATGGAAAACTCACCCGTTTCGGTTGAAGCGACAAAGGCGTAGGACATCGTACCTCCGGAGTTGCGCAGTCCATTCATGATGCTGGTCCCTTCCTCGGTCGCGCGAACCTTTACGCGCAACACACCGTTACGCATGTCAGGACCACCATTGCCCGGCACCGGGCTGGCAGCTGGCCAAATGGAAAACAGCGATGCCTGTGAGTTTCCAGCACCTAGCCCTGGTGGCAACGGATTTCGCGATCGCATGTTGTACCGGCCATCTGCAACACTGTAGACCCCACCTCCAAGGTTATTGGGGATATTCTCCACGCGTTGCCAGCCGAGATCGTTCCCGTCTTCGAAGTCATCGTAGGTAATCGGGATGGGACGCGTGTCGAGATGGGCGTAGCGAAAAGTGGCTTCACTCGTTTCAACCCCGCTTCCAACGTACACACCGGTTCGACCGGATTCGATAATCTGCGCGTCATCCAATTCCGTGGCCCATTGTGGCTCCAGGGGCGGATTCTCGGAGACGGCCCAGTATCTAGCGGACAGTGAAGTACCGGCGAGGTCTAGCTGAAAAATGATGTCTTCGCCCAGCTGCGTCGGTGCTACGAGGGGCATCGCATCGAATTCGGTCTCAACGCCGTCGGCGCGTATCAGGGCATCGAGCATTCCATCGGAAGTGATCCAGGCAAAATAGCCGTCGTTGTCCCCAGGACCGCCGCCCCATCGGGATGCCAATCCAATGGTACCTGAGTGGACGCGCGCTTGAGTGCGAACCGATACGGACGAATCGATTGCTTCTTCCCAACCGAGACCGCCGCAGCAATTCGAGCTCCAAAGCGTCACGTCGCCGCCCTCAAGCGTGACGCGAGGATTCAGTTCAAAGTTCCAATTCGCGGGCGTACCATCTCGAATGTTCTCGTCATTGAAATCGTCGTACACAATGTTGCGTCCGTGCGCGAGGGACGCCATGCAGAAGATCGACAGAAACAGCAGCAGCCGTGCTGTGGTCGAAGCGATCGATGATGCGTGAACGCTTGAGTAGCGGAACGGTTTCAGTCGCAGTGATGCTGAAGACCTGGGCAGGTTCAGTGCGGAAGAACTGACGACTACTCGACGAAAGATCCGTTGACTCTGTGACCAACTCATCGCAACCCCCCTTTGATTCGAATGAGCAGTGAATCAATAACGAAGCGGCATATCAGAGTTGTCGTTCGGCGTTTCGTCTGCCGTAGTGTGCGACTTATTTTCTAACCATCGGAACGTGATTGCAAGCGAAGCCGCAGCGCATTGAAGCGCAATTGTCAGTCAGTCCTCAGCTCGATGTGCTTGCTTGGTTGTCGCCATAGCCTGACACAGCCCGCCTCGGCAGCTCTAGAGCGATAGATTTCCGCGTCCCGAGAGGAGTGAACGCTAGGCGACCGAAGAATTCGGGGCCCGAACGCTGGTTACAAGCTATGTTTCCGACGGTAGGCGTTTCAATCGATTTAGCCGCACCGACCCGTCCCGGCAATTTCCCCAACGTGAGCGAGTTCAAGTATGACAAAGCGGCTTCGAACGGCACTTATCTGGTTCGGCCTGGTGCTCGTCTTTCTCATTCTCTTCACACTGGGAAAGGACGATAAACCGGGGGCCCGCGAATCATTCGAGAGTTTTCTCCGCCATGTCCGCGAAGATCGCGTGGCTTCGATTCGAGTCAACAACAATGAGATCTACGTCACCTTGCGCGACGGCGAACCGAGTTATACGACCCTGGGTGTCGTGGATGATGAAACAACTCAGCTGGTGTCGGATCATGGCGGCATCGTCACCTGGGGTGAACCGCCGCGACGCATGCGCGCGATTCTCATCATCTTGCTTCCCATCGCACTGATTGTCGTTTTCCTTTGGTATTTCGCCAAGAAGGCCAGCACGGCACAAACAGGAATCTTCTCTTTGAGCAAGAGTCGAGCCCGAGAGGTGACCGAAGATCGCGACGTGACCTTTGATGATGTGGCCGGATGCGAAGAAGCCAAACTGTTGTTGGGCGATGTCGTTGATTACCTAAGTCACCCGGAACGCTGGACGGACGCTGGAGCTCGATTACCTCGTGGCGTTCTGCTGGAAGGCCCTCCAGGGTGTGGCAAAACACTTTTGGCGCGAGCCGTTGCTGGCGAAACCAAAGCCACCTTCTACACCGTTTCCGCAACGGAATTCGTCGAGCTGGTGGTCGGTGTTGGGGCTGGTCGAGTGCGCGATATGTTCGATACGGCGTCCAAGAACGCTCCCGCTGTTGTATTCATCGACGAATTGGATGCCGTCGGACGACGCCGCGGATCGGGCATTGGATTTGGTCATGACGAACGTGAACAGACATTGAATCAAATTCTTGTGTCATTGGATGGATTCGAGCGTACGGAAACCTTGGTTGTGATCGCCGCTACGAACCGTTCTGACGTTCTTGACCCAGCGTTGCTGCGACCTGGGCGCTTTGATCGACGAATCGTTGTTCCGGCGTTGTCGCTCGAAGCACGTGAGAGGGCTTGGGAGATTCACACGCGAAACAAGCCGTTAACGGATGATGTGTCGCTGTTCGCGTTGGCTGAGTTGACGGCCGGATATACGGGTGCCGAATTGGAAAGTGCAGCGAATGAAGCGGCCATGCTGGCCATCCGCCGTGTCCGCAAAGCAACTGACGACCAGGTGGCGATCACGCAAGCGGATTTTGTCGACGCTCTACGGCCGATCCGTGCAGGTCGACCTGAGTACGACAATCTTGAGACTCTCCTCATAGAATCGGTTGGCCATGTTACGCGTCCGGCCGGCGATGCGATCGCACAGATCTCAGTGCGTGGGGCCGACGATGTGATTGGCCAAATCGTTTGGGCCGACTCGGCATTCATCAAGTTGCGAAATCTGGACGACGAAGATGAGACGACGATCATTGCCAAACGCTTGATCGAAAGCATTCGGGTCCTTCCCGGAACGGAACACGTGCGTGTCGAAGATCTTCCGACATTCGCCAGGCCACTTGAAGTTCCGGGCGCCGTTTAATTCCATCCAGACAACGTCTGCACCACGGCACGTTCATGTTCACCGAAGATTGGCTACTCGAACGGATGACGTTTTGGATTCCGTTGCTGTTGTCGCTCACAGTTCACGAATGGGCCCATGCTTGGAGTGCGTATCGACTGGGAGATGTCACAGCAGAACGCGAAGGGCGACTTACGCTCAATCCGCTTGCGCATATGGACCCAATTGGCACCCTGTTGCTGCCCTTGATCATGCCGATCGGGTGGGCCAAGCCTGTGCCAGTAAACATTGGGCTCTTTCGTCGTCAGGTAGGGCCTCGGGCAGGCATTCTGTTAGTGGCCGCAGCAGGACCGATCTCGAACCTGTTGATTGCGGTGTTGAGCCTTCTGATGTTGTTGGTATTCGTCGCCTGTTTTGGCAACCCGGCAAGCGTCCCCGCGGCAATCTATTCGTTATTGGACACCTGCATCTGGCTGAACGTCTTGCTAGCCGTTTTCAATATGATTCCCGTTCACCCGCTGGACGGTAGCCGAATTGCCGACGCACTGATGCCCGACAGATTTCGTGGTCTCTGGGACACGTTCTGCGGTCAAGGTCCGGCAACGCTCGTTGTTCTGCTGGTCTTGCTGGTGATGGTCGGTGGCGAGTTCATCATGTGGCCTATCGACATGACCCAGCAAGCCGTCTATACGCTTGTCGAGCAAGTCACTTGGAAGCCGTACGCCGCACTCTTCTAGGGCACTACTCGCGGTGCCCGGTAATGATGCAGTGGCAACCGTACCCGCAATCGTAGGCATTGATGTCCTTGCCCCAAACGTTTCGTAAGTTGACGTCGGCACCTTGACGGCAAAGGAAGTGTGTCATTTCGGCGTCCTTGCTCCAATAGGCTGCGTACCAGAGGGGTGTGCAGCCAATGTTGTCCTGCGCGTCGATGCTGGCGTCATATTCCAGTAGCAAGTGAACCGATTCGACGTGTCCATTTCGGGCCGCCCAATGAAGCGGTGTGGTCCCATGGCTGTTTTTCAAGGTGGCTAGGGCCCTGTCGCCTTCCAATAGCCGTTGAAGTTCGGCGCTGTGCCCCAGAGCCGCCGCTGCCATCACATCAATCTTGGCACCATGGTCGATGAGAAGATCCGTGATCGATGACAGACTGAGAAAAACGCCACGTCCGAGCGCGGTTTGCGTTACCGCGGAGTGCGCTGACCGACGCTCCGAGGCAACGAGCAGTGGCGTCTCGGCAAAACTATCAGGCAGATCGACATCCAGTCCCCGCTTGATTAGGAAGTCTGAGGTTTCGTGTTGATCCTGGGCCGCGGACCAGTGGAGCGGCGTGGCCTGGTAATCGTCTCTGCTCGTCAAGCGTGTTTCATCGTTGTCGATCAATTGAGTCACATGCGATACGTCTCCCAAGGCAGCTGCAGAGAAGATGTCATATTTGGCGCCCACGCTAACGAGTCGTCGCGCTACGGCACGGCGTCCCAACTTGGCTGCCATCTGAAGTGCTGTATGTCCAGACCAGCGACCCTCTTCACCGGGGCCGCACGTTTCTTCGAGCAGTTCTTGTGCGCCGTGGTCAAGCAGTAGATCGAGTAGCTCAGTATTTCCCTGAACAGCGCTATGTAGCACGGTCGTGTGGGTCGAATCATGGCTATCCGCAAGCTGTGATATGTCGGCGCCGTCCTCAAGCATGGCCTGCAGTTTCGACAGGTCGTTGCTCCATACCGCGCGCCAAATCGTGTCGTGTAGAGGCGGCCATTGTCCATTTACAGCAGGCGGGATGGTCTTGTCGGACATCGAGTCGTGTTCCTCCTTGGAAGCGCGGGCAAGAAGCCAAACGCTTAGCAGATTGTCATCGGGAGGTGCCTTATTTGGGCACGCCAGCAAGAGCTCTTGATCGTGATCTTAACCGGTGAGTGCCGCGATGCGCAGATGGGAGGGCGAGGCGGCGAGGCTCCTACCGAGCCGAGTGCGTTTTGCGGCTCGGCCTTGGTGTAGCCAGCGTCATTCCAGACATTCTCCGAATTGCGAAGCGTTGCCGTTGTCGAAAGCATTCCGAACCGTTTGTCCGCAATCCGGACAGACGGAGTAACGAAGATCTGGTACTTCAGGCGAATCGAAAAGATGTAGTCTGGCCGCGATATCCTCCAACTCGAGCCAACCTACGGTTTCGAGCAAGGCTCGTTTGCAACAGCTGCACATGGTGAGTACACAACTCGAACGCGTCTGCTCCGGATCCAAGGCGGCAACGTAACGTTGAGGTTCGACTCGCACCAAAGTGCTTTCATAGAACAGCTCGCCCTCATCTCCGGCTGAAATATGCAACCGCATATGCCGCTTCAACGACGGAGAATCACAGCGGAATGGGAGAAGCACCGAATTGAGGCTAGTACGCACGCGGCTATGCAACTCGGCGAACAATCGACGAGTTCCATCGCCGGCGATGAAATCCCATAGGGGGCGACCCAACACAGATTCTTGAGTGAGCTCGGCTGCACCATTTTCATTGGCGAAAGCGAGCCACAGCGTATCAACCCAGACAATCTTGTCGGTTGCATCGATACGGTATTGATACCTCTGGCTCATGTCGGCTGTACCTCACCAAGAACGAGCCAATCGCCGCCAGAAGGTCTGTCCTGCATGATGAATCGTAATTAGGATCCGATCGTCGCAGCGCAGGACGTAGTCCCCCTGCTCCCATTGTACGCAACGAACGACTCTTGGTGCAGATCAACCTGTTGGAAATTCGTTGATTTGGTTTACGCTGATCAGACATCGCGCTGTGACAGCAATCGGCCGGCCTGGCGGGCGCTTGAAGGACTCTTGCTGAAGCGAACCCATCGGTGGTTGACGTGTCGTACCTCAAAGTCGCTGATTCGATAGACGAGGGTCTTTTTATGGTTGAGGAAATTGCCACCCAATTGGTCGCAACGATCGATCCATGGCGAACTGTCTTGCAGCAGCTGGACAAGGCCGCCGTTCGCTACAAGCCGTCAGCCGATCGCTGGTCGATTTGTGAGGTGGTTGGTCACCTTATTGATTCAGCTTGCAACAACCATCAACGTTTCGTACGCGCTCAGAGCACCAAGGAGCTGACCTTTCCGAAGTACGATCAGAACGAATGGGTACGTGCGAGCAACTATCACCAGTCCGACTGGCAATTGCTGGTGGAGCTCTGGTACTTCTACAATCAGCAACTTGCGCAAATAATCCGGCACATTCCTGCCGAATGCCTCACGACTCCGTGCACGATTCCACCGAACGAAACGTGCACGCTGCAGTTTTTGATCGAAGACTATCTAGTTCATTTGCAGCATCATCTGCGGAAGATCAAGGAACGGATCGACAAATCGACACAAGATTAATTTGCCGTTGCGAGAGTCGGGCCAAATCATTCGACAGCTTTCCTGATGCTGTCGAGCAGCTCCGCGCTACGAAATGGCTTTTCAAAGCACTTCACCACACCTCGCCGCGTGGCGGCTTCAATCAGCTCGGCATCACCATGACCGGTGATCATGATGACCGGCACATCGATATTGTCGTTTGCCAGACGGTCAAGTAGGTCGATCCCACTCATTTCAGGTAGTCGTGCGTCAAGCACCAGGCAGCAGTTTTCCGATGGCATGAATTCATCCAGGAAATCGTCGGGTGAAGCGTGAACCTCCGTGCGAAACTGCTCAGTCTCTAGGAGTGTTGAGAGCGAGTCACGTATGGCGGCGTCGTCATCGACGATGAATACGATTGGCTTATCGGTAGTGGTCATCAACTTCCACCAGTTGCTTGGGAAGAGTAAGCCGAAACGCTGTGCCGGATCGATCTGACTGCTGAAGAACAATCGTTCCACCGTGTGCTTCCACAATGGTTCGACAAATTGGCAAGCCCATTCCCATTCCGTCTTGTTTTGTCGAATAGAAGGCGTCAAAGATTTTCGTGGCCGCGTCCTCCATGATTCCCGGACCCGAGTCGCTGACCGTCACTTCAACGAATCCGTCCTCGCGATTCGACGCGTGAATCTCAATTCGTCGATCAACGACTTTGCTGTTCTTCATCGCTTCCGCAGCGTTCTTGACTAGATTGATTAGCACCTGTTCGATTTGTACTGGGTCGACAAGAACTTCCGTGACTTCATCTGGGATGCTGACGCTGATCGAAATCGAATCGTCATTCAAATCGGAGTCGAGTAAGGCAAGAACATTGTCGACGAGCATGGCGATGTGAAAAGCGCCCTGTCGAAACTGTTCCTTGCGGACGTAGTCTCGAATGCGACGAACGATAACGCCGGCCCGCATTGATTGCTCGCGAAGTTTCTCCAGAATTGGGACGATGTTGTCTGGATCTTCATCGCCCGCCGATATTTTGTTGATGCAGAGATCGGAATAAAGCGAGATAGCGCCGAGCGGTTGGTTCAACTCGTGAGCGAGGCCGGTCGCCATTTCTCCAGCGGTAGCGAGTCGGGCAACATGTGCCAATTCGTCAAGATGCTGTCGGGCCTCCTGTTCAGCGGCTTTCTGAGCTTTGAGTGCTTCCTCAAGTTGAGCCGTCCGTTGTGCCACTCGAGCCTCCAAATCACTATGTGCTTGCTGGAGTTGTGACTCAATCTGCTTGCGCGCCGTGATGTCCTGGCAGATTGCCAGGATCCTCATGCCCTCGGCCGTTTCAATCGCATTCGCATGGATTTCGATCGGGATCACATGGCCGTCGGGGCCGACATAGTCAATTTCCAGGTTTTGCGTGATTCGATTTTCCAGGCAGAGCTTTACCTCACGCGCGTTCCTTTCGAGATCGTACTCGGCGGTCCATTCCAGCACATTCCTTCCGAGGATGTCATCTAAAGACTTACGCCCAGTAAGACGGACGAACTCGGCATTCGCGTCCACAACTCGACCGGCCTCGTCAATGATCGTGTAACCGGTTCCGGTGGTCTCAATTAAGCTCCGATATTTCGCCTCATTCTCGCGTACCGCATCTTCGGCCTTACGTCGGTCCGTCACGTCGCGAGCAATTCCCAGTACCAGTTTCTCGCCGCCAATTTCAACGGGTCGAGTGCGTATTTCGACCGTGACTTGCGATCCGTCTTTGCGGTTGAGCGTGAACTCATCTGGACCCGTCGATTGACCGCTGATATTGAGGGAAAGTAGCTTGGCCGCCTTTTCGATATCGTTAAGTGGCAACAGATTTAGTGACAGGAAGTTCCTGCCGATCAGTTCATGCCGCGAGTATCCGGTGATGCGTTCGGCAGCCTCGTTGCCATCTACAAATGTGCCTTGCAGATCGTTGAGATAGTAAGCATCTGGGGCCAATTCGAATATCGTCTGAAAGTGTTTTTGATTCTCGCTGATTGATTGCATCAATATTCCTTCCACGTCGGCCGCAGCGCTCAGTTACAACGCTCTCGAGAATAAGTCGCGCGTTGGCCCCTGCAACTGAAACATCAACGGTCTACCGTTTGATCCGTCATGCGCGTTTCCATTAGACCCGTGGTCACCTCCATACCCAGTTGGCGAGAGACTTCGACGGCTGACCGTCGACGCCGAGTCAGAATTGCTAGCCGCAAGACGATTCTAGATCTACGCGGCTACGCCCGACCGTTACATCCTCGAAGTTGGCAAAGCAAGCTGTACTCAAAGTGTGCCCCCTATCTTAACAAGACTGCGCACGATCTGCTGAGATTGGCAAATGGATGTCACGATCGCCATCATCGTTATGGATTAACCAACACACATGCCACGGCAAATCCGTCATATCCTTTGACGCCAACGGTCTGAATCACGGTTGCATCGACGCGAGCATCGTCAGCCAGCATGCTGAAGAATTGCTGCACACCCTGAACTTTTGAATCGACACTTTCCTGATTGACAACTTCACCGTCACGAACGACGTTGTCCGCGATGATCAAAGTGCCACGATGTGATAACTCGACCGCCCGATCGAAGTACTGCGCTAGCTTCTCCTTGTCAGCGTCGATGAAGATCATGTCGTAGCGCTGGTTGGCTGGCAGCCGCGCCAGCGTTTCTAGTGCGGGTCCCAATCGGATATCGACAACAGAACTCAGGCCGGCCCGGGCAATGTTCGTCCGCGCAATGTCGGCGTACAAGGGTTCAATTTCCAAGGTAACGAGGCGTCCCTCGGAAGGAAGAGATCGCGCCAACCATATCGTACTGTAACCACCAAGAGTCCCAATCTCGAGAATCGCACGTGCCCCGTGTGTTTTGGCGAGCAGATTGAGCAGCTTTCCCTGGGCAGCCGAGACATGGATGGGCGGCAGCCCTGCAGCCTCACTCGAGCGAAGTGCATCGTCCAACACAGCTTCATCCGGAATGAGTAGATCAGAAATGTACTGGTCGACCGCCGTCCATCGCTGTTGTGTCATCAGTCGTTTCCGCCGATCTCTCGCAAGGGTGATAAAGGATGCAAGCAGCATTCCGCGCAGAACTCAGTTTTGCATCGCTGTTGCTTTCGTTATGCTCTATTGTTACCGGCGGACTACTTACCGTGCGAGTTCAAAAAGGGAGGCACTCAAATGACAGCTGCCCAAACGATTCAAGCTCCACAACGCTGGGAGTATTCGGTGATTACTCGAAGCACGGAAAAGTTCCTGATCCACGATCTCAACGAACATGGACAGGAAGGGTGGGAGTTGGTTTCTGTTGATCGCGGAAAGGATCGAACGGGAGCTGCGACGTTGACAGCGATCATGAAGCGGCCCTGTGGCAAGCATGACGTTGCACCAATCGAGTCTGCTCTCAATGAACAAATTAGAATTGAACCGAAGCTGAAGTGAATGAGCCGCGATTTCCTGCCACAGCCGAAGGGGCGATGCGTCCCAACGGCAGGCGAGTTCGCGAGTGACTGGGGACGTTACAGCCCTTCGCTCTCCCGAGCGTTTATGAATTGCAGCCAGTAGTCTGACTTGGTTTCGAACAAACCAAAGCGAGGCATCTCCAAGCTGCCTTCGATCAGCAGTTGTTTGAACGCGGCTTGGCTTTGCTGAACCTCCGTTGTCGAAGGCTGTTCTGGATAGTCCGGTGATGCATCCCATTCACTAATCGGCCGCTGAATGTAATCAGCAACGCAGTCAACCGCCGCGGCGAGAGACTCAAACGTCGCCCAATAATAGAGCCCCCCTTCGTCCATTCCCCACACATCGAACTCAATGTTGACACGAGGGCCTTTGTGAATGGATACGGTGCGAACGTATGCCGGAGCGCCGTCAACGGGACGAACGTCGAGGCAACACTTACGATCTCGGGACAGTTCTAAGATGCGCCGAAGGTCCTCAATATCCATTCGTTATCAGTTAACAGCTGAGCCGTCGAATTACTGCAGACGAATCGTGTGGACAACGACGTCTTCACCTTCTCGTTTCGCCTGTGCTACCCATTGACCGCGAGGGTCTAAGACGCCTGATGGAGCCGAACAAGGGATTGAGCTTGGAAAGCAGTTGTCGGAACTGACCACCCACAGGTTTCCCGCAACGGCACGCATCCTCATGTTGACTTCATGGTAGGGCCAATTGACCTGCTCTGACCAATCGCTTCCGTTGCGCCCTCCGTTGATTGCAACAAAGATGACGCGAGCGCCCATTTTTGACAGTTGTTGGCTGAGATGAGGATCCGGCATGGGGGTGCACTGAGGGTTGGCCCACATATCGTTGCAAATCAGACCGCCGACGGTAATGCCTTTGATCTCAAAGGTTCGCAACGGACGAGTCGAGTAGGAATTGATTTCGCCTTGAGGAGGCTTGGTGAGGCTGCCACAAAGCAGTGTCTTGCTGTGGAATCCTAGAAACTGACCTTGGTCGTCGTAGAATCGAATTTCGTTGTAGCATTTCTCATCCGGTTCGATGTAGCACGTGCCGATGGCTAAGGCGATGCGAGCTGCAGCCGCTTGTT
>CAJHYQ010001090.1_pt1 | contig 29750 bp, 17 predicted proteins | sample 9198721 | NCBI WGS metagenome assembly CAJHYQ01 (sample SAMEA7708357, study PRJEB35096) | sediment metagenome | biome: marine neritic benthic zone biome [ENVO:01000025]; feature: sediment [ENVO:00002007]; material: shallow marine sediment [ENVO:03000034] sea grass bed [ENVO_01000059] ... | reverse complement strand
GCCTTGCTGGTCTTCAACCACCTCAATTCAGCGGGCCCAAGCGAGGTTAGTGCGTTCAACGCGGAAGGTGTGTATCGAGATGTCACCGCCGATCAGTTCATCGCCCCGATTGATGCGCTGTTTGTGCTGAACCACTTGAACGAGAATGCGCGTCGCGAGCAAGCTGCCGCTGAGATGGATGCCGACTTCAGCCAGCAGGCGGTTGCGGCGATCAGTGCCGAGCGACTACGTGAACAGCACGGCGACACGGGGCAGCGTGCTGCGGCAACGACCCAAGAAGATCTGCTTTCGTCTTTGAATCGATCCGACCGTGCTCTCCTGAGCCTTGAATTGGACGATCTATTTGACGACGACGAGCTGTTTGCTCCTCAATCCAAACTTCGTACGCTCGAATCTGAGCAAGTCGACCGTGTTATCGACAGCTCCGACGGGCTCGACGAATTCCTGATCTAGCCGTTGCCGCCGATCGGCCCAATCTTCGGCTTGTTTCTCAGCCACCGTGCTCAAGACATTTGACGATGCATGTAGGATCGGGCGAGGAAGTATAGGCCGATCCGTTCGGGCACACTACACTGGATCGAATACGTGCCAACGATCGTTCACGGATCAGATCCAGAAGTTCTCGCGGCATCGCAGTCTGCCATGGTCAAACTTCGCACCGACGCCCCGCACCAAATTCGACGCCCGCACCATCTTCGTCAGGAAGCTAAGACTCGAAACGACGCTCCTACCGATCGTCGCAAGCTCGCCGTGTTCGCTCTCGACGGTGCGTTGACGACTCGCGATTCCCTGTTACCGTTCCTTCTCTTCTTTGCCCGAAGACAAAGACGATGGCGAGCGATCTGTCTGGCACCTTTTCTCATCGCGGCGAAATTGTGCCGACTGTGCTCTGACCACAGGGCCAAACAGCTCTTGGTGAGATTATTCATTGGCGGAGAACAGGAATCGACCATCGACGCGGTTGCGAGCGAATTCTCGCGCTGTTGGCTACCGAAACATCTGCGCGATGTCGGGATGGAGAAACTGCGAGAGCACCAAGACGCGGGCGATCGTATCATCCTGGTCACGGCCAACACCGATATCTACGCGCCCAGGGTGGCCCAAGAGTTGGGAATCGAGGAAGTGGTGAGCGCAAAAGTTCTACGCCAGGACAATCGGATTCAGGGTTGGATTGTCGGAGATGACTGCAGTGGTTGCGGAACGCTCGAATACCTTGCAGACCATCTTCACGATCACGAGGCGCCAAAGGATTCATACGCCTACGGCAGCCGGAAGGATTTGCCGTTGTTGCGATGGGTCAGGCACGGCTACCTCGTCGGCCGCAATCAACTGGTCGCCATCAAGAGGGAAGTCGATGCCTAGGTCTGAGGCTTAACGCCAGCGTCGCACCGAAGAGTTTCACGCTTTGCGGAATCGCATTCCCCCCGTCGACACGGAGCTGGCTGGGGTCGTGTCTACGCCACTTCGCGGCTTGCCGATCCGTTCTTGAAGATAGAAGACCGCCGCCGACTTCCTACGATCAAGGACGGTCTCAAGGCGAAGCCGACGGCGGTGATGATCGGTCGTCAAAAGATAACGCGACAACTCTTTGGCCAAACCGCCAAGTCACGACAAAACCGACGATTTGTGGCCGCCTGACGCTGGACACTCCTTTTTTGGTCGCAAGATCTGATTCTAAATGGTTTAATTAGTCCGTTTCGATTTCTGTGACGGCGGACCAAGCAAAGTACAAACCGAGTGAAACTGCGATTGGCCTTCGGAAAGGGTGAGATGATGTGGATCAAGAGTACGTTGACATTGCTTATTTCCATGGCGGTCGTCTCGGTGGCGGCTGCCGACTACGAATCAACGATTCTCGAAGATAATCCGTTCGCTTACTATCGCTTCGAGGATCCAGCTGGATCAGAAGAGCTCGCGGACTCAAGCGGCAACGGCAATATCGGCTCGGAAGTGAACAATGTCGAGTTCGCTCAGCCGGGCGTGGCGGGAAGTAATTCGGGAGAATTCTTCGGCGACGGCAGCATCGTTACGGAAGTGGATTTTGACCCTTCGGAGACGAGTTGGACGATTGAGACCTGGTTTTACACCACGGCAACCGAGGAGATTGAGGATCCCGACAATCCAGGTGAGTTCATTGAAGTCGTCGCAGATCAACAGGTTTACGTATCTCAGAAGGATGGGGGTGGGCTCGGACGTTCGAATGTACTGATTTCGGCAAATCGTCAACCGGGATCTTTCATTGGCGGAGCGACAACCGACGCTCTCGATCCGTTCGACAGCGATCCTCTCTTGCCCGAAGAGTGGTACCATTTTGTGGTTGCCTATGACATGGATCAGGAAGACTTGCTGTTCTTCGTCAATGGTGAAGTATCAGAATTGAATCCGCAGTTTCCCGGCGCAAATGGCGTGGAGCCCGCTGATGGACAATGGGTCATCGGATCCCACAAGAATCAAGGGATTCAGTTCTTCAATGGCCTGCTCGACGAAATCGCGTTCTATGATCGCGTTTTGACGCCGGAGCGAGTGAAGGCTCACTTCGATGCGGCGCAAGTGGGCGACGGTATCCCAGGTGATTACAACGGCGATGGTGTGCTGGATGCAGCGGATGCGGATCTGCAGTCAGCCGCGATGAAGGAGGCGAATCCGGATCTCGCCACATTTGACGAGAACAATGACGGGTTGGTCGACTTTGCTGATCGACAGATCTGGGTTCGTGACCATCGAGGCACGTGGATCGGCGACGCGAACTTGGATGATGAATTCAACAGCGGCGACTTTGTTAGCGTCTTTGCTGCCGGATTCTATGAGACAGGCCAGACGGCGGGCTGGAGCGTTGGCGATTGGAACGGCGATATGATGTTCGACAGTGGTGATTTTGTCGTCGCCTTTTCCGACGGTGGTTATGAACAAGGGCCACGAGATGCGCCCGCTGTGCCGGAACCATCAACACTAGTCCTCGTGGCTCTCGCAACCCTAGGGCTACTCCGCCTACGGCGATAACCAGCACCTAAATCAGCGAATTCGATGTATCCTGTTGGGGTAGTCATTTGCAGGTCGCTGGATGCGGCATTGACACAGCGCTGTTCAGCTCACCGTTCTAACCAACCAAGCTAGCCACGCGCAGGACAAATTGATGTATCGATCTTCACGGCGCGCGTCGATGAGCCATCGACGCGGACGTTTGTACTCGGCCGAATCACTCGAACCTCGCCACCTCCTGGCCGCCGACGTCATCATCAATGAGTTCATGGCCGCCAATCAACAAACGATTAAGGATGGCTTCGGTGCGTCATCCGATTGGATCGAGCTGCGGAATGTTGGTGATGTCGAGACAGATCTTTCAGGTCACTATCTGACTGACGATCCTGACAATCTGAACAAGTGGTCGTTTCCCACGGACACAAAAATCGCCGCCGCCGGCCTGCTGTTGGTTTACGCTTCAGGTTTCGATGCCGTCGATCCGGACGGCGCTGTGCACACCAACTTTCGACTGACCTCTGGCGGTGACTACATCGCCCTAGTGAACGAACAGTTCGAAGTCATCTCAGAGTTCGGCACCGATGGCGAAGACTATCCCGATCAGTTCGCGGATATCTCATTCGGATTTCAGACCGGCGGCGACGGGCTGGTCGGATTTCTGACGACGCCCACTCCGGGTGCGGCGAATGCGGAAGTCGTTGCAAACGCGGGTCCCTGGATCAGCAGAGTGGTCGATCGTCCGGGCGCGATCATGGCCGACGAACCGTTGGTGGTGACGGCCGAGGTCACGCCACGCGAGGTGGACATTGCAAACGTCTCGCTGACTTATCGCGTGATGTACGGCGAAGAAGCTTCCTTGGCGATGCGGGACGATGGGCTACAGGGAGACTCAGTCGCCGGCGATGGGGAATATGCAGCTGTTATTCCGGCCGGTGCCGCCGCTCCCGGTGAAATGATTCGATGGTATGTCTCCGCAACCGACAGTGCACAGAGCTCCTCACGCGCGCCGGCGTTCCTCGATCAACAGGACAGCGATCAATCACCAGAGTACTTCGGAACCGTGGTAGCGGACCCAGAAGTCAACAGCCAGGTTCCGATTCTGCAGTGGTTCATGGAGCCGGGAACGGAACGTCGAGCAGACTCGGTCCGCGGCACGCGGGCATCTGTCTTTTACGGCGACCAGTTTTATGACAACGTCTTTGTTCGCTTACGAGGTGGTTCGTCAGCCAATCAGCTAAAGAAGAGCTACAAATTCGACTTCAACACAGCAAATGGCTTTCGTTTCCATCCCGATGCAGGCCGTGTACGCGAGATCAATCTGAACACGACTTACAGCAACAAAGACTACATTCGGCAGGCCTTGGCCTTTGAGACTTACGATGCGGCCGGGTTGCCGGCATCAGAGGCGTTTCCTGTCCGAGTCGATCGAAACGGCGAGTTCTTTTCTGTCGCGATTATCATCGAACAGCCCGATGCGGACTTTTTAGCGCGAGAAGGGCTCGACGATGAAGGTGCGCTGTACAAGATGTTCAATACGTTCGTGCCTGGCAATGTAGAAAAGAAAACTCGTGAGTATGAGAACAACGATGACCTGAATGACTTCGTTCGCCAGGTCAATAATCTAGAGGGTGAGGAACTTCGCAACTATCTCTTCGATACGATCAACGTTCCTGCGGTCTTGAATTATCTGGCTGCAACGGTCGTCATCCAGAATAACGATCAGATGGCCAAGAACTATTTCCTCTACCGAGATACCAACGGAACCGGCGAGTGGATGTTTATGCCCTGGGACCTGGATCTGGTCTTTGGTCTCCACTTCATGACAAACGACAGCATCCTCGACGATGTGATTTGGGCTGATAAGGACAACATCACGACTTTCGCGGGCGTCACCATCTCGCCCTCACACCCATTTGTCGGCGAACAAGAACATCCGGGGAATCGATCATGGAATCGATTGATCGACGCTCTGCACTCGGTTCCGGAGTTCCGCGAAATGCATCTGCGGCGGCTGCGGACCTTGATGGACGACCTTCTCCAAGCTCCCGACACTCCCGCAGCCGAGCTACGATTCGAAGCTCGCTTGGACGAGTTTGCTCGCTTGCTCGGCCCGGACGTCGCACTCGACTATGCACGCTGGGCCGACCCCTGGCGATGGGGTGCGGACGAGAGCTTCGAAACGGCGTTGCAGCGCCTGAAAGATGAATACTTCGCCCTGCGCCGTTCGCATTTATACTCAACTCACGGTGTCGACAATCTTGAACCCGGTGAGATCAATGTACTTGTGCCGGAGTTTACCGCCGCCAACTACTTCGTACCTTCCGACAATTCACTTGGAACAACTTGGACTGAATTAGGTTTTGACGACTCGACGTGGGAAACGGGGGAGACCGGAATCGGATTTGAGAACAACCCGCGCAACTTCACGGACTTGATACGTACGCGCGTCAAGCCAGCCGAGGTGGCGCCGGACAGTACATCGGTCTTCATGCGTATCCCCTTCACCATCGACGATCCGGATGCGATCAAGAACCTGACCCTCAGGATGAAGTACGATGATGGCTTCGTCGCGTTCTTGAATGGTGAGGAAGTCGCGCGGGCCGGTCTCCGTACCGACGGACCTCAGAACTTCGACTCTCGTGGCGCCAGTCGCCGAAACAATTTGGCGGTTGAATTCGAGGATGTATTGATCTCGCGCCACATCGATAAGTTGCGGCAGGGTGAGAACGTACTGGCGATCCACGTCATGAATTCCAGCGCGAGCAACTCCGATCTGTTGGTCGTACCCGAGTTGATTGACGGGCTCGTTCCCAACACGGATATCGTCGGCATTCCATACGCTCAGCCCGATGACGTCGTGCTCGAGTTCGGCTCGACAATTGAATTCAATCCGACCAGCGGGGATCAGGACGAGGAATACTTTACGATTGTCAATCCAAATGACATCGCTGTCGACATTTCCGGATGGCGCGTCGAAGGTTCGGCAAGTACGACGTTTGCCGAGGGGACCATCGTTCGCGCTGGGAATTCACTCTATGTCTCGCCAAACGTGTCGGCATTTCGTGCGCGCGAAATGTCGCCAAAGGGTGGCGAAGGCCTGATCGTTCAAGGTTACGACGGTCATTTAGCTAACTCAGGCGACACGTTGCGCTTGCTAGACGACAGCGGTCGTGTCGTGTCGTCGATCGAGTACACCGGTGGAATCACATCGCCGCAAGAGAATCTCAGGATCACCGAAGTCAACTACAATCCACACGATGCGTTAACCGAGTTTGGTGAGTTGGATACGGACAACGACAGCTTTGAATTCGTCGAGATCGCGAATGTGGGGGCGACAACCGTCGACCTGTCCGGCGTGCAGCTGGTCGAGGTGACGATCGACAACGATACTCAAGGCGTTACTTTCGAATTTGCCGAAGGCCAACTGCAGCCCGACGAGCGGGTCCTTGTTGTAAAAAGTCAATCGGCTTTCGGGAGTCGTTATGGTTCCAATCTGCCGATCGCCGGGCAGTACGAGGGCAAACTTAGTAACGGCGGTGAAACGCTCACGATGGTCAATGCGGAGAACGACGTCATCCAACAATTCCGCTACAACGACGGCGGTTCCTGGCCAGCACCGGCCGATGGCGGTGGTCCATCCATCGAGGTTGTCGACAGCGCGGGTGATTTCAACTTGCCCCAAAATTGGCGGTGGACTCGTCAGCTAGGTGGCACACCGGGCGTCGCAGGCTCAAGTGAAAGCCCGGATATTGTGATCAACGAGATCCTCACGCGAACGATTGCTCCAGCCGTTGATCAAATCGAATTGTTGAACGTTTCCAGCACTGCCGTCGACATCGCCGGCTGGTATCTGACCGATGGCAACAACCTGACCAAGTTTCGAGTGCCTGGTGAGTCCATCGTTATTGAACCGGGCGAGTATCGGGTGTTCGACGAGCGACAGCTGGAATTCGGTTTCAAGGGTGACGATTCAGATGACGCGCGACTGATTCGCCCGGATGATGTCGGCAAACCGATTGAGTATGTAGACTTTGTCGAATTTCCCGCAGCCGACACGGGCGTCTCCTTCGGTCGCTGGCCGAACGGTCAAGGCAACTTACAACCGATGGCCACAACCACGTTTGGCCAGGCCAACCTCGGCTCCGGCGATGTAAACGGTGATGGCGCGGTCGACGCCTCCGATATCGATCTACTGTGTCAATCCATCCGCGATGGAAACGCCCTGCCCAATGGTGATTTGAATGGTGACGAAGTGTTCGATCGACAGGACGTCACCTTTCTGGTCGAGGACGTGCTGGGCACATCGGCGGGCGATGCAAACTTGGACGGAGTCTTTGATTCAGGCGACCTGGTACAAGTCTTCCGAGGCGGTCACTACGAAGATGATTCGACAGGTAACTCTACTTGGACAACAGGCGATTGGGACTGCAATGGCGAGTTCGACACCTCGGACTTGGTCGAGGCTTTTCGAGTCGGCAAGTACGTTGCAGCAGCTGTTCCAAGTCTCTTGACGACGGAACTCAAGTCGGCGATTCAGGCATCGCACGTTCACCAACTCCCGGGTGAAGCGATCGACGACGGTGCTCGACTCGTCGCCCAGATCGACGACATGCATCGTGAAGCATTGGAACTGCGTTTGATGGCAGTCGACTCGATGTTTGCCAACGAGAGGCGCGAATGGAATCGCGACGAGCTGTCAGATGATGGAAGTCGCAGCGAGGACTCGGCTCTCGGGATACTCTCGCCGACTTTCGGCCGCGAAGGTTTGTAGTGCGGCCAACAACGCTAGGAAGCCGTCGACTTCGCCCCATTCATCCCATTCTGAGCCCCGACGAGGCGGCGAACCACGTTCGTGGCTAAGCTGCCCCAGGTGTTTCTGCGTCCAGAATTCAGATAGCCGGCATAGTGGAAGTAATCAAAGATGGCGTCGCGCGATCCAGGTCTGTTTTCCCGGAAGCGACCGTTGAATAGGAGCGTCTGACCACCCCAAAGGAAGTCAAAAGCATATTTGAGTGCTTCCGAACCCACTTCGATATCACATTCGGATGCGTCCAGATCGACCGGCGTCAATCCTTTCCAGAACTGGAACACATAGCTCTTTCCAAGATCCCGGACGTGAATCCGGGGGCTTGCGGGCTGCCACCGCAGCAAGATGTTCACCAGTTCAATGATCTTCTGAAGACCACCGTCTGATGCAGCGCGCACGCGGCGAAAGTTCTGTCGCGCCAGAGTCAGCCGCAATCGCAAGGAACCAGAGTCCGCAGCCAGCTTTTCAAAGTATGTTTTCGATGCGGCAATCAGTTCGTCTTCCGAGATGCGATCGGCCTTTTTAAAGTTTCTCGTAAAAATTGACGATCGCTCGTTCAAATACTTCTCCATCGCTCGCTGCGAATCCCAATCCGCTCCCGGTGTCCAACGATCGCCAGGGTGAAGCACGATCGGAGTTGCCTGACAACGTGACTGCACGGCGGAATACACTTCGTCGATGGGAGTCAGCCCCTCATTCATGAAGGCATTCTCTTCGTGGCAAAACCAAATGTAACTGGCAAATGGCACGACATACTTCGGCTGCAGCACACTAGTCTGCGTCACAATTCTGTCGATGATCTGACGGGCACCAGCTAAGCGCCGATCTCGTTCCTCCTCGTTGCCATCCCACGCAGAGATGCCGAATTGTGTAAAGAGCACATCAATGTCACCGACGCGGTCCCGGATCTGGCGGGCAGCTTCCTCGGAATCAACTTCACAATCGTTGATGTTCAGGATCGTTCCCTGGGGTGTACGAATGCAGATCCACGAATCCTCGAATCCTCCCCACGGCGTGCACATGACCTCGACGCCGTCGGCGATCGAAGCCCAACGGTCAGCTTTCAACTCGCGTATTTTGGCGAATCCAGCTTTGCTGCAGTATTCCGCGACCTTACGGTCAATCGTCTCTTGAAAAAGAACCGTTAGTTTCGCGCGGAGTTCGGGATCGAGCCGGCGGAGACTGGGAGGATGAAAGTGATCCGGATGCTCGTGCGAGAACCAAACGTGTGTAATGTCTTCCAATCCGATGGATTCGAAGTCGGTGTCACAGAGAAGCCCCCAACCGTCGTTAAACGCCCTGCCTTCCAACCAGGGATCTGCCAGCAGGCGAGTTTGGCCGATTTGGACGACGAATGAGGCGTGATTGACGAATCTTATCTCCACGGATGTTGTGCTCGCAGCGTGTATCTCAAAGCCGGCAACCCAGAAATGTCCCTAAAGGAAGATAGGTTCGCGATGCCCAGTCTTCCACACGGGGGGCGGATTTGCGGGTGACAGCGATTCGGCACAATCCCGCGAAATGTGACAATAAGTTGTCATCGCTGATTGCGTGTCAAAGTGAATTGGCGCCGACTCGCTGGGAGCACTTCATCCCTACGACCCATTTTGATCGCTCAGCGTGGCACAGGAGGTTATGAGCCCTACCATTGATGCTCGTACGCGTCAGCTCATATCGTTATTACCAGCTTAGTCGTTCACATCGGGACACTGGCGGGCTTATTGTGTCAACATTCTGCTTGATTGCGACGCTCGCATCGGCCGCGCAAACAGCGAGCGGGCGAATGCATAAATCCGGCGTTTCGGGTTAAGAGGAATCTGCCAAGCTGACGATTGTAGGGCACGTCGTGGATGCCAGCCGCGGCTTGATGGTCGCTGCGAAACATCTGCGTCTGCGTTGGAAACCCGCGATCGATCGGCGACATGTAGTTTCCACCGACGCCAGGCGATGCCGGGATCGGGATACCGTTTTGATATGCCCAAGCAGTGTGTCTAGCAACCGCCGCGGGGCACCGCAACTTGACACGAACATCACATCTCCGCGGGGATTCCAGCGGATTGCGACTCAATGATTTGGCAGACACCCCATCAACACTAAACTACCTTTAGGGGCCAAGAGATCCACCGCACGTTATATTGAGTGCCCAACATAAGTGCATCTTGACTGTGCCAACGCGTGCCAACGTGACAGCGCAAGCAGATTCGCAATCGCCAGCCGCGGTTGAGCATGCAACACAATTCCATGAACAGTGACCTCGAACTGACCGTCGATGCCTTTCGAAAAAGGATGGTCGACAATTTGTGGCATATTCATGGGCAGGCGATTCAAACCGCGAGCAAACATGACGCTTATATGACGTTATGTTACACGGTCCGCGACCACTTGATTCAACGCTGGCGTAAGACCGTGGACACGCACATCTCGGCCAATCCCAAATTCGTCTACTATCTCTCGGCCGAGTATCTGATGGGCAAACAGTTAGCACAGAACATGCTCTATACCGATACGCGTGAATTGGCCGAAAAGGCACTGGCTAAATACCAGGTGGGTCTTCCCGATCTATTGGAATTGGACGTCGAGCCAGGTCTTGGCAACGGTGGACTGGGGCGCCTGGCAGCTTGCTTTCTCGATTCCTTAGCGACCTTGGACATACCGGCGGTCGGGTACGGAATTCGATACGAATTTGGGATCTTTAAACAACAATTCCTGGATGGTTGGCAGGTCGAGAAGCCAGACGAATGGCTGTTGCTAGGAAATCCCTGGGAATTCCCGCAAGCCGATGACATGGTGAACGTCGGATTTTGGGGTCACACGGAGCAGTTTGTCGACGACGACGGCACGACCCGCATCCGCTGGGTGCCGAAGCACTCGGTTCTGGGTGAACCGTGCACGACGCTCGTACCGGGGTTCGGGACCGAGACCGTGAACATTCTCCGCCTGTGGCGCGCCCGCGCGACCGAGGAATTTGACTTCCAACTGTTCGATGTCGGCGATTACACACGGGCGGTCGAACAGAAGATCTACTCGGAGAACATCAGCAAAGTTCTCTATCCCAACGACATCACGTCCGAGGGCAAACAGCTGCGATTGCAACAGCAGTATTTTTTTGTCGCGTGTTCACTCCAAGACATCATTCGCCGCTTTCGGCTGTTGAACGATGATTGGGATGAGTTTCCGAACAAAGTGGCGATCCAATTGAACGACACACACCCGGTTGTTGCCATTCCCGAGCTGATGCGAATTCTCATGGACGAGCATTTGATGAGTTGGGATCGAGCGTGGAGCATCACTCGCCGGACCTTTGCCTACACTTGCCATACACTACTGCCCGAGGCGCTTGAGAAATGGCCGCTGAATCTGTTTGGAAGCTTGCTGCCGCGGCACCTGCAGATCGTCTATGAGATTAATCGCCTGTTCTTGGATGAAGTGCGAGAAGCCTACCCAGGCGATGAGGAATTCGTACGGCGATTGTCGATCATTGAAGAGGGCCCGCAGCGACAGATTCGAATGGCCCATCTGGCCACGATCGCTAGTTTTTCCGTCAATGGAGTCGCCGAATTGCAGTCGCGACTGCTACGCGAGCAAACGCTTTCCGATTTCGCACAAATCTGGCCCAAGAAGTTCCAGAATAAGACCAACGGCGTGACTCCGCGACGCTTCGTACGACTAGCCAACCCCCGTCTTTCGCAACTGATCACCGCCAAAATCGGCGACGGCTGGCTGAATGATCTGCAGCGCCTTGGCGAACTTGAGAATCACGTGGACGACCCCGACTTTCGCCATGACTGGCGAGAAGTCAAGCGGGCGAACAAAAGCGATCTTCGCCGGCTGTTGCGCGAGTCGACCGGCGTTGAGGTTGATTCCAGCTCGGTCTTTGACGTTCTGGTCAAGCGGTTACACGAATACAAGCGCCAACTTCTGAAGGCCTTGCACATCATTACCTTATATAATCGACTCAAGGCAGATCCGAATCTGGACGTTGTACCGCAGACGTTCATCTTCGGTGCCAAGGCGGCCCCTGGTTACCTGATGGCCAAGCGCATTATTAAGCTGATCAACAGCATCGCCGACGTCGTCAATCAAGATCGGGAGATACGAGGGCGGATGAAGGTTGTCTTTCCGCCGAACTTTAACGTCTCCATGGCCGAAACAATCTATCCGGCAGCAGACATCTCCGAACAGATCTCGATGGCCGGCAAGGAAGCGTCGGGGACCGGCAATATGAAATTCGCTCTCAACGGTGCCATCACCGTCGGGACACTGGACGGAGCAAACATCGAAATCCGTGAGCGGGTCGGCGCGGAGAACTTCTTCCTGTTCGGCTTCACGGCGGATGAAGTGTTTGATGTCAAAGCGAACGGCTACAATCCGGTGGACTATTACATCAACAATGAAGAGCTCAAGCGCGCCATCGATAGTATTTCGTCCGGCCTGTTTTCCAATAGCGATTCGGAATTGTTCAAACCGATCGTGGACTCACTACTCCATCATGACGAATACCTCTTGCTGTCCGACTATGCGTCGTACGTTGCTTGTTGCGAACGCGCGGTCGAGGCTTATCAGAATGAAGACCAATGGACGCGGATGTCCATTCTCAATACCGCCCGTTGTGGATTCTTTTCATCGGATCGTTCCATGCGGCAGTATTGTGCCGAGATCTGGCAAGCCAGTCCCGTTCCTGTGTGCTAGAGTGAGCCGTTAACAGCTTCCTGTTGTGAACAAATCAATGGATGACGACATACCTTATCTCTTGTTGACGCCCGGACCACTGTCAACATCCCGGACCGTCAAGCAAGTCATGCTGACCGACTTTTGCACGTGGGATGACGACTACAACTCGATTGTTGAGGACATTCGAGAACGCCTGACCCGGTTAGCAAGCGATGGAGCAGACTATACGTGTACCCTGATGCAGGGCAGCGGCACGTTTGCGGTCGAGGCCACACTCGGAACCGTCGTGCCACGCGATGGCCGGGTCGTGGTTATTAGCAATGGTGCCTATGGTGCGCGTCTGGTTGCCATCTGTCGCCGGTTGAATATCGACTGTATTGAGCTGTCGCAGCCTGAAGATGAGCCGGCCGATCTCGAGAGAATCGAAGGCACACTCGCCGATCATCCAAACATTACGCATCTCGTGGTTGTCCACTGTGAAACGACGACCGGCCTGCTTAATCCAGTCCACGAGATTGGCAAGCTGGCGGCACGATTCGGCCAATCCTACATCATCGACGCGATGTCGTCCTTTGGCGGCATTCCGATGACCATGGAAGAGCTCCACGCCGATTACTTAATCTCCTCGGCCAACAAATGCATTCAAGGAGTACCGGGTTTCGGCTTCGTGATTGCCAAGCGAACGTCACTCGAGAAGTGTGCCGGCCAAGCACGCTCGCTGAGCTTGGATTTGTATGATCAGTGGCGAGAAATGGAGGCCAAGGGTGGCAAGTGGCGATACACATCGCCAACGCACACGGTTCGCGCCTTTTCACAGGCTCTGGACGAGTTGGCCGAGGAAGGCGGTATTGCGCGACGACACCAGCGATACGTCGAGAATCAGAAACTTCTTGTCGATGGTTTGCAGCGAGTGGGATTTCAAGCGCTTGTTGATCGTCAGTACCAGTCGCCCATTATCACATCATTCCTTTTTCCGCCGGATGACCGATTTCGCTTTGAAGATCTGTATCAACAGCTCAAGGCCCGCCGCTTTGTCATCTATCCCGGCAAAGTGAGCCATGCGCCAACCTTCCGTGTTGGCACAATCGGTCACGTCTTTCCAGACGACATTCGACAGCTCGTGCGAGCTTTCTTCGAAGTCGTCGAAGCAGCCCAGTGGCAAATGGCCAACTCATGAATCATCCGCAGCCTTACGACTCGGTCGATCGATCGGAAGGGGACGTCAACGTTTCCGCGCAGCGTCAACAGTGGTCCGCTGAGCAGCTGAACGAGGACACACGCGACCTACTCGACGCCGATGCGCAACACTTCCTCCATCAATCTCTGTCCACTCCTTGTCTGAACGCAATTCGCGCATGCGACGGCATCTATCTTGAGGATATTCAGGGCCGCCGCTACATGGATTTTCACGGCAACAGTGTCCATCAAGTGGGATTTGCCAATCCGGACGTCATCCATGCGATCAAGCAACAGCTTGATGAACTGTCGTTTTGCACACGGCGTTATACGAACCATGTAGCGGTGCAATTAGCCGACAAACTCGCGTCTATCGCGCCGGGTGACCTATCACGAATCCTGTTCTGTCCGGGAGGTACGAGCGCAATCGGAATAGCGCTGAAACTAGCGCGCTTGGCCACCGGACGACACAAGACGATTTCCATGTGGGATTCTTTCCACGGCGCTTCGTTGGATGCCATTTCAATCGGCGGGGAAGCTGTCTTTCGTAGTAATGTGGGTCCGCTGCTACCCGGCACAGAACATGTCCCGCCGGCCGATTCCTACCACTGCCTGTGGGATTGCCACGCACGCGGCGGTTGCGACTTGAAGTGCGTCGAATACATCGAATACGTTTTGGAACGAGAACGTGATGTTGCCGCAGTCATCGCCGAACCGGTCCGCAGTACGCCCTACATACCGCCACCTGAATATTGGCAACGAGTCCGCAAGGCGTGCGACCGTCATGGCACGATGCTTATCTTCGACGAAATCTGTCATGGTCTTGGCCGAACCGGGCGCATGTTCGTCAGCGAACACTTCGACGTCACGCCCGACATCCTGGTGCTGGGCAAGGGATTGGGAGGCGGCATCATGCCATTGGCAGCCGTCGTAGCGCGAGAACACCTGAACGAAGTTGCCCGCCATCAGGCATTGGGACACTACACCCATGAAAAGAACCCGGTGGCTTGCGCCGCCGGGCTAGCCACGATTGATCACATCGAGCGTCACGACTTGGTCAATCACGCCCAGACCGTGGGCCGTGCGGCACTCAAACGGCTCAATGAAATGAAGTCCAAACATGCTCTGATTGGTGATGTCCGTGGCATCGGACTTCTTTTGGGTGTCGAGTTGGTGAAGGATGCGGAGACACGGCAACGAGCAAGCGATGAAGCGGAACGAGTGATGTACGGTTGCCTACAGAAAGGACTCAGCTTCAAACTGACCATGGGGAATATCATCACTCTCACCCCACCGCTGGTGATCTCTCAGAGCGAGATGGATATGGCTCTCGACATTCTCGATTGCGTCTTGGACGAGGTCGGAACCCAAAGCTAGATCGGGGCCTCGCGCCCACAATGAAGCTGTGGCACTCCAGCACGCTCGCAACAGCATGATGTCATGCATTGCTATTGCGCCGTTCACGTTCAGATTTGCGCTTGCACACATGATTCCCGCCTTCGTCGCTCTCGAAAATGGACGAATCAACAGAGACACATATGAATCGAGTGTTTCGTGTCATTCATAGTTGCGATTCTGCCGAAACAGAGACCATCGTCGACGCTCTTCTTTCCATGGAATTCTCGTCTCAATGCGACGTTTCTGTCTGATAGCGACAGCACTGCTGGTTTGCGTTATCGTGAGCGGCTGCAGTCGTCGACACTTTCGGCTGCGAGCGGATAGGGATTCGTATGCGCTATTGGCGGAACAGGCGGCCGGAACCCCCTGGGAGCCACCGGCGGATTTCTCGGTTTATCCCGCACCCGCTTCGCGTCTGTCCGATCCGACCAGTCCGGATGCACCCTGGCTGCCACCGCCCGGCCCAATATTGGTCAGCGGAAACGCTCCGCAGCAAGAAGAACCGCGGCTTCTGAAGCTGAACGGTGCACTAAGAACCGTCGACAACGAACTCCGTCTGCTACCCAAGGTCTCGGATGAGGAATCGGAAGGGGACCACATTGAGCTGGCGCGGTACGAAGAGCTGCAACCGCCCGAGCCCAGCCCGTTACCAGGCGTCGACACGTGGGACGACGACCCTAACTCGCTCGTGGGCCGACGACAACTCATACCGATTGAGTATTGGGATGCTCTTCCGCCTGAATGTGTGGCGCGGATGCTTGAGTTTGAAAGCGTGCGACAGGAGTACCAGGGAGACGATGTCACCGCCCGAATGACATCGGATTCGGCCCAACGATATAGCCTCACTGAGATCGTCGATGCCGCTCAGCTCAACAGCCGCGAATTGCAAACGGCAAAGGAAACACTCTTCGTTGCTGCGTTGGCGGTTTCACTGCAGCGCTACGACTACATGTTGAAATTCTCCCGGCCGAATAGTACCGATCTCGACTATTCGTTTGCGCGGGATGACGGAGCGACCATCACCAACGAATTAAGGATTCCGAGCACCTATGGAGTTCAAAAGATGTTGGCGACGGGCGGCACCCTGTTGGCCAGGTTTTCCAACGAGGTGTTATTGAACTTTAACGTAGCCAATGGCTTCAGCTCGCTGATCTCGTCGGATTTGTTCTTCGAATTCAATCAGAACATTCTGCAGCGTGATCAGCTGCTCGAGCCCCTCATTCAGTCCGAGCGTGACCTGGTCTACGCGGCCCGTGACTTTGCTCGTTTTCGCAAGCAATTCTTTTTCGATCTAGCGTCCAGCTATTACAACATTCTGCGAACCTACCGAAACATCGAAATCGAATCCCAGAACTACTTCTCCTTTGTGCGGACCGTCGAGCAGGCTCAAGCGGAAGTACTTGCGGGCGTCACCAATGCACCCAACCCGGTTGCCGTGGACCAGTTTGAGCAGAGCTTGTTGTCCGCTCGAAGTGAACTGATCTCGACGTGCAACGAGTTGGAGACGGCACTGGATCGTCTCAAGATCCAAATGGGCTTGCCAACCGAAATGCCAATCAATATCGATCCGACAGAGCTGAACCAGCTGACGTTGCTCGATGAAACGGAGGTGGCCCACGAACGTGTCCGTCGCTGGCAACGCCGCGTGGAACGCTTCCAGCTCAAGCCGCGGGTCAACCGAGCTGAGTTGCTCAATGCAAACTATTATCTAGCGCGACGCATGATCGAGTGGGTAGAGCTTCGTCAGCGAATTAATGGCTCGCTTCAAGTACCCAGCGAGTTGGAAGAACTCATGCTGGAATTCCAAGTAGCGCTGGCCTTGGAAGAGGTCAAACGCAACGAAGACGAGCTGTCCAAAGCCATCGACCCGACCGTTCCGCAACCGACCATACTGCTGTATGAACGAACCACGGATGTGATCGTGGCTAAGATCGACCTGGCCAATCGGCAACGCGATCGATTGCTGCGAACCGGCGTGATCTCCAGCGAGGCATCGATGCTATGGCAAGCGCGCATCCGCGACGCCTCGGACCAACTGCAGCAGCTGCGTGACCGCATCGCCGAAATCCTGGACAATCTCAGGCAGGAACAACTGGATCAGCTGTTGACCGATGCACGAAGTCTGTTGACCGAGATCGACGAGATGGATCAACGTCTACGTGGTCTGGCTGGATGGCCCGCCAATCAAACAGACGAGCAGCGTGCATCCAAGACCAAGTCAAACACCGATCAATTGTTTGAAATCGCCAATTCACTGTTGTCCGACTCCGCATCGGGCCTGCCGGCCATCGACATTGGGCAAAACGATGCGATGATTACCGCCCTTGTACAGCGGTTGGATTTGATGAATCAGCGCGGTGACTTGGCTGACGATTGGCGGCAGGTCAAATACGCCGCCGACAACTTGCGTTCGGTCGTCGATGTCTCGGCTTCGCATCGAATGCGGACCGATAAGAACAACCCCTTTGATTTTGACTTCGACGACAGCGACACCAATCTGCGACTGGAGGTCGACCTGCCGTTGGATCGTCGAATCGAGCGGAATCAGTATCGTCGGTCGCAGATCGGCTTTCAGCAGGGGCGTCGAGATGTCATGGCCCTGGAAGACGACATCAAGTTCGAGGTCCGAGACGGGCTGCGAAGCCTCAACTTGATTCGCGTGCAATATCCGATCAGCGTGACGCAAGCGGCACTCGCGGCTGAGCAGGTGATCAGCATTCAGCTTCAACTTGCATTAGGCATCGAAGGGGTGCGCTACACTGATCTGCTATTGGCATTGCAGTCATCTCGTGAGTCTTTGCGTTCGGTAGCGTTCTCGCGGATCGGATACCTCGTGCGCCGAGCGGAATTCGCTCTAGATCTTGAATTGATGCAGTTGGACGGCCGAGGATTCTGGCCGGAGATCAATGATCGAGACTATCAGCCCACGGCTCAACCGATCTATCCCATCAGTGCCGGCCCAACCTACGGTGAAATCACGCCTTGGGTTAAGCCTTCCAAGCTGCTCTTCCATCTCTACCGACATCGATTGCCGGGCGCAAGTGTCATCACCATCGGCGACGCGGCGAGTCAAGACACTGAGGAATTGCCATCGGTTGAAGGAAGTGATGAAACGCCCGGGTACTTGCCCGCGCCCTTGCCGCTCCCGATGCCCGAGACGGAATGATGGCCGCCTTTATTGGTGACGTAGCGCGTCGATCGGGTCCAGCATTGCCGCCCGGCGAGCCGGATAGACACCGAATACCACACCCACAATCACCGAAATGCTAAACGCCAAGACGATGGCAAAAATGCTGATCGACGTCTGTATCTCAGACATCAACGAAACCACGGCCGGGATGGCAACGCCCACGACGATGCCTAAGAATCCGCCGCACGTCGAGAGAACCATCGTTTCAACGAGGAATTGTGCAATGATATCTCGGCGCTTCGCGCCCAAGGCTCGACGAATGCCGATCTCACGAGTCCGTTCGGTCACGGTGGCGAGCATGATGTTCATGATTCCAATGCCGCCCACAAGCAGCGAGATGCCAGCAATGGACCCAAGGACCAGATTCCATGTGCGTTTCTCGCGCTGCGTTTGCTGGAGCAGCTCGAGCGGAACTTGAACCTCGAAGTCATTCTGCAAGGGGTGTCCGCGAGTAAGCAGATTGCGAACCATACTGGCGGTCGCGCTCACATGATTTTCATCGGCCAACGTTAACGTGATCTCACTCAGTTGCGTTCGTTCGAACTCTTCACTACCCGCTCGAATGATCATTTGCAGTTCGCCGAAGCGTCGCTGCGCTGATGTGATTGGTATGTAGATGTCGTTATTGAAGTCCTGCAGTCCGATCGCTGCGACCGACGCGCCGCCGGGATCCTGAATGTCCAAGACACCAATCACGCGGTAGGCACCCTGCCCCAACAGCAGCGGCTTGCCGATCGGATCTTCGTAGCCAAACAGCTGTCGCGCGGCGCCCGCGCCAAGGACGGCGACATTCGCTGTGTTTCGCAAGTGCGCGTCGGAAATGAATTGCCCACGGTCAAGCGTCAGGTTTTTGACGCTTAGATACGCCGGTGTGGTACCGAGCAAACGCGCATTGGCAATTCGATATCGATTGTATTGAGCGTTCTTGCGCACCAGGGAAATGGGTACAGATTCGACGATATTTGGTATCGCTTCGGTAATGCGTTCGTAGTCGCGATACTTCAATCCGTACTCGAGCACTCGACTAACTTGTTGGCCACTCGCGCTACCGATCTGATCGTCCTTGTCCTCGGGCTTGACACTGCGGATGATAACGTTCGCCGCACCCAGGTTGCGAATCTGTTCTAGCGCGTGACGCTTGGAACCCTCACCGATGGCCAGCATGGCGATGACGGAACCGACACCGAGAATTGTCCCCAACATGGTCAGCAGGCTGCGCAACTTGTGCAGCATGAGATTGCGGATACCAAGTTGCAGAGTTTTCAGCCACATGTCACACCTCCCGTCGCACCATCGTGCACGTTCGGCGGGAAGAGTGAATCGTCTTAGGTCGATGCCAGGTCAGGTTGCTCAGAAACCTTGATCTCGACCTCGTTATTGCTCTCGTCCGATTGAAGATGTTGGTCCAATACCGCCGACGGATTCAGCACGATACGTTCGCCGGCGCTGATGCCGTCGAGAATCTCGACGAACTTGTCGTTGGTCTTACCTACTTTGATGCAGCGACGCTCAGGTCGCCCACCACTTTCGACGTAGCACCAGGTTTCCTTCTCCACTTGGACAACGGACTGGATGGGAACGGCCACGATGTCGTTCAGATAGTCGACATGAATCTCAACCACAGCCGTCATGCCTGGCTTCAATTGCTCAACATCCTCGTCAATCGTGATGACCGTTGGATAAACCTTCGTGTCCGAGCTGAACCAGCCGCCTTGGTCGGGCAGCACCGCGACCGATTGCACGCTGCCCTGATAATGTCGATCCGGAAATGCGTCGACTCGAATTGAAACCTTCAACCCCTTCTTAATCTGGTCCAGTACCGACTCGTGAACCGATGTCTTGACCTGCATCCGCTTGAGGTTTGGCAGGTTCATGATCGGTTGGCGACGCCGCACCGCGGCACCTGGTCGGATTTCTTCTCGATATCGACTCTGTCCCGAGGCATAAGCGATCATGCCGTCTTGTGGAGCGTAGATCTTGCACTTCTGCAATTGATCTTCGTAGCGGGCCAGCAATTCGGTTTCCTTCGTCAACGATTCCTGTGCGGCGTCAAAGCGAGCTTTCGCTTGGGCAAGCAACGCCTTGTTGTCACGGACAACCTGCTTCAGGGAACGTTTGGAAGATGACAACGAACCTTCCAGTTCCATCTTCATTTTCTTGTAGCGATACTCAACGAGTTCTTTTCGCTTGGACAAAGCATTAGCCAGTGTCCGTTCAGCACGCAGAGCATTGAGCCTCGCCTGAGCCAGTTCGCCGCTACTTCGATAACCGAGCTTGTAGAGCTGTTCAACACCTGTCAGGTTCGTCTGTTCAATCAGCCCGCCCGCCTCGGCCTCTTGAATCGATAACTCGACATCTTCCAGCTCGATCCGGAAGGTACCACCGTCGTCGTCTTCATATTGCTTCAATGCGAGTTCAGCCAACTCGACAGAGAGCTCCGCCTCGGCGAACGTCGTCTCGTTCTGATCAATCTGGTTTTCGTATTGAACCTTGGCCTGCACGAACTTGGATTTGGCTTCCTCGACGTCTAAGACCTGATCGTCCAATCGATCTTGCATCATGGTCGACTCGAGTTCGACGATGAGATCGCCTTTCTTTACGGAGGCGCCGTTGTCGACGATCCAGACAATCGGCGTGCCGTTGATTCCATCTGACTGAACATCTTCGACTTCGCACAGCACACGCTCATTCAATTGACTTTCGAGGTTGCCTCGCTCGGTGACGGAGATGTCAAGACTGGTGCGGACGACGTCGTAGTAAACAAGTCCGGCGTCGTGATTGGATCGATTCAGGGTCCATCGGATGACAACGATCGTTGTCACGAGCAGGCCGATCGCAGCGGCTGCCAGCGCGATCCGGCGCACGGGCCAACGCGGCTTGCGTAGTTTTCGGTGTCGGACAGTCGTGCGGCTGCCATTTCCCTCGTGTTTTACTTCTGGCTGCGAAGAGCGGGCAACGACCGGTTCAGTTATCGTGCTCATGGCGCATCAATTTCGGCGGGTTGTAAGGCGGGATACACGCTGTCGGCGTCACCTTAGAAACCAAACTGGCTTTGGCTATTGGTTAAAACGCCAAGAAACGCGGTGGGTCTACAACTTTGTGGGGTTAAGTTCGCGGGGGCCAGGCATTTGCCTTGACTCCCGTATTATAGGAAAGTTTGAACGATAACGCTAACGCAGTTGCCCCACTTGACGACTCTTTTGCTGGCGCTTCTAGAAATCTGTCGTGTCGCCTTCCACCTGTTCAATGAACTCCGGCGACAACCCGGATTCGCTCGATGTTTTGTGGGACTTTTCCGTGAAGCTCGACGGTGCACATCCTGAACCATCATCGAAGCAAGCAAAATTGCCGCCTCTTTCATGAGCTGCATCTAATGCATTCGCCGTTCGACTCAAGATCGAAGCCGTGGCGTCATTCTGCAGATATCCCGTCAGTCCAATGCTGACCGTCACGTTGAAGCGAGTCCCGCTCTTTCGCAGTCCCCGAAATTCCGCAACGGTACGGCGTAGTCGCTCGGATGGAATGATCGCCCGCGAGACACTCGTCGAGGGCATGAGAACGGCGAATTGATCTTCATCAAACTGTGCAACGAGATCGGAATCTCGCATCATGTTTTGAATCGCCTCACCAACGACAAGCACAGCTTTCTTGTACGCGGCCTCATCTTCAGTCTTGAGTTCTTCCGAGCCATCCAGGCGAACCAGCATCAGTGACAGGGGAGCATCGTAGCGTCGCGTTTCGGCCAATCGTCGACGCAGCTCTTCGACAAATACCTTTCGGCTGGGCAGGCCAGTCAGTCGATCGGCATAGGCATCATCGGTCTTGACGACGAGTTCTTCCTTGTTTGGATTCTCGTAGTCCAGGATGTTCGTTGCTGCCGCTCCGAAGTGTCGGCATGTTGTTCCATCGTGATAGTGAGCACAGTTTCGTCCGGCCTGCTTGGATGCGTAGAGTGCGACGTCGGCCCGTTCAATGAGTGAGGTAGCTGATTCGTCAGACAGGACTCGGGCCGCCCCGACACTCACGGTAAGGCGAAGCGTGAGGCCTTCGAAGGTGAAGCGGAAGATCTCGACCGCGTGCCGAATTCGCTCGCCAGCCTCCATCAACTTGTCGGGAGTCGCGTCGGGCAGGATGATCGCCAGTTCTTCACCACCGTATCGCGCGACCAGATCGGTATCACGCACACTCATTTTCAACTGCTGCGCAACGCCTCGTAGAATCGCATCACCCGCCCGGTGTCCATACGTGTCATTGAACTTCTTGAACAAATCGACGTCCACCAACAACAGCGAGTAGTTGACTTGTCGATGGCTCCAGTCGACAGAGCGACGATTCAATTCGTAGTCAAAGGCTCGACGGTTTGCCAGCCCTGTTAGTGCGTCGCAGAGCGTGTCGGATTTATGACTTGCATGCAGCTGAGCCAACTCACGACTTCGCTCGTCACTGAGTGTGCCTACCAGGATCGCGGCGAGGCCAAGCACACCGCCCCACAGCGCAATGGTGACGGATCGCATCAGGTAGATCCCGTCTTCTTCGGGTATTACCCTGAGGTGTGCCATTACTACGCATAGAATGCACAGCAACGTCAAAACACCGGCACGATATCGCCCGAGGAAGAAGCCACCGAGCGTCACTGGTAGAAAATAGAGGTTTAGAATGGCCAGCTCATATCCCGGCGCCTGGCAAAGCGCAACCGTTATGCCCAATACAACAAGTATCAGGCACAGCTCTAGCACCATTCTCTGGGGAGAGCCAGAGCCATCGTTGCTGGTACGCAACGACATTTCGAGATTTCTAAGCCAATTCTGTTTCATTGTCCGCAAGCTTGTGGCGATCTCCTTAACGCATCCATCGCTAGGCAAAAGTAGTTTCGATTCTCAGGTGACTCAACACGCTCAAGGGCTTGAATGGCGGAGTCCCCAAAGGGAGACGGGTTTAAGACACAGTCGTTCTGGTAACACAGGTCACACAGGCGTGACACCCGAAACCAGAGGTGTCGTTTCCGCTCGATTGCAGCGATGATGACAGTCGACTTGCGTTTCAGACATCCTCGGCTTAGAACACTTGGTAGCTCGATTGACCACCTTGCTCCACGTAGAGTCGGGATGACTCATGTCCGATAATCCGGAAACCCCGCGTGACAAGATCGAACAGGTTTGTGCCATTCCCTTCCGGCATCTCGGGGGGCAGCCGCTGGAGCTCTGTCTGATCACATCAATCAAAAAGAAGAAGTGGATTTTCCCCAAGGGCATTATCGATCCGGGGGAAACGCTCGAGCAGACCGCGCTGAAGGAGGCCTACGAAGAAGCGGGCCTACGTGGCGAGATCTTGCGGGACGCGCTGGGGCAATTCGACGACTTCAAATGGGGCAGCCATCTAAACGTTACCGTTGTTTTGATGGAAGTCAGCTCCGTAGACGTCACCTGGCCCGAGGCTCGAGTACGCCAGCGTCGTTGGGTATCGCCCGAGATGGCGATTGAGATGGTGGCGCGAGCCGAACTGAAGGCATTTACGGAAACGGCCGTGAATCGAATTCAGGCCACCTAGAGTCCCGCCGAGCCACCGAGCATCATTCTGGATCGGACTCGGGTTCACGCGGTTCCGGCGGCTCAGTCGACGACTGCTTTCGATAGTTGGCCTTCAATGCATCCAACAGCGGAGGAACATGAGGGGCCGACATGAACACCCGGCTGGCGACGGCCGCATTGGGAAAGAACTGCGTCACAAAATCGAAACAGAACTCCGCAGCGGAATGTCGGATCATCACTCCCTCGGAAAAATGACCCGCAAGTTCTTCGTCGGGAATCTTGATGTTGTCATAAACCTCGTGGATCGACGGACGATTGGCCGGATTCGCCGAGCGAGGTAGTTTCATGGGCTTGCCAAACTTCTGCTCGTAGTTCGCCAGATTCTGCTCCAACGCCTGAATGAAGCGGGGCACGACCGAATGCGGCATGACCACACGGCTCACCAACTGATTGGGCACGCCCATCTGCTGCAAAAAATCGAGCACGAAGGCATGGGGACCATTCATCACGATCGCGCCGGTGCTGACAACACCATTTCCAATGGATGCCGGCACACGGGCCGTGACGCCGGGAATCTGAACCTGCTGCTCACCGGAGTTGCCGGTAGAATCCTTGGGTTGGTCGCCTTCATCGGGTTTCGATTCCTGATCGCTCATCGTTCTCTCTCTCCGTGCTCGCTCCTTACTCGACCAGCCTGCACGATACTATAACAGCCTTCGCAATATTCCACACGCGTCCGAAGTGAGCTAGCTTCACCGACTGGCACAGCCCCTCTGGATGGATTAGGCTCAGAACTGTGCCGCGAATACTCACCACGTCAACCCAAAGATGGTTTGCCGGTATCGCCAGTTCTGTCGCGCCACAATGCAACATCCGACGAAATCCAACGCACGAGGTGGAACAGAATCATGACACACGAGAAGGACGCTACCCAAGTCAATCGGCGGAGTTTGCTGCGGGGAGCCGCGGCCACTGGAGTGGGTTTAGGAATGTGGCGTTCGGTTTCGCCCGTCTCGGCCGCCGAATTGGCTTTGGATCCGGGCGCCGTTGTGCTGTTCCAAGGCGATTCGATCACCGACGCGGGCCGCGACCGAAACGATAAGAACGCCAATTCAACACGTGGCCTCGGTCGGGGCTACGCGATGTTAATCGCATCACAGTTGCTGGCCAACCATGCCAATCACAAGCTGAAGTGCATCAACCGCGGCATCAGTGGGAACAAAGTTCCTGATCTTGACAAACGTTGGGAATCTGATTGCTTGCAGCTGAAGCCCGCAATTTTGAGCATCCTGATTGGTGTCAACGATATCTGGCACAAGTTGAACGGAAACTACGACGGCACCGTGCAAAGCTACGAGGACGGTCTGCTTGCGTTGTTGCAACGAACACGTGAGGCTTTGCCGGAGACCCGCATCGTCTTGTGTGAGCCATTCGTTTTGCGTTGCGGAGCGGTCAACGACAAGTGGTTCCCCGAGTTCGACAAGCGCCGCGCCGCATGTCGTCGAGTGAGTGACGAAATGCAGTGCACATGGGTCCCGTTCCAAGAGATGTACGACGATGCAATTCGCGACGCTCCGCCAAGTTACTGGGCCGGAGATGGCGTCCATCCATCACTGGCCGGGCACGCATTAATGGCCAAAACATGGCTCGCGAGGCTCAAGGCGTGAAGCGTCAGGCAGTCGGCATAAGGATGGAACGGGAGCGATAGGGATGAGTTCTGAGGAAGAGAGCTTAGGACCTGAGAGCCCCGATCGCGACGACATCGCCGCACGTTATCTCGATCAACTGCCGTTTGAGCCGTACCCGGTCCAGGAAGACGCGTTACTGGCTTGGTTCACCAGTCAACAGGGAGTGCTAGTTTGTGCTCCCACGGGAACGGGCAAGACGCTGATTGCCGAGGGCGCCTTGTTCGAGGCGTTGCACCTCCGCAAACGCGCCTATTACACGACACCGCTCATCGCGCTGACCGAGCAGAAGCTCCAAGAATTGCGAGCGGCGGCCACCTCCTGGGGTTTTTCCCCCGACGATATCGGGTTGGTGACGGGAAATCGCCGCGTCAATCCTGATGCGCCGATTCTGGTCGTGGTTGCCGAAATCCTCTTCAATCGACTGCTCCGCGACGAATTCAATTTTGACGACGTCTGGGCGGTGGTCATGGACGAGTTCCACAGCTTCAACGATCCGGAACGCGGGATCGTCTGGGAGTTTTCGCTCGGCCTGTTGCCAGAGCACGTCAAGCTTCTGCTGTTGTCTGCCACGGTCGGCAACGCCCGCGAGTTCGTTCACTGGATGACTCGCGCTCACAATCGCAGGCTTGAAATTGTCGAAAGCAACGATCGAAAAATACCGCTCACCTTTCAATGGATTGGTGACCTGCTGTTGACCGAGCAGATCGAACAGATGGCCAAAGGAGATGAATCATCTCGTTTAGCGCCGGCACTTGTGTTCTGCTTCAATCGAGACGCGTGTTGGGACGTTGCCGAACAGCTCAAGGGCAAGAATCTTATGATCGACGGTCAGCAAAGACAGTTGACCGAAGAGCTCAAAAAGCACGATTGGTCGCTGGGAGCCGGACCCAAGCTGCGTCAAGTTTTGCAGCGTGGTGTGGGTGTACATCACGCGGGACTTTTGCCGCGTTACAAACGCATCGTGGAAAAACTGTTTCAACGCAAATTGCTTTCGTTCACCGTCTGCACCGAGACTTTGGCGGCCGGCATCAACCTTCCTGCTCGCAGTGTCGTGGTGCCCAACCTGCTCAAAGGCCCCCGCGACAACAAGAAGCTGATCGACGCCAGCTCCGCGCACCAGATGTTCGGACGCGCCGGTCGCCCTCAATTCGACACGCAAGGATTCGTCTTCGCACTGGCTCACGAGGACGACGTCAAGATCCTACGCTGGCGTGAAAAGTACGACCAGATCCCAGAGGACACAAAAGACCCGAAGCTGCGCCGGGCGAAGAAGGCGCTCAAGAAGAAGATGCCAACACGGCGAGCGACCCAGCAATATTGGTCGGAGCCGCAATTTGAAAAGCTGCGTGATGCATCACCAGGTAAGCTGCAGAGCCGCGGTCCCCTGCCCTGGCGACTGTTGGCTTACATGTTGGATGCGTCGCCAGAGGTCGAGCCAATTCGCCAGCTCGTCGGCAAACGGCTCGTCTTTGGCAAACGAATGGAACAGGAACAGAAAGCGCTGGATCAGATGCTGCGTATTCTGTGGACCGCGGGCTACGTGACACTCGAACCAACTCCGCCCGTTGCTCAACTCGGCGAAGGCGAGCAGCAAAGCGCTGACCATGAAGCCGCAGTATATCGTGCTCAGCGAGCCGTCCCCACAGACGATATGCAAAAATTGTTACGTCTACGCGGGGTCAATCCACTGTATGGCGTGTTCGTCATCAATCAATTGGGAATCGCCGACCGCGCTGAACGGATTCAAGCCTTCGAAAGCATTCTGGAGTTGCCGATGTCCGTGGCGAGACACTTGCGTGTTCCAGGTCACGATGAAATTCCCCCCGGCCCCTTGGCAACCACTCGACTCGACATCAAGCTTCTGCAGTTAGGCTTGGCCACCCCAGAAGAATTGACCGGTGCTGAGGAGGAAGAGGACGATCGGCACCGTCGATTTTTTGAAGAGGAGCGACCTCGCGTCCTGGCCTTGGCGGACAAATTGAAGCGATTGTTCGATCACGACTTTCCCGGCGCGAGCGACGTCAGAACCTTCCCGGTTTGGGCCGCCGGCGAAGTCCTCGAATTTGGCGGTGACTTCAACAAGTACGTCACCAGCAAGAGGCTGCAGAAACAGGAGGGCGTCGTCTTTCGTCATCTGCTGCGATTGATTCTGCTCATCGGAGAATTCGGTCAACTCACGCCACCCGACGTGACGGACGAATTATGGCAGTCGGAGTTGTTCGGATTGCGTGATCAGTTGGTCCGCTGCTGCCGCGCCGTAGATCCAAACAGCGTTGACGAGACGTTGGAGCATGAGCAGAAGATTGAGTACTAGAGCAACCTGCTGTCTTCCGTGTCCGGGAGGGATCGCGGTAGGAACCGCTGTTGCCAGCGGCCCCCCGCACAGATCCGTACGTGAGGAATTATCTCATACGGCTCCTACCTTGAGTCGGGCGCGAAAACGGGTTATTGGATACGGGTGGAGAATGCGGGGCCGGGGCAGGTAGAGCTTGGCTACCCGGTCCATCCGATCCCAGGTCCAGCGTCCGCGTTGGCTGCGGCGGCGTAGGCAGTGATGCCAGTAGCGCGTGATCTCGCGGAGGAACGTTTCGACGGCTTGGTAGTTGTGCGGGACGGCATGATATTGCATCCATCCCTGCGCAACGCGCCGCAACCATCGACCGGTGTTCCCCAGCGAGTCATGCATGCGCCGACGTAGTGTCGCCTTGACGGCCTGGAGGGTGGCGCGGAGTCGCTTGGCGATAGTGTGCCGGACGACCGTAAACTCCTTGTGGTTCCGTGAGCTGCCACAGATGTGGGTAAACCCCAGGAAGTCGAAGGTGTCGGGTCGTCCTTGGCCTTTCTGGCGCCGGCGTTCTTGGGCATAGCGACCGAATTCGATCAGCCGCGTTTTGTCCTCGTGTAAGCTGAGGCCAAATTTGCCGAAACGATCGTGGAGTGCTTGAAGACACGCCACGGCCTCGCGCTGGTGCTGGAAGCCCATCACAAAATCGTCCGCATACCGTACGACGATGACGTCGCCTTGGCAGTGCTGTTTCCGCCACCACTCGATCCACAGGTCGAACACGTAGTGGAGGTACACGTTCGCCAGGAGGGGTGAGACCACCGCCCCCTGAGGCGTGCCCTGAGTCGTGTCTGACCAGTCGCCGTCCTCGATGATCCCGGCTTGGAGCCATTTGCGGATCAGTCGGAGGATGCGGCGGTCGCCGATCCGGTGTTCGAGAAACTTGATCAACCAGTCATGGTTAAGGTTGTCAAAGAACCCTTGGATGTCGGCGTCCAGTATCCAGTTCACCTTTTGGGTCACCATCGCAACACTCAATGCATCGAGCGCATCGTGTTGACTGCGAAGGGGACGGAAGCCGTAGCTGAAGCCGAGAAAGTCCTGCTCGTAGATGGACTGGAGTACCCAGAGCACCGCCTGCTGGACGAGCTTGTCCTCCAGCGACGGGATGCCGAGGGGTCGCTGGCGACCGTCGGCTTTGGGGATCCAGGTTCGTCGGGCCGGTCGTGCTCGGTACGCTCCCCGGTGAATCCGATCATGGAGATCCGCTATGTGGGTCTCCAGGTTGCGCTCGTATTCCTGCCAAGTGACTCCATCGACGCCCACCGCGCAAGTCTTCCTTAATTGATGGAAGGCCTGGGTGAGGCATTTCTCGTCGATGTGGTGGAGCAAGGCGGTGAATCTGAGCTGGCTGTCCTTGCGGGCAGCTTCGCGCACGCCTTGCAGTCCGCGTGACTCGCGTTTGATCCGGCCCTGAGTCCGGTGCGAGGCGTTCTGCTCAGCGTTCCTCTTGGCCAGATCCCTTCCCTCGGCCGACTCCGCCGATGCCTCCGCCGCATCTTTGTTCGCCGGGGTCTGCAGTACTATGGATCTGTCTGACTTCCTATCTGCGTTCATGGCGCCGCTTTCGTCGGTGACGTTTGCTGCCCGTTCCCGTTTGAGGGCGACATGCCACCCTCAGGGGGAAGCCGATAGGATCTCTCGGTTCCCGCGTTTGGAATGTCCACGCATGCACAGGGTCTTCGACTCCGCCGCGCCCGCGCTGGGCCTTGCCGATAGCGGCCCACTCGGTGTTGCCTTCCCCTTGCCTCGACAAGGTCGGCACGCGAATTGGCATGATTTCGGAGCTCAATAGCTGGCCTACGCTTCCGCTTCCCGAGGAGGCACCCGCGATGTTACCATCACCAGCGTACGGGTCGCGGCCAGAGTTGCTGGCTACGCATTCTCTGCAGGACTCTTTCATTCCCTATTCCAAACCGGTCTTAACCGACACTTTCCGAGGCTCCTGCCGAGCCGAAAACGCGCTGGC
>CAJHYQ010000420.1_pt1 | contig 29824 bp, 24 predicted proteins | sample 9198721 | NCBI WGS metagenome assembly CAJHYQ01 (sample SAMEA7708357, study PRJEB35096) | sediment metagenome | biome: marine neritic benthic zone biome [ENVO:01000025]; feature: sediment [ENVO:00002007]; material: shallow marine sediment [ENVO:03000034] sea grass bed [ENVO_01000059] ... | reverse complement strand
AGCCGAGCTTCTCGCAGTAGTAGGTCATGCTGGCCCCGACGTCCCGAACGCAGAATATCGGCCGCGTGTAGAACTCGTCGCCCACAGTTCGGGCCTCCCATACTAGGCTCCCCGGCATGTCCAGAGTGTCCTAAGAAACTCCGTCGATGATGAGACGCAGGTCGCTTAATTGACGGTCCATGGGTCAGTTGCCATCGCTACTCCGAATCCGTTGCCTTTTGCGGCGGACGACCCAGGCTATCGGGGCAAACACGATTAGACCCAAAATCAACCAGGGGAATGCAAATACGATAGCCACGGTGACGGCTTCGCCAAAGCTCCTTAGCAACAACAGAGAGCTTTCCCATGCATGACGGATTCGCGCCGCCAAGGTAGGCGACTCGGGTGGTACGTAATCGCGCTGCTCTCGTGCGATAATGTCGACCGTTGTTAGTTGAGTCCGGTTTGCAAGATATCTGAGACGCCCTTGCATTTGCTCGATTTCACCGCGAACGCGACCTAGTTCCTGCTCGACCTCAATGACATCCTTGATACTTCCTTCTGCACGCTCAAGAAGGCTTAAGATACGTTCCTCAAGCCGCTGTTTATTAGCGATTCTCGCTTCCAGATCGACGTACTCCTCGGTCACATCATGGGCTGCCTGGCTGCGGTTCTCCGGTATGCCTAAGTCGGATACGGCAAGCATGAATGCCTCAAACTCATCCACTGGGATGCGTGCTTGCCATCGACCACGACGTTGCTGTCCGGAAGTACGGTCGATCGAGATGTTGGCTAAGTACCCGCCATGTTCTTTCACGACACGAGGTAAGGCTGCCTCCGTCTTCGAGAAATCTTGAACAACGAGCTTCACCTCAGCCTCGTAGATGATTTTCCGATCGATTCCAGCCCCGATCTCTGGGGACTGTTCGTCCGACTCGGCTGAACTTGAGGTGAACGCAACGTCTGATTCAATTTGACGAGCAGCTTCTCTCGCTGCCTGGCCGCACCCGGCAATCAGCAAGGCCAAGAAGATCAAACGTCACGGTCTCTCCGCCGGAACAACCGAATGTCTCAGCAGTGCCGGGGCCGTCCAGCCACGGTGCGGGAACAGTGCTAGTCAGCCGCCGATGGTCTTTCTGGCTTTCCGTCATTGTTCTCACCTCGGAGTGCAGGCCACCGGCTTAGCATGGTAATGGACGTGGTGGCAGAAGTGGCCCGGAAGAAAAACGTAGTGTTCCCATTGCTTAATCGCGAAGCCGCCCGTTTCGAACTCCCACGCCAGCCGCTTCGGGTCACGGATCGTCCGGATCGGCAATTCGTCGGCGTCTTCGCGCAGGGCAAAGATGATCTCGCCGCGGACCTCGCAGTTCGTCGGCCGGCCGACGATGGGTTGGGCTTGCGTGGAACCGATGAAGCTGCCGCCGGCCTTGAGAACCCGATGGACCGAGGCGAAGACGCCGGCGCGATCGTCGTCATCGAGAATGCAGTGGAGACACCCTGAGTCGATTACGACGTCGAATGACGCGTCGTCGAGGCCCTCGAGAGTCACGGCGTCGAGTTCGATCACCGTGGCGCTAGTCGTTCCGGTCTCATCGAGCCGTCTCGCTGCCATCTCGACTGCCGTCGGAGAGATCTCCACCCCGACGATCTCGAATGGCCAGCGGGCGAGGTGCACGGTCCCATTGCCATCACCAGCTCCGAGCTCGAGGAGAGCACCCGAGGTCGGCACACCGCCGAATCCGAGCAACTTCGAGACAGTCGGGTGATCGGCGAGACCGATGTTCTTTCGCTCGATTCCGCGACTATAGCCGGCCTCTCGGTAGATCCGATCTTCGCTTCGGTATGAACCTCGATATTCGCTCATGCGTTCCTCCGCCTCGACGATCCGCTGCGTCCCAGTCGCGGAGGCTGTAACCCATCCATTCCGCGGCCGCGCCTAAACAGAAGGGGTCTTTCTCGACGCCTCTTCAGCATCACGATCTGGCGAATATCTCGCCAAGAGCCGGCAGGCCATCACAAAGCAGACCGCGCCCAATAGTACAAAGACGACGATGCACGTCGTCTGAACGGTCTCGGATAAATCACCAAACTTGACAATCAGTCGCCATGTATTGAGACCCCCATTCACAAAAGCGTGGCAGGCGATGCCCGGACCGATCGAGCCTGTGCGCCATGCGATAATTCCGAACCAAAGGCCAAGTGGAAACGCAGCGAGAATTGCATGCGGCGTTACATGCGCGAGGGCAAACAACACAGACACAACACCGATGGCCCAATAAGGTCTCCAACGCTGCAGAAGACGCCGTTGCATATATCCACGAAAGAGCATCTCCTCAAAGAAGCCAGGGGCCAACGCGATGAACAGGACGAAAGCCAGCCCCCAGAGAGGAGTTATCTGTTCAAACATGGCCTCGAAGGTGCGGTCTGGATTCGGTATGACTCTGGCCAGCGCGTGCGCCCCGGCCAAGGCGATCGCCAATGGCAGGAGCGACCCAACGACGGTCAGCGCGTAGACCTTGACAGGTTCCGTCACGGAAGAGAAGCCTAGCCGCTGATGCATAGGTTCCGGCGACAAGTGGGTAGCAAGTATCACAGTCAGAGCAAAGGCGGCTTGACCACAAGCGGCCAAGAGAAGGAACATGCCAGGCGATGCCGTCATCTCAAGCAGCTTGTCCGGTAATTCCGAAGGCTCGACACCACGACCGATTAGGACAAAAACCAAACCGGCGGCCACAACGGCTTGAAACGCCACCGCCAAACCAACCGCTGCGATCGGTGCCACAAAGGTCGGCCAAATACGCAGCGGCCTGGACTCCGGCGGGTTCTCTTCACCGATTCCCCCCGGCAGTTTCTCGGAGTTCTCAATCATCATTTGTGTCAAACATGTCGCCATCCGTAGCTGGGCGGCGATCTGCTTTGCGCAGAAGCCGACTGACTGCGCCGGCAATCGTGTTACCGACCCACATGAAGACCATCGTCGGTGCACCGACGAGCAACACCAAACGTTCGCCAACTGCCGAACTGCTCGCGGCGAAACGACCTCTGCGCAAGCCTGTGACGCTGTTCTGTGCCGCTGTTCTGTGCCGCACACTCAATCATCTTGCTCGGCCAGCCACCAGTTCAGCGGAGTCTTCCCGTCTGCGGTGTCGTATACATTGCCATAAAGCCATTGATCGACCTCAAATCTCTTCGATATCTCGTTCATCGTGGCTTCGATTGTCTCGAAACCGACGTGGATTGGGAAATTGAAAATCAATAGTCGCCCAGACTTCCCGTCGAGCCCTCCATCAAGCACACCGTGTCTCGATGAAACCAGCTCCTCGACTTCACGCCTCTCACGATCCGTGTAGCGGGTAAAAAAAAGCTGAACACAAATCAGCCCGCTCCGCCGAATACAGCGAAATCCCAATCTCTCGTCTTCCGCTCGCTCGATAATATCCCCCTTGGCAAAACCTGGAGCCACCCCAGGGGACGCCAGCAGTTGGAAACGGCCTCCCGGCATCTCTTCCGCTGCGACCCGTTCAAAAACGGGTTCTCCGCGGTTGTCGAAGTCGGCGACTAGTTCGATGTGAGTCTCGCGCATCGTGAGAGAATGTAGCAGTTACACGGCAGGCTGACGATCCTTATCGAGACAGCGGTCAAGGCCAAAGCGATCGCCATCATGCCAATTCCATTTGGTTCCGGCACGGTAGCCAACGCGGGACGCGATCCTTGCTCGTAACCACCACTTTGAAATGCGACGATAAGATCGCCCGAATCAAAGTCGCCATCACGGTGCAGCCGCCCTCGGTCCAGTAAGCATTGCCGTCGATTTTCGTCCTACCTGCTTGGAAGGCGTCGATCAAGCCACTACTACCTGTCGTCCTTGTTGGAGTCGCCGTATTCGATCATCGTTTTACGGACCCACGCAAAAAACTTCTCGGTCCGACGCAGGATCCTTTCCAGAGACACGCGGACCAGCCTCTTTTCTGGTTCAGTCAGTTTTGCATCGTGGCAACGATCTGATCTGCCTGCGATATAAGTCGATCAGCATCCGTATCCGAAATCTCCTTGGTCCTCTGAGCTTCCACGGCGTTGATGAATGCCTTCATCTCGTCCCTCGCGCTGGTGTCTCCGTCCTCTACTAATTTCAATGCGTTCTTTAGCTGGGAATCTAGATCGCTCATAGTTGCATGATCGCCATCTATTCCACCGACGAGGCTAATCAACTCTTCCAGCAACAAGCGTGTATTCGTGGCTCTGAGGCTCGGGTTTAGCAACTCGTAGGTGTAAGAGTCGTCGACCTTAACCATCGTGAAGACTTGGACGATGTCAGCCCCTGTGAATGTTGGCAAATCCGGAATGTCGGTGCCTGGAAAGAACGCTTGGTCGGGAAAGTGAACGTCGTAGACGAAGTGAAAACGACGACCGGATTCCGCTAACGTATCCCACGCCGCAACGGAAAAGTTGTCCGGAACTGTTGATGGAGCGAATAGATTTGCAACAGAGATTTGACCGCTTGGACTCAATGTAAGGTCAGGCTTTCCGTTCGGCCGATTCGAAATCGTGATTTCTTTGCAAGCATCGCGATACCATACGCGAACGACGTCGTTCCCCCGGGCAATCTTATCGGGTCCAGCTTTGGACACGATGTCGAACACCGCACGATAGGACGCCCCGTTCAAATCGTAGTAATCCGTCCCATACCGGTGGAGCATCCCGGTTGCCACGTAGGAGTAGGTGATTGTCTCCTGGGCATTAATGGTCCTCGCTGTGGCAACTATTGACAAAACACAAAGCCCAAGTGTCGTGACGGCAAATGGACTCTTCATGGAACACCTCCCAAACGCTGAGCCGCATGAGAATAAGACTGCATGCCGCGTGCCAGCGCGATGAAAAGCGATCGACCGAATCCGAAGAAAGAGAGATTCTCTCGGATCAACGGACCGTCTAATGAAAAGAGGTAGATTGCCGCATAGTGTTGGCGCCAAAGTGTCTGAACGTCCCACCACGGTGGCTTGCGAAGTTGGGGCAATTCCGAAGGGCTGAGGAAGTACGTCAGCAAGATCGATTTCCTTTGCCTTCAATCAGGTCAACGATCCGCTCGACGCTCAATTCGGCAAGACGATGAATGAGCAGATCGGCGGCCTGCAAATCCTTGTCGGTGCGACCTGTGCTAACAAAGCCGATTGCAGCCATGCCGGCCGCGTGAGCCGCAGTGATGCCTGCGGGGGCGTCTTCGACGACGGCACATTGGGCAGGGGGGACGCCCAGACGCTCGGCCGCCAGCAAGAACACTTGCGGATCCGGCTTACCGCGTGTCACGTCATCGCCAGTGACGCACGTCGTGAGCAACTTACCGTTTGGCAGATATTCAATTGTCACTGCCACGTTTTCGGCGGGGCCGGAGGAACCAACCGCCATCTGAATGCCGGCTGCGGCGAGAGACCCAAGCAGTTTGCCAACGCCACCCATCGCCGGGAAATCAACTCGTAGAATCTCGCGATACAACGCTTCCTTCGCGAGATCGAGAATGGCGACCTCATCTTCACTGCGTCCCGCTCCCCACCAATCCGAGATAATATCGCGGCTCGTCCGCCCAAACATCTGTGCAAATTGATCACGTGTGATGGAGTGTCCATTCTCCTTCGCAACTCGTGACCAGCTAAGGTAATGCGCTTCGTAAGAATCTACGAGCACACCATCCATGTCAAAAATAACCGCATGCGACTCCAGCACTGTTTCGTCTCCGAATGGTTCTAGTTTGGTGCCGAGGATTCAGCAGATCGGGGCAGAGCGCAGAGCGACAGAGAAACAGGTCTCTCGCAAATCGAGTTTGACCGACTCAAACCATCGTCATGGGGAAACGACGACGGTAGATCAGTGCTTCCCACCAGGACGGGCGGCGGAGATGTGGATCGTTGCAGTCTACGATGTGTTGCTTCCCTCGCCGAGTTACCAGACGCAGTCGGCCATCAGACAACACTTCCGCAACGCACCAGAACTTGTCAACGACATAGCGATAATAGTCGCCCTTGAGCTCGGGACGCACATTTTGTGCGCGAGGACCAGGGCAAGTCGTGTGCTTCTCCATACGGTAGATGACGGCGTCGCCCGGACGAAATTTGCCAAAGTTCATGGAACCGGTCCCAATCTGTCGCCGCCGCCTTCTTTTTAGCAATAGCTCGAGTGAGGCTCAAGTGAAATAGCTTACATTAGACTCCATCGTGGTTCCTGGACTGATGCCGCGCGATGCTGATTGAAGAGATTCGAAGGACCGTCCTTTAACGAACTTCCCGCGGTCGATCCCCACGTCCGTGTGCTTGGCCGCGATGAAAAAAGCTGGTCAGGCCAAGAGTTGTTCCGCCTGCCGCCGCCGCAGCTGCCGGAGGATGCGGCGGCGTCCCCACCATCCAATCCGTGTGTCCTCGATGTTGAGCTCAGTTAGAGTTGGGATCGACGAGACGATGGAAAGTGAATGTTTCGTGATTGGCGTACCACTGAGATCTAAGCTCGATAGTTGGCCGAATCGACGAAGATTGACCGTCTCGTCATCTGTGATGTGACTACCAGCAAGGCTCAGATGCTTCAGATTTCTCAGTGAGCTGGCCTCACGTGTCATGATCCGGAGCAGATCATTTCCCGACCGCGATCCCGTCAAAGACACACGCACAACGGCTTCCGACAAAACGGCAAAGTCACCGAGGGTTTTCCGTAGGGCATCGGGTGTCGACGTCTCCACAGTCGCTCCGAAGGATTGAAGTCGCTTGATGAGGTCGGCAAGGTGCAGGGATTTCGCCACCATCGAGGCGATCCATTGGCGACGATCTCCGACGAACCGGACATATTCCTGAGCGGCCTGGTAAGCTTCCTGCAGCGAGAGAAACTGCGTCACACAGCCCCCGTGATCCGGATGGGCCAGATGAGCTTTCGCTCGATAGGCTTGTCGAACATCCTCAAGGGCATAAGGAGGAAGCAGTCCCAGTATGATCATGCACTCTGGGCGCGAATCGGACTTGGGCGTAACGCACTGCATCAATCAATCGAGAACGAAGGGGCAGGAAGGAATGCTACTTGGTTGTCATCGTTGCGGCTCAATCCGACTTGGCATTCAGTTCCGCCTCAATCCGATCGGCGACGGATCGAAAATTGATGGCTTCCGGCGTGTCCAGCCCGCCAAGGATGCGATGACATCGCATGATATGTTCTGCGAGATCCGTCGGTTCAAGCGAATCCGCGTTCAGATCGACGTCTGAACTCACCGGATCCGGCAAGGTATTGGTGAACTCCAACATTTGGTCCAATCGACTGTTGCCAAACAGGTTTTGCCGTTCATCGGGGGCGGCGAAGACCCGCAACGGATGATTCCGCTCGCGGGCGATCATACTCAGCTTAACCAGACAACCGAGACAGGTGCTATCCAGATAACAGCAGGCCGAGAGGTCAATCACGACGGACTGGTCGGAGCGAAGGGATTCGGTGACAAATCGATCCAACGCCGGGCTGACACGGAGAGTCCCCGATCCATTGACTCGGATTACGAAGCCATCATCGGTGCGAACAATTTTCAGCGTCGAGGGCGAATTCATGGCTCGCCTCCTGTGCTCGACTTCAGTGTCTTTAACTCACAGGCGCCGACTCATTCTACGAGCCACGAAATTGCGGTTCAACACAAATCCATGCGTTGCAGATGCTCAGGAGGCTTTTCGACCCTCCGGCAGTTTAGGCACTTGACGACCCGGCCGATCGCGGAGCGCCGCTGTTTTGCGGGGCGACCGGGGGTCGATTGGGACGCGATGTTGGTCGCTGACGATTGGCAGATGGTGCCGCCTCAGACTCCTGCTTTTTTCGCGCCGTTGCTTCGCCGGCGGCGATCATGGCATCCGCCACGGCGTAAGCTCGTGTGGCCATGATTTGGTTCTTTTCGTCTTCGGTGATCACACGATCGCCGAAGACCTCCAATCCCTTGGCCGCGAGTCCCTGTAGGGCAACCGCCGCAAACCAGTCTCGGCAGGTCACACCCGTGTGGGCGGCGTCTGCTGGTACAGGAAAAGCGGGGAGTAGACTTGGATCTTGCATGAAGTCGCCTCTCGATCAATGGGGTCAGTTCGTCACTCGCGAGGGATGAATCGATTAACGCGATTGGTCCGGCAAGACCGAGAGTGTGCGCTCGCGTCGATCCCGATACAAGCAAGCCTAGTACATGAATCACTTGGCAGTCGTTATTGATCCCTCGGTGGGCTGCTGGTAAGTTCCTTCTGCGAGATGGCCGAGCGATCGACTCGAGCCCATTCCTGTTCCCGGACAACGAGGTGAGTTGCTCGATGCTGACCAAGTGCCTGGCGGAGTTCTTTGGGACGTTCATGCTGCTGTTTGCGGGAGCGGGCGCGATTGTCATCAACGACGCGACTGACGGCCCCATTACTCATGTGGGAATTGCACTGACATTCGGATTGGTGGTCTTGGCGGTCATTTACACGATCGGAGATGTTTCTGGAGCCCACATCAATCCAGCCGTGACGGTTGGATTCTGGATCAGTCGTCAGTTTTCGGGAGCGCAGATTGCTCCTTATATCGGATCCCAACTGGCTGGAGCCGCCGCGGCTTGCTTCATCCTCCTGGCGCTCTTCCCGGACCATCCAACGATGGGCGCAACGCTGCCGAACGTCGGCATCTGGCAATCGTTCCTGTTGGAGGTGATCCTGACTTGGTTTCTGATGTTCGTTGTGCTGAATGTCTCCACGGGCGCGAAAGAGAAAGGGATTACCGCCGGCATCGTGGTCGGCTCGGTCGTTGCTCTCGAGGCAATGTTTGCTGGACCCGCTTGTGGCGCTTCGATGAATCCAGCTCGGTCGTTTGGCCCAGCAGTTGTTGCATGGGTCAATCCGATCAACGAAGATTCAGCTCTCGCCGTCTCGTCGCTATGGATCTATGTGGCCGCGCCAGTCCTCGGCGCAGCCCTGTCTGTCGTGACATTCTGGCTGATCCGGCCAAAAAACGCGTCCGACTAACCGCTCCCTCAACACGAGCGAGATGTAACTCTAGCCACCCGCGTTGATCGCTACGCTATTGGGGGAGATACCTTGTGACGCTCTCAATTGATCAAGTCGATCTGATTGTCTTGATCACGTACCTGCTGGCCGTCGTCCTGTTCGGCTTGTGGTTGGGAAGAGGCGTAAAGAGTTTGTCATCGTTCTGGCTTGGGGAACGCAAACTCGCGTGGTGGGCCATTCTGGGTTCAATCGTTGCCACCGAGACAAGCACGGCGACGTTCCTGAGTGTGCCGGGCATCGCTTTTGCCGTTGGCGGTGATTTACGCTTTCTGCAGCTGTCCTTCGGATTTCTCATTGGCCGCATCATCATTGTTTGGCTTTTGCTGCCGCAGTACTTCAAGGGCCAGATATACACCGCTTACGAGTTACTCGACGAAAGATTCGGCGGTGCGACGAAGATGACCGCCTCCATTGTCTTCCTGGTCACGAGGAATCTGGGCGACGGCCTTCGATTGTTTCTAACAGCGATCGCGCTGGAAAAAGTTGTCGGTGTTCCGTTGCCGCTTTGTGTGACGGCCATTGGCGTAGCGACCATTGTCTACACCTTCTTCGGTGGAATGAAAGCTGTTGTCTGGAACGATTGTCTCCAGTTCGTCGTGTACATGGTCGGAGGTTTGGTGGCGGGCGCCGTGATCTTGCATCGCTTGCCGGGAGGCGTCGAGCAATTCGTCACATTCGCTCAGTCCCAGGAAAAATTCCGTGTCTTCGACTGGACGTTTTCAGTGACCGAGCCCTACACAGTTTGGGCCGGTCTGATTGGCGGCGTGTTTTTGACTCTGGGAACGCATGGAACGGACCAGATGATGGTTCAACGCTATCTCTGCGCCAAATCCGCGGGTGACGCTGGACGAGCTTTGATCACAAGCGGTGTTGTCATCATCATCCAATTCACAGTTTTCCTGATGCTCGGCGTTGGTCTCGCCTGCTTTTACAACGCATTTCCGCCTGAAGTCGCATTTGTCACCGGCGACCATGTCTTTGCATCCTTCATCGTCCGCGAATTACCCGTGGGCTTGGTAGGTATCGTCTTGGCTGCGGTGTTTGCAGCCGCCATGTCGACACTCTCAAGTTCACTCAATTCGTCAACGACGTCAGCCGTGAATGATCTCATCGTATCGCTTCACCGCGGCCAGCTAAGCAGCGATACGCGATTGTTGCTGAGCCGAGTGCTGACGATTGTCTTCGGTGTGGTTCAGATCGTGATCGGAATCGTGGCCGCTAGTCTTTCGACAAGTGTTGTCGAAGACGCGCTGGCCATCGCCGGCTTCTCAGCAGGGCTCTTGTTGGGGCTCTTCGCCCTGGGGATCCTAACGCCTCGTGTCGGCCAACGCGCGGCGTTGTGTGGATTCGTGGTTGGCGTTTGCGGGTTGCTCGCGATGAAGTTTGGGCTACCCATGATCGACAAGACGTGGTCGGTCGCTTGGCCCTGGTATCCCGTCGTTGGATCGCTTACGACTTTTGCCGCCGCGTTACTTTTCAGTCTTGGGAAACCGGCAGGCCGCTGACCGCTCGTTTGGCGCGCCAACTGAGCGGCTAGATGCTCTCGTCCAAAAGGCTGTCAATTAGCTCGTTGAGTTCGGTGGAATTCACGCCCAGCGCTGTCGTCGCCACGGCCAACAGCTTCTTCTGCTGTTCAGCGAGACAGCCGTCAGCGGCCATCATCCGGATCATCTCTTTGAGCAGCTCGGAGCGATCTTCGCCATTGGTGGGAATCGTCAGCTCTGCATCGCCGCTAATCGCGTCTTGGATTGCATCCTCGAATTGGTCATCGGAGATATCCCACTCCGCGGCACGCTCGGTGAGTAGTCGTAGTTCGGCCTCACTCATACGGCCGTCGACCGCAGCCATGATGAGCAGATTTCGAAATAAATCGGCTTGGTTCATGCCGTCAATCCTCGTCTACAGAATGGCTCCCCGGCGAACTGCACGCTGCCATTGAAGAACTCCACTTTAGCATCGCGCTGGCCGCCAAATCGAGTCTTTACTCGGGGGCGATGGAACGTTGCGCGCCTGCCAGCGGTCTGAAGCCTGGCTGTGCGCTTGAAGGCTGTAACACCCAGGGCCGCGGTGGAAGGGAAGATTGCCGCAGCAATCGCATCAAGAAAAATTTACGAAGTCAATTTCTCGCCCCAGATGACGCCCCGCGTCGCGAATAGACCAGGGCAAACGGCGGTGGTTTGAACCGAGCCGCCTGCAATTGCGTACTGTTTCATAGCGTGTGTAAATTCTCATCTGTCTTGTTCAAGAAAGTTAATACGATATGCGAGGATCTTGGCGTCTTACACGGATCGCTGGAATCGACGTCTCTATTCACTGGAGCTTTGGCCTACTGTTGGCGTTTATCCTGGTGTCTGGCCTGTTTGCCGGCGGCGTTGTCACCGCGTTGAGCGAATTGGCATTCATCTCACTTCTCTTTGGGTGTGTCGTATTGCACGAGCTCGGTCACGCATTAGCGGCCAGGGCATTTGGAATTCCCACGCACGGCATCACGCTGCTGCCCATCGGTGGTGTGGCTCAGCTGGACCGTATCCCCAGAAATCCGTGGCAAGAATTCGTAATCGCCATTGCCGGTCCGGCCGTTAACGTCGTATTGGCAGTCGGCCTTTTTCTCTTCTTGCCGATCTCGTACGGACTCGGAGAAATCGCGTCCGTTGGCTGGTTGGCAGGTGGGTTGGCAACAAGACTGTTGATCGTCAACATCGCCTTGGTGATCTTTAACATGCTGCCCGCATTTCCGATGGATGGTGGACGTGTGCTGCGAGCTGTGTTGGCGACCTTCACCGACTACTGCGACGCGACTCGAATCGCCGTACGCGTTGGCCAGGCAGTAGCGGTCTTGTTTGTGATTGCCGGCCTTTTCTACAACCCGTTCTTGCTCCTGATTGCTGCCTTCGTTGTGCTGGCCGCTCAGGCCGAGTTGCGGCAAGTGCTGGCAGAGCGGCAGGCGACTGCGGTGATCTTGGTTGACCCTGATCCATCCTGGGTGTCCGTAAAGTCTTATCCGACGCGATGATTTCGTCGGCAGTTGACATCTCTTAACCACCGACTGGGCGCCAGCTTGGCGCACGCGATGAGCAGGTTTGCTAGCGGTTGGGCTTCGCGTCAGTTCGATTTTTCGCGCCTTGTTTGCAAGCGCAATCTATAATCGAAGCCGATGCCTGATGCCGGGGGCTGGTGGCTTTGGGCAGGAGAAAGCAAAAAGGGGCCTTTGACGTGCACGCACAAGCGGCAACACTGGACGGTCAGGGGCAAGGCAACCATCCGGTATACAATCGTCAAAGGCCCCGCGGGCCAGCTGCCAACAACCTACAAGGCCGTTGACGGCTTGCTATAGATGCACGCTGCATGCCAAGTCCCGCATTGAGACATGCGAATATTTGGGGTTTGGCATAAACCATTTCTATCAATTGGTTTACGGATTACCTGGTCTCCAAAAAGCTCAAATTGAGACACTCGCGGCCGTGTAAATTTCGGATGTCGGATTCAAATTGTTCTTTTTATCTGTTTCAACTTGCGCCGGTCGAACGAGTTAGCGAAGCGACCTCTAAGTACGTCTCAGATTGAGACGATGTCTAGCCAGCGGATGCCGTTCCGAAGAGGCGCTCGCTGCGACCGTAGCGAAGAACTAGGTCTCGCTATAATCTTCCTGTTCTCAGCCCTCTATCAGTACAGGCCATGGCAGACACTGCACCTCGGATTCGTCAGCTCACGGATGATGCGGATCACATCTTGGTCCTGCGCAATCCAAAGGCTGGAAGTGGAGTACTCGCTGACCGGATCGAAGAATTGCTCGGGGCACTACGGGAGCGAGATTACACGGTTGAGATCTTGTCGGATCTGAATCGGCTTTCCGAACGGTCTCGAGAGCTACTGGACCAAGGGGCGCTACGAACAATCGTCGCCGCCGGCGGCGACGGCACAGCGGAAACGGTCGTCAACCTTGCTCCGGCAGAGGTGCCGTTGAGCGTATTTCCGTTGGGGACTGAAAATCTCTTGGCTAAGTACCTTGGCGTCGCTTCGCAGGCGGAGCAGGTCGCCGAGACCATCGCTGCTGGTCATGTCGCTCAATTGGATGTGGGCCAATTTAGAAAGCAGAGCGACGGCTCATCGCAGCTATTCCTGCTGATGATGGGATGTGGATTTGATGCCGAAGTTGTCCATCGGTTGCACGAGGAAAGAACCGGCAACATCAATCACTTGTCGTGGGCCAAACCAATTATCGAGTCGATTCGTAGCTACGAGTATCCTCCGTTGAAGGTGACCTGTCGTGAGACACCGACGTCCCCGCCCACTCGTGTCATCAAGGCGCATTGGGCATTCATCTTTAATACTCCAGTTTACGCCGTCGGACTGGGTATCTGTCCGGAAGCCGTGCCGTATGATGGTCAGCTGGACGTAACGACGTTTGAAGGCGGCTCATTCTGGCAAGGATTGATGCACTTGAGCGCCGTCATTCTTGGACAACACAAGAATCTGGCCGGAGTTGAGAGTGTCCGGTCCCCGTGTTTGACCGTGGAGGCTGAGCAGGATGTTCCATTTCAAGTCGACGGTGATCCGGGCGGCAGTCTTCCTGTGGAGATTCAAATTCTGCCCGAGCGTCTTTCGATGATGGTGCCGAGCTCGTGGCTCGAGCGAACCCGAGCCAAGGCGGAGACAGAAAGCTGATGGCCTTAAACCTAAGGAGTTCCAGGTGAACAATCCGGCTGATGTGGGCCCGTATCGTGTGGGCCGTGATCATCGCCTGCTGCTAATCGCTGGCCCGTGCGTGTTACAGGACGATGAACTGACCTTGCACATTGCCGATCATCTGTCGCAGCTTGCCGATCGGCAGCCGATTCAATTGGTGTTCAAAGCGTCCTTCGACAAAGCGAATCGGACCAGCATCCAGTCTTACCGTGGTCCGGGCCTGGAAAGCGGTTTGCAATCGCTGGCGAGGGTCAGCAAGTCGTTTGGGATGCCAGTCACCACCGACATCCACGAAGCAGGACAAGCGGCGCCGGCAGCCGAGGTCTGCCACTTGCTACAAATCCCCGCCTTTCTGGCTCGGCAAACGGATCTGCTGATTGCCGCCGCGAAGACCGGTCGAGCCGTGAACGTCAAGAAGGGCCAGTTCATGGCTCCTTGGGACATGCGACACGTCGTCAGCAAACTGTCGGAATCTGGCTGCGAAAACATCCTGCTCTGCGAGCGGGGGACTTTCTTTGGTTACGGTCAGCTCGTCAGTGATTTTCGTAGCCTCGTCCAAATGCGGGACTTGGGAGTTCCGGTTGTCTTTGATGCCACTCATAGCGTCCAGCAGCCAGGTGGAATGGGAGACAAGACAGGAGGCAATCGTGAGATGGTGGCTCCGTTAACGCGGGCGGCGACGGCCGTCGGCATTGACGGTCTGTTTCTGGAAACACACCCTGATCCGGACTCGTCACCCAGTGATGGTCCCAACATGGTGCCGTTGAATGAGCTGGAGTCGCTATTAGGTGAGGTTTTGGCGATTCGCGAGGCACTCACGCCCTGCTCCTAGAATCGCAACGGGTCGGAGAGTTTAGATGAAGTGTATTCAACTGACCAAGGTTGTCGGAGTCTTGCTCACGCTGTGCGCGTTGTGCGGAGGTTGCAATGATTCGAGCTCCAGCGATCTCGTCTCACAAACCCAGGTCACGACCCAGACAAATCAGCGGACAGATCTTGAGCAGGGATTGAGCTTCTTGTCGCGGTTAGAAGAGTTCGAGGCGATGCAGGTGCATCAGAAGATCCAATATCACCTGCAGCAGTGGCTGAAGAAGCAGAAAGCCGATGCGGAGTGGTCGGCAGATCCGATGGTAGGCGAGCTGCCCGATGGTTTGCGTCCTCTGGCTTCTGGGCAACGTCTCGCTGAACTTGAATTTGAACCATACGACATTCAGATGCTGCAAGAAGCCACGTGGATGCGGGAGATTGTCAACGCGGTGCTGAATCGCAACCAGGTTCCACCCGGTTTGGAGCAGCAGATTCAAGCAGCGACGGAGAATATCGACGCTACCGCAGCCTCCGATTTGGCCCTCGCGACGAGACTGTTCGACTGGACCGTTCGCAACCTATTGCTAGATGCCGATTTCGGCCCCGGCGATACGCGACGGACAAACGAGCGAGCCGTCTTGCAGGGTTGGGAATCACTCATGATGGGGCGTGGTACCGCCGACGAAAAGTCGCGAGTCTTCATTCTATTAGCTCGGCAAATCGGTTTGCCGGTGGTCATGCTGGCGATCGATCAGAAGCCGGGGCAACCGCCACGAACGTGGCTGCCTGCCGCCCTGATCGGTGACCAACTGTATTTGTTCGACATGCGTTTGGGCATTCCGTTACCGGGTAGCGATGGGCGGTCATTCGCAACATTGAAAGATCTGATCGACCAGCCGCAGCTGCTGGACACGCTGGCTGACCGTACCGAAACGCCATACCCCGTTGAGGCGGACGAGCTGAACCAGGTGATCGCCATGATTGATGCGACGCCTGGATATCTGTCAAAACGGATGCAGCTGCTTGAAGGTGCGCTTTCCGGTGAACAGAAGACGGTTCTGACCGTGGCTCCATCTTCGCTGGCATCACAACTCAGCGAATCGCCCGGCATCAACCGCGTTGCGATCTGGTCGCTTCCATATGAAGGCTTTCTGATTCGCAGTTCGCTGACGGCCGAATCCAACTCTTTGCTGTGGTTAGCCATCGAACATCAGTTGTTTGACCGCAAGACACCTCTGCACGAGGCGCGGTTGCTGCATTTTCGAGGGGACTATGATGCGATCAACGAGAAGCCCGGCGCCAGACAGATTTACATGTCCTGCCGTACCTCCGACGCCCAAATCACGGCGATTCGAAACAGGCCCATGGAGGTGCCCGAAGGATACCCGCAACCAACGGAGGAGCAGCTGGCAGCCTACAAGACGCAACTCAATGCGCTCGGGGATTTGATGGATCGGACAAAGCAAAATGCGAGCTTCTGGTTAGGACTGATCGCATTTGATCGAGGCGAATTCAAAGTGGCCGTCGACTATTTCGATCGGCGTGTGTTGAACGCATTCCCGAACAGTATCTGGACCGCAGCCGGCTCTTACAACTTGGGACGATCGTACGAAGCACTGGCTCGCACTCAGGACAACGACGAATTTTGGCAGCAGGCCGTTGAGACTTATCGATCCGTCGAGAACTCTCCCTGGACGGCCGCCTGTCGTTGGCGAGCTTGGGCAATTGAGCAACAGGAACTCGACGTCAGCAGCGAGGATTGATCAAACGGGATTGGAGCGTCGTTCTCCAAATCCCACCTGATCTCCCTCGGTGGCCCGCTCCGTTACTTCCACTGGAACGGCCGTTCAGTCAACTTCTCGTAAGCTTCGATGTACTTTTCGCGCGTCTTGACGACGATCTCGTCCGGCAGAGCAGGGGGCGAACTGTTCTTGTCCCAGTCGGTTGTTTCCAACCAATCACGGACGAACTGTTTGTCGAACGAAGGCTGTCCCTTGCCCGGAAGATATTGGTCAGCTGGCCAGAATCGAGAGCTGTCGGGCGTGAGTACTTCGTCAATCAAGATCAACTCATCGCCGTTCCATCCCCATTCGAATTTGGTATCGGCAATGATGATGCCCTTTTCAAGTGCCAGTTCTGCCCCTCGTCGATAAATATTGAGGCTGCGTTCCCGCAATTCTTCCGAAACGTCACTGCCGACGATCTCGACCATCCGCTCAAACGAGATGTTCTCGTCGTGGCCGGTCTCGGCTTTAGTCGCCGGCGTAAAGATAGGTTCATCGAACTGAGCCGATTCGGTTAGGCCTTGGGGCAATTGAATGCCGCAGACTGAGCCGTCTCGCTGATACTCTTTCCATCCGGAGCCAGAAAGATAACCGCGCACGACGCACTCGATGGGGACCACTTTTGTTTTGTGAACCAGCATGGTTCGACCATCGAGCTGATGTGAGTCGGCATCGTCCGGTAAGTCCATCTCCTCCAGTTCGGTTGAGATCATATGATGATCCTGGTCGAGTTCATCGAACCAGAAGGCGCTGATTTGCGTCAGCACACGGCCCTTGTCCGGGATTCCCGTGGGTAGGACATAGTCGAACGCGCTGATGCGATCGGTGCTGACCATCAGCATTTTTTCGCCAAGGTCGTACATATCGCGAACTTTGCCTCGCTTAACGGCGAGATTCGACAAGTCGGATTGCAAAAGGACGGGACCGGACATCGTGCTCTCCTTACACGGAAATTGGGACAGATATACAAGCATCGAAGTATAACCAAACGCGTGCACCACTGGCTATGGGCCGTGACTTGGTTGTGCGGCCTCTGTCAGTGGTTTAGACTCGCAACGTGCGCCGGGGCATCTGAGCAAGTCTAAAAAAGCCATCCATCATGGGGTCAATCCACTTCTTGATTCCGCGAGACCTCAGCGCCGTGGCTGCGGATTGTACCTACATGGTGGGCACCGACGGCGTACCGTGGGAAAGCCATGTCCGCATTCTGGACGACCGACTTACCGTCACACGTGCGACGAATGAGTCGGGGAGGCTGGTCATCTTGTGGAGCGTCGAAGGGTATGGGCAAATGGCGCTCGCCACCGGGACACTGATGCCCGTCGAACGCCCCTACCACTTGCCGCTGGAATTGGCCCGCGGCTGCCTGGCCCGCCTGATGGATCAGTTGAACACCGCCGAAGTCCGCGGGTTCAAGCTGGATGATCCGTTGGCCAAACTGCTGAGTCAGGCGATCCTGCACTTTGTTAAAGCATCACTGAATCAGATAGACTTCGAGCAAGCAGCGCGTGAGGCTCAACGATCGTTAGAGCATTCATTGCACCTGACGCAGCAGCTCGGGCGCAACCCCCAAGTCACAACGCCTAGCAACGAACCCATTCGCGCGGGGATGGGTGTTTGGGGGGCCGTTGTGCATGAGGTCGCCGAGGTTCGCCACCTGGATAGTGTCCCCGAGTCCGTTCCTAACGTACTGGTCCTGCAGCAGAGTTGGCGGGATCTCGAGGTCAACCCAGGAGAATGGACGTGGACGGGGATGGACGACGTCTTGCAGCGAGTCGACACCAGCCAGTTTCGCGTCGGCTGTGGTCCGCTGGTCACCTTTAATCGCAACGAGCTTCCCGACTGGCTCTATCTGTGGTGTGACGACATGGATGCGATTCAGTCGTACTACACAACGTACATTCAGCAAATCATTAAGCGGTACGCCGGCGAGTTTCGCTTTTGGCACTGCGCTGCTGGAACGAATGTCGACGAAGCACTCGGGCTGACCGAGGAGCAACGTTTGCGTCTGACCGTGAGCGCTCTGGAGAGTGCTCGGCGCATCGATTCGCGTACACCGTTGCTGGTCAGTCTTAAACAGCCCTGGGGTGAATACCTGGGGCGTACCTCAATGGATCTCACACCGCTTCAATTTGCGGATATTCTCGTCAGGGGCGATCTCGGCTTGTCGGCGATCGGTCTGCACATCGAAATCGACTGCAACTCGCAGTCCACGTTGCCGAGAGACCTGCTCGAATTCAATCGCATGATCGAGAATTGGAGTATTCTCGGATTGCCGCTCGTGGTGTTCTTATCCGTCCCCAACAGTCCTGAGGGGAATCTGGAAAACGGCTTGCAGATGGACTACGTCAAGCACCTTCTGCAACTGTTCACGAGCAAGTCGGCGATCCACGGCGTCGTCTGGGATCCGCTGGTCGATGTCCAGCCTCAAGGCTGCGGCTTGCTGTCCGAGACGGGAGAAGCCAAGCAGATCTTGGGATGTTTTCAAGACGCCGCGCGGTCGGTGTTCTAACCGTCGGAAGCGACCCAACTCGCTGTCCAGAACCGCAACACTAGCGAGTCTCACCCTCAGGCTGCTCGTCGGCGTTGGCGGTGATCGCCGGTGAACCGACACCGTCGGCAAACGCCGCTTGTTTGTTCAGCAAACATCCGCAGGAGAACCAACCATCCTTCTCCGTTCGCATAAAGCTTCCGGACGGACCGAGGTATCGTCGCACGGCTTGATATTCCGGCAGTTGGCTGCCATCGATTTGCTGTTCTCTGAGCAGCCCCTCGTCTTCGGGGCCCAGCCATCGATTCAGCAGTTTGCCAAGCATCGACTCGGATTCCGGCATACGACCCTGCCGAATCAATTCATAGCTGGGACGATATGCTTCGTCCGTGCGTGTAAAGAATCGGACGCAGTCCGCGTCGGCACCAATCTCCCGCAAGTGCTTTTCGATGAGATGGAAATCCTCGCACTTCTTTAACTGATCAACTTCCGCGCGATTCTCGACAATGCGTCGCAAGAAGTCGACGTGGGTGGCCACCATCACATGGCCATGGGCCACCATGATGGCCGAGTTTCGCAAGATCTTTTCATCTTCTTCCGGAGCGTCTTCCTCGATCGGGGCACTGCCAATCGGATCGATACCGTCCAGCTCAAAGTCTAGATCGGGACCGGTTTCTTCTTCTTCCAAGATCTCCCAGATGGTGTATTGACCAACGTCAATCCGACGTGCATCGGGATCTTTGGCTAATGCTTTCTGCACGGTTTTGCGCACCGCTGCTTCGTCGCCCACGGCAATCGCCACCAACATGCGTTCGGACTTGGGGGTAATTGGATAGACATAGTCCGACAGCACGGTAACGTTGTCACCCAAGTGTTTCACAAACGCTCTGCGCACGTCAATCTGCGGACCGTTTGGGTCGTTCTTAATGCTATTGAGCAAGTCATCAAAAAAGCCCTCGTTGCCGGCAATCGCATCGACTAGTGTCTTGGAGTAACCGAATGCGTCTTGCGTCTTCCAACGGAAATTGGTGGCTGAGGCCAGCTCACGCGGAATCCAGCGGTGCCAATTCCACGTCTTGTCGTTTGGGAAATTCAACATCCGAGCTGCCAGTCGATATCGGGTTGGCGTCGAGTCGACGGCCGGAGCGTAGATCATTGTCCGGTGCATGATTTCATGCTTGCCGGTCGCGAAATGGATGTAGCCACCCACGGATTGAATTGCATCGAAGCCCTGGCTGCGAAAGATCGCCAGCATGTCTTTGCGTCGTTTTCGCGGCCGATCATTGGCCACCCGCATGACAAGAGCGTAATCGAACGGGTCGATAAACCAGCGGACTTGCGGTGCCTGGGTCCCAGCGTCGTCTGCGACACGCTTCATCACTTCTCGATAAGCAGTGACTGTACTGAGCGACTCGTCCGCGTTCCCGGAGAGCAGGCGGTTGAGTAGATCGCGAATCACATCTTCGTCGTCGGCGATCACCAGGGCGTCGTCGATCATGAAGCGATAGACTAGGTCGGGCTCGACCTGCCCGCGCTCGCGAGGCAACTCGTGGATCACAAGCTCGTGGGCGCCGATTTTTTCAACCGTCCGCGTGGCACCTTTTTCGCGCAATTGATTCGAAATGTTATCGACAAATGCGTTGGCCTCCGCTCGTCGTCCCTGGGCATCAATGATCATGACGGCAGCGTGCAGCTGAGGATCATCGTTGGGCTGGATGGCCGCTAAGCAGAGTTCGCCGCCACATGCGGCCGCCAACTCGTCCCACGAAACGGTGATGTTGAACCGCGAGTTCACCAGTTTGTCCTGGATCTGCCGTTCCAGATCCTCGGAAAACGGCTTCATAACCGGGTCAGCCGCTAGCTTTCCAAGTTGCGTTTGTTGCCAGCGAGTTTCGAGATCTTCAACGTCCGGGACCGACAGGAACCCTTTCGTTGTCGTCGGCAGCAACTGGTCGGCGGGCGGTGCTGCCAACACGGTGTGATTGACGAGCAGCGATGCGAGAACAGCGATCGAAAAAACGCGTATCACTTCCAGGCTCCTCTTTGCCGCACGGAGTTTCGTCCTATCGGCCACGCTCGATGCAGTGTTCACTCCGTGCCTACATTATTCGGCCTATGTCTTATCGGCGGCCGATGATGGCAACACAACGGCATCTGTCAGCGCCCGCGGCATCGGAACAAATAGGTCACTGAAGATGATGTTCGACACGAAAGATTAGCGGGTATAGCTTTTTGGGTCTAGGAAGGATGGGGAAAAAACCGCGTGTTTAATGGTTGCTAGACGTGCTGGCACCCATGGCAGATAATTCGCGCATGTATCGTTCGCCACCGGAAAATCTCAGCTACGATCCGATCCACGGCTACATTCCATTTGCCAGCGAGGCGGCCCAGGGGGAAATTTCTGAACGAGAAATCATTGATCATCCCTGGGTCCAGCGATTGCGCCACATTCACCAGTTGCAGACCGCGTGGTGGGTCTTTCCCACCGCCGAACATACCCGTTTCCAGCATGTGCTTGGGGTGATGCATCTTGCCAGCCGGGCCGTCGCCCAGCTCTACGACGGCCTCCGCGAGGTGTGTTCGGAGAAGGGCGAGTCGGTGCCCAGCCGCGGCTATGTCGATTGTCTCCTTCGAATGGCGGGGTTGCTGCATGACGTTGGTCATGGACCGTTTGGTCATTTCTTTGACGAGCACTTTTCGGCTCGCTATGGGCTCAATCACGAAATCATCGGAGCCCACATCATCACCGAAGAACTTGGCCCACTGTTGACGCTTGTTCGACGAAGCCCCAATGGAACGTTGGAGGAGGGCGAGCAGCTGGATCCTCGTCAGATTGCGTGGCTTATCCAACGTCCGCGTGAGGAAGTAGATTCAGCCGATCAACCGACATGGCTGAGCTTCCTTCGCAGCTTGATGAGTGGCCTCTATACCATCGACAACATGGACTTTGTGTTGCGCGACGCCTACATGTCGGGTTACAGTCCGCGCGCTTTCGACCTGGATCGACTGCTGCACTACAGCTTTTTTTCGTCAATGGGACTGACGATCCACGATCGAGGCATGGACACTTTGGTACGCTTCATGGCCGCACGCGCTGAGTTGTTCCGTGCGATCTACTTCCACCGCACGGTGAGGGCGATCGATCTGACGTTGGCGGATCTGTTTGCCGAGAGCCGCGATTACATCTTTCCTGTTTCGCCTTTGGATGACTTGCCGGCTTACCAGAGCCTCACCGAATCCTCGTTGTTGGTGGACGTTGCGCGGTGGCACAACGGCCAGGATCAACGCCAGCGACAACTGGGCGAGAAATGGAAATTGCTGCTCAGACGTGAGGTGGGTTGGAAGATGATCTGCCAGCGAAGCTTGATGTTTGACGAATCAGATGGCGAGCAGGCAAGTGTGTTCAGTCGACCCGAGTGGGTTGAGCAGAGCATTCGTCGCGAACTTCGCGAGCGAGCCCATGATCTCGACTTACGTGTTGACATTGCCCGTCACATCTACCGACCTCACACCGCTGGCCCCGCCAAGCGACAGAACTTCCGGTACGACTCAGCCCACGACAGCGTGCGACCACTCGACAGCCACCAACTTTATCGTCATCTGCCCGTGAGCCATCGCATCTGTCGCGTCTACGCGCTCAATACCGACGCGGCCAGCGAGGTGGCTCGTGCCATCGACCGCCTGCTGGGGCCGCACAGTGTGGATGACGTGACGAATATGTAACCGATGACGCCGTGCCGCCTTGAGCTCAGGGACTCGGTCTCGAGCCCCGGGCCAGACGCCTCAGGACTCACCTGTCGAGCCTCCACACGCTAAAATGCATGATTCGTGATCGATCGAGAACGCCAAGTGTCGGGGTAAGGGAAGCATGACGTATGACAACTACCAGAATCCGCTGATCTCACGGTACTCTTCCACTCAGATGAGCGAGTTATGGGGTGCGCGGCGGAAGTTTCGTACGTGGCGTGAACTCTGGATTGCGTTGGCCGAGGCGGAGGCCGAGTTGGGCCTCGACATTCGGCCTGAACAGATCGAACAACTCCGCAAGCATCTCAATGACATCGACTTCTCCACTGCGGAAGCGTACGAAAAAAAGCTGCGTCACGATGTCATGGCACATGTCCATGCCTACGGTGACCAGTGTCCGGATGCGAGGCCAATTATCCATCTCGGCGCGACCAGCTGCTACGTCACTGACAATACAGATCTGATTTTGCTTCGCGAGGCACTCCGCTTGGTGCGAACGCGTCTGGTAGGCGTGATCGATGCGTTGGCAACTTTTGCCGACGCGAACAAGGATCTTGCCTGTCTCGGCTATACGCATCTACAACCCGCGCAGCCCACGACGGTTGGCAAGCGGGCGACGCTCTGGGCCTATGACCTGATTCTTGACCTGCAGGAGATAGACCATCGTTTGTCGGTCCTGAGGGCGCGAAGTGTTAAGGGAACGACCGGGACTCAGGCCAGTTTCCTCAACTTGTTCAATGGAGAACACGGCAAGGTACGACAGTTGGAGGAGATCGTCGCTCGTAAAGTGGGTTTCGACGGGATCTACGAGGTGACCGGTCAGACATATTCGAGGAAGATCGATTCACAGATCATCGATGCGTTGGCCGGAATCGCGCAGAGTGCGCATAAGGCGGCCACGGATTTGCGGTTGTTGGCACACCGCAAGGAGATCGAAGAACCGTTTGAGAAGCACCAGATTGGATCCTCCGCGATGGCCTACAAACGCAATCCGATGCGTTCTGAACGGATCTGCGGATTGGCTCGCTTCGTCACAAGCCTGCAATCCAGTGCAGCGCAGACGATGTCCACTCAATGGATGGAGCGTACGTTGGACGATAGTTCGAATCGTCGTCTGATTCTGCCACAGGCATTCCTGGCCATCGATGCCATTCTGATCTTGTACCAAAACGTTTCCTCGGGGTTGGTTGTTTACCCGGAGGTGATTTCCCGCAACCTGCGTGAAGAGCTGCCCTTCATGGCCACCGAGAATATCATGATGGCGGCCGTGGCCGCGGGCGGTGATCGCCAGGATCTGCACGAAAGAATTCGACAGCACAGCCAAGCCGCAGCCGATGTCATCAAGCAGCAGGGGGGGGCGAACGATCTGTTGCAGCGACTGAGTGCCGATGAGGCATTCGCGGGCGTCGATTTGCACGCGGCGACGGACGTCCAGCAGTTTGTCGGTCGAGCGCCCGAACAGGTTAGCGAGTTCATCGCCTCCGTCGTCGAGCCAATTCGGGAGCAATGGGGCGGCGAGATGCTCGTCAACGAAGAATTACGCGTCTAGGCCGTTTGGCCAGCCGCAGCAGTCGTGCTCTCGTCCTAACCTTTGACGCTGCAGGCGGTTGTCTTCGGCACCGCGAACGCCAACCCGACCGGTTTCTTGGCAGTTTTTTTCGTTGACTGTGGCCGAATCGATATTTGCGATTGCTGTCGCGGATCGTTACATTAGCGTTGAACGGATAGAGTTAATGTTCGGGGATTCCGTCTTGCGTTGTCGATCAGACAATCGTTCGGTCGACAGGCCTGTTCAGGCGAGCACAGGGCGACGTCACTCGGCGGTGGAACTAGTCCGACCAGCGGTCGGTTCAAGTTAGGCGGCCATTTAGGTCATTCATTGGTCTGGCGAAGCGGGTATCTTGGCTCGATTGGCATTGCCGATCGACAGCTCATAGCGCCGTCGATCACGTAGCGCGTCGTCTAACATTCGATCCTGGTGACAAGAGCACTTCATCCCGTCAGTGCGCAGCGAACGATGGTGCGCGGAAAGGGGCTATTGATGGCCATTGCATCTCAGGGACAGGTCTACGACACACCTCTGGCCGAACCGGTCAACACCAAGTACGAGTATCCGGGCATTCCCACGACGTGTGACGGGGCCGAAGCGGTGGTGTGGGTGGAGACGCGGATCTGCCAGGGATCGGGTGCCTATCCAATCACCAGTTCGACGACGATGGGGGGTGGCTTCAATCAGGCCGTCATGAACGGCGAAACGAATCTGTGGGGCGATCCACTTTTGTTCATGGAGCCGGAAAGTGAGCATTCGTCAGCGACTTTCTGCGAGGGCTTTGCCGTTTCGGGCGGCCGCGTGACGAACTTTACCTCGGGCCAAGGCTTGGTCCTGATGAAGGAGGTGCTCTACACGATCTCCGGCAAGAGGCTGCCGGTCGTGTTCAACATCGGTGCTCGGGCTCTCACCAGTCAAGGACTCAATGTGCATGCCGGCCACGACGACGTCATGAGTGTCGCGGATTGCGGTTGGGGCATGTTGTTGGGCCGCAACGCCCAGGAAGCCGGCGACCTTTGTCTAATTGCTCGCCGCGCCGCCGAAGGCTCCCAAACTCCCTTCATGAATGTTCAGGATGGCTTCCTGACGACGCATACGGTGGAATCGGTCCGCCTGCTCGAACCGGATTTCCTGAAGGAGTTCGTTGGCAAACCTGAAGATAAGCTGATGAATTTGATGGATCCTGCGAATCCGTTGATGTCGGGCGTTGTGCAGAACCAGGATTCATACATGAAGGGCAAGATCGCCCAGCGACAGTATTACGATCAGGTCGAGGAGGTTCTGGCCGACGCGTTCGAGCTGTTCACGAAGAAGACAGGGCGACACTACGATTTCATCGATTCCTATCGGTGTGATGACGCGGAGTTCATTATTGTGGGGATGGGCTCCTTCATGGAGACAGCGCAGACGACGGTTGATTTCCTACGGGACGTCAAAGGCGTTCGCGCTGGCTGCTTGAACATCTATTGCTTCCGACCGTTTCCAGCGAAGCAATTGGTCTCCGCCCTCCGCAACTGCAAGGCATTCACCGTAATGGAGCGGATGGACGATCCGCTTTCGACCGCCGGCAATCATCTGACTCGTGAAATCAAGGCGGCGTTCTGCGACGCCATGAATTCGCAAAACGGCGTGCCACCTGTCGAGCATTTGCCCAAGGTCTACTCGTGTGCGGCGGGTTTGGGCAGTCGCGACGTACGTCCCGGTGACATCATCTCGATGTTCACGAATATGCAGACTGCCGAGCGAGATTTCTTCGTGGTGGGCATCGATCATCCGTTGGCTTTGAAAGTCGATGAAGATCCCGATCTTCGGCCTCCCGCCGCCTTTTCGATGCGGGGTCATTCGGTGGGCGGATTTGGTTCAGTTACGACCAACAAGGTCATTGCCACGATTGGCGGTCAAGTGTTCGGTAAGGACGTCCAGGCCTATCCCAAATATGGGTCAGAAAAGAAGGGCCTACCCACGACCTATTATTTGACGATTGCCGACTCGCACATCTTTTCGCACAGTGAATTGGAATACGTCGACCTGATTGTCTTGAACGATACCAATGCACTGTTCAATGGCAATCCGCTGAAGGGAATGGTCGATGGCGGTGCGGTGGTGATGCAGAGCCCGTTGTCGGATGCGGGCGAGGTTTGGAAGCGGATTCCGCCGCATCACAAGGAAATGATCAAGCGAAAAGGGCTCCGCATCTACTTCATCGACATGGTGAGCGTCGCACGCGACGTCGCGTCGGTGGCTGATTTGGAGATGCGAATGCAGGGGATCGTTCTGCTAGGTGCCTTCCTCAAGCTGACTCCCTACTCCCAGGCCAGCGGTATGTCCGACGCCGAAGTTTACGCAGGCGTCGAGTCAGCCCTACGCAAGTATTTTGGGAAACGTGGTGAGCAGGTCATTCAGGATAACCTCACCTGCGTTAAACGCGGTTACAAGGAATTGCAAGAAGTGCCGGCAAATTCGATGAATTAGCCGAGAGGGCACAGCAGTATTCGGATCTCGAGTTTCCGATCAGAAAGGACATACGATGTCATCAGGCGACACGCGTTCGATGAACGAAGCCAGCCAGCACGATCCGTATAACAACAACAGCTACGGGACGCTTGTCGATCGAGAATATATTCCCATTGAATTGCCGATTCTCGATGTAAATGATTTCAACGAGCGGATTATCCGAGGTTACGAGGAAGGGACGGGCGACAAGACTTTGCCGGCCGACGCCTCGACGGCTCGTAGTTTGATTCCGGCAGGCACGGCCGTGTTGCGTGACTTCAGCTACGTCGCCCCCGAGATCCCTGCCTTCGTTCAAGAGAATTGCACGGGCTGCATGGATTGCGTGACCGAGTGCCCCGACACGGCCATCTTGGGCAAGGTCCTTTCCGAATCGGACGTTGATGGCAAGTTGGCTGCGATCGCGGACGATCATGATCGCGAATTCTTCTCGAAGCAATGGTCGAAACCGCGTAAGTACTACGACGGGCCAAAAAAGAAAAAAATGGAGGGTGGCAAGTTTGCGATCATTATCGACCCCAGCAAATGCAAAGGCTGCGCTGAGTGTGTGACTGTCTGTGATGACGAGGCGTTGGAGATGATTCCGAAGACCGATCAGGTCATGGATGACATCCGTAAGTCACACCGCTTTTTCAAGGAATTCGGGCCAAGCGACTCTCGCTATATCAACGACAACCTGCTGATCGACATGATGCTCAAGGAGGAGACGCACGTGTATGTCGGTGGAGCGGGATCTTGTGCCGGATGTGGCGAAGGAACGGCGTTGCGAATGCTCTGCGCCGTGACGGGAGCTCGCCACGGTGACCAATGGGGAATTGTTGCAGCGACAGGCTGTAACACGGTCTACACATCGACCTATCCTTACAACCCTTATCTAGTGCCGTGGACGAATTCGTTGTTCGAAAATGCTCCTGCCGATGCCATGGGAGTGCGGATGCGTTGGGATCAGAAGGGCTGGGAAGACAAGCCGCTTTGGTGTATTGGCGGTGACGGAGCCATGTTCGATATCGGCTTTCAGTCGTTGTCGCGCCTGCTGGCATCTGGCCTTCCGGTGAAGGTCTTCGTGTTGGATACACAGGTCTATTCCAATACCGGTGGTCAGGCGTCGACCAGTACGTACACAGGCCAAAACGCCAAGATGAGCATGCACGGCAAGGTACTGGCTGGTAAGCAGGAACGACGCAAAGAGATCGCTCAGATTGCCATGATGCATCCGCGGACGTTTGTGGCTCAGACCACGGCGGCTCACGTCAACCATTTTTACAAGTGCATCATTGGGGCCCTAGAGTTTGATGGGCCGGCTGTCGTCAACTGCTACACGACCTGTCAGCCGGAGCATGGCGTTGCCGACAACATGGCTGCTGATCAGGCCCGCTTGGCGGTGGATACACGTGCTTTCCCGCTGTTGATGTTCGATCCGCGCAAGGGTGACACAATCAAGAAAAAGTTGAGCCTGCAGGGCAATCCGGCCGTCAAAGAGGACTGGTGGAAGAACCCAAAAAGCGGCCAGGTCACCGACTTTATCGACTTCTGCCGGAGCGAGGGCCGATTCGCCAAGCACTTCGATCGCGAGGGCAATCCATCGGAGACGTTGATGCGGGCCAAGGAGGATCGCCTCGAGAACTGGCGTCAGCTGCAAGAGTTGGCCGGGATCATTTAGTTCCCAACGCAGCAGGTCCCGCTCGGCCGTCTGCCAACGGGACCTACTCCATCCGCTCGACGGCTCTCCGTAGCCGTCGATTGTCTACCGTCCGCCTGTCTACCAACACGCGATCGGTGTACCGTAATGCGGCCTAGCCGGTTGGCCGCGTACTGGATTATGGCCCTGCCAGAGTTGTGATCTCGGGCAAACCGTACTGAGTGCCGTAGATCGTAAAGTCTTGGATCTGACCCTCAAAGAAGTCATATGTCTTGTAGGGTTGGTCGCCGGAACGACTCCAGGTGTTGCCACCAATCGCGAGGTTCTCGGTGTTGGTATCCAACCCTTGAGTGAATTCATCACAGGATGCGACCATTTGGCCGTTCAGGAAGACGTAGAATCCATCTTCACCGAAGGTGACAGCCAGATGGTATTCCTCGCCGGCCTGCACCGCGTTGGATGAGCTCTTCAGCCAGATCGACTCGTTGACGCTTTGCATTCGGACTTCAACACGTCCGTCGTGCACGAAGGCAGTCAAGTGACCGCCGTCGGCGTTTCCGGAAGCGTCTTTGCTGAACAGCGTGTTTCGTCCGTTGACGTTATCGGCTGTGAAGGTCATCGCGACCGTGCCTTCAGGCAGCGAAAGTCGGCCGTGATGTTGGATCTCGATGTGGCTTTCACCGTTGAGGTCGAGCTCGCCGTTGACCGCGAAAGCTGCATCTGTCGGTAGCTCGCCGTCGTTGACCGGCGGTGTTGGAGCTGGCGTGCCGTCATCAGCGACCGGCGTGTAGACGCGAGGTGTAATCGCCTCGTCCAGTTGGTCAACCGATTCGACGATACCATAGTCCGTCTTGTTGACCTGGAAGTCGGCTTCAGTGACCAGGTCACCGAAGACCGAGATCGTGCCCAGCAGATCCTTGTTATGAGCTCCGCCGCCGTTACCCTGATTGGACCAGAGATGGAGTACGGTGGAGTCGACGATACCGTCCATGTCACTGTCTTGATGCTCGATGCGATAGACCTCGGTGGTATGACCTTCGATCAAGATCTTGTCGCCTTCAGCACGGCTGAAGTCCCAGATCACATCGTTGCCAATGCCATCGACCCAGTGATCGTGGACATTGTTGTTCTCGCCGGCCACACCGTTCATACCCCAGTTGATCGTGCCATCATCGTTGACATGCTTGAGGATGATGTCTCGTTTGGCGTTGATCAGGGTGCGGAAGTAGAAGGTGTCGGCACCGTCGCCACCGATGAGTACGTCATCGGCCTCGATCGGCTGATAAGGATAGAGCGTGCGGGTGTCGTCGTTGATCTCGTTATCGGGATCATCGTCGTTGTTGTAGTTCTGGGCGATGACGGGTTCACGACCATCGGCATAGCTGGCCAGGTAGTCGTTGCCAGCACCACCTTCGAGGCGATCCTCGCCATGGCCGCCATCCAGCCTGTCGGCGCCGTCAGTGCCGATGATCACATCGTCACCGTAGCTGCCGTTGACGTTATTGCCCGTCAATCTTTCGTCGGCATCGGTGCCGTACAGCGTGTCGCCAATTACGGTCGGTTCATCCAGTGGACCGGGCAGCGGGCGACCGGCCAGTT
>CAJHYQ010001158.1_pt1 | contig 30319 bp, 21 predicted proteins | sample 9198721 | NCBI WGS metagenome assembly CAJHYQ01 (sample SAMEA7708357, study PRJEB35096) | sediment metagenome | biome: marine neritic benthic zone biome [ENVO:01000025]; feature: sediment [ENVO:00002007]; material: shallow marine sediment [ENVO:03000034] sea grass bed [ENVO_01000059] ... | reverse complement strand
TCCGGGCGTGCCGACCTGTATCGGTCGATCCAGGAGTGTCGTCTTCGGTAGACGGTTGAAGTAGAGACGTGAGTTCAGCTGGTTCGAACCGTTGATCCACTTTGCTCTGAACGAAATCTCATAGTCATCGTTTCCAAGGCGAATGAATTCGTCGCCCGCCTTCACCGTGGTCCCGGCATTGTTGTGCATATGCTCGGTCGGGGCGGTCGCTACCAGTCGCAGAACTTGGTTGTTTGGATCGTCCGGATCTTGAATCACGGTGCCGTGTTGCGTACCGATGATCCGCCAGAACTCGGGTCCCTCGCCGAGTGTATCTTCTTCGAAGAAGCCGTTCTGAATGATCTGCCGCGCGTCGGGCGTGCCTGGATTCTCGATTACCTGGACGTCGTCGATCAGGACTTCGCCGTCGTCCAGCAGTCCCAACAGGAATTCGTTGTACTGGCGTGGGCCGGGTCCGCCACTGCCACCGGAACCAGTGTATTTGATCGTCTGCCATTGAACTTGGTCGCGTTCGTCGCTGGCCGCCCAGGCCTCGGGGGCCGCGTTGTCAGCGTGTGGATTCCTCAATTCCAGCGTCGCGCCGCGCGCGTCGGCCGTTCCGGGCCAACGTCCACCATCAAAGTAGTGCAGTGAATCGACGGGATTGCCATGTTGATCTGACAGTTCAATCAACTCGCCGGCATTCGAGAGATTTCGATTGAATGGACCAAGCACCTGGTCGGCATTCAGATCGGCGCGTGAGTTAACCAGAGCGATCGGATCTCCACTGACGACCAGATACTGATCGGGACCCAGCATGGTGCCTTCTGGGAAGACGTACTCGATACCCGCAGAGAATGACCAGCTCGACAGATCAACCGTTGTGGTCGAACTACGGTTGTACAGTTCGATCCACTGTTCACCGTTTTCGAATACCCGATCCAGATCCTCGACATAGAATCCTGGGGCGTGGTACTGAATCTCGTTGATGACGATGTCGTTGTCGATTGCGAATTGATTTGCGCCGCCGATGGTCACCTCGGTGGGGGTCAGCCACCGGCCATGCTCCTGCGAAAGAGCTCCTGCAGCTTCCCTCACGACTTGGCCATCTACGAACCGCGCGCCACCGTCGGCTAAGAGGAACACGCGCTCGCCCGAATCGGGTCGGAATCCTAACTGAGTCTGATCTAGCGTTAAATAGCTGCCTGGCTCGAGTGCCTGACTATCGAATTCATATCGGTCACCCTCGGACGACTCGATCGCATAACCAAGCAACTCGACGACCTTGTCATTAGGATTGTATAGCTCAAGTTGGAAATTCTCGGCGACTGCTCCACTGACCTCATTCAGCACGGGGAACGCGAGCGTTGATGGGTCGATGGGCGTAACACGCGCGGCGAGCTGAGCGCCGAAGAACATGTCGCTGATCGCTCCGGCATGCTGGTGGACTTCGATCGCCAGGACGTTGGTGCCTTTCGTCAAGGCGTCTGTTGACAAGTCGATCGGGTCACTTTCACCAATTTCGCCAACCTCTTGAGAAGCTGAAGTTGCAAATTCGATAGGTCCTTCCGGCAGGTTTTGGCGATGGACTTCCTGCCCATTCAGATAGACGACGCCTCCATCATCTAATAGGTTCGTCAGAATGAGCTCGGTTCGTTCGGCATCTTCAAAGAGGTCGAATTCGTGCCGGAAATAGTAGGTCGGAGGTGCGACCGACAAATCGGTGCGTGTCTCGGGCAAACCCTGCGGGATAATCGGGCCATCTTTGAAGATCGTTGGCGCCGTCAAGGGCGAGTACTCTCCATTGGCGAGGCCCTGAATCGATTCGATGGGGAGATCGCGATTCCAAATGGCGACGTCGTCGATCTGGCCGTCGGAGAACTCGCCGTTCGCGTTTGGATCACCGCCGATGAACAACGGATTGACGCCCATTTCGGCCGTCGTCTCGCCGGATCCGACGGCTTCTCCATTGACGTAATAAGTTAATGTTGGGCCCGATTTGACAACGGCCAGGTGAGTCCATTCGTCATCCGGAAGCGCATACGGAATGATAGGATCACCAGCCCCGTTGTAGTACTCGAAGTTCGTCGGAGTGAACTTGACGAACTGCAGCGGGTTTTGCGTGCCACCGGATCGGTTACCAAAAATCACGGCGTTCGGACTGTCCGCGTCATGTTGCAGCATCCAGACCGACCAGGTGAAATCGTCATCCTTACCGATCGCCGGCAGATTGCCGGCCATGATGTGGTCGTTACGCCCATCAAAGTCGAGTACTTGCCCCCGGATTGGATCCGAGACCCAATCTCGGTTGCTCATTTCCACGAGCGTTCCATCCGTGCCGCCCTCAACCAAGTTTTCGGCCACATCGCCCTCGGTTGCCTCAAGTGGCCAATACCCCAACAGTCCCTCGCCAGGCTCGGCGAGTCCGCCTGGATTGGCGGGTGGAAAAGCGGGTTCGCCTGCGCGGAAGAGTCCGTCGGCCGATGACCATGCTTGATCATCAAATTCCGGTGCGTTCCAAGCAGCGCCACGATCGACTCCCGAGTCATCGTATCGCCATGAACTGTTCCATGGCACCACGTCCTTAACGACCGGACTTGGATCAAACTCCGGCACGTTTTCGGCGCCGGGTGTGCCACCAATCTCAGCACTTGAGATCCAATTCGCGGCGTCATCACTCGTCACGTGCAGCCGAGCCTTGGCCAACGAAGCGCCCGATCCGTCCGGACCAGCCGGCCACCGACCGCGGTCGTTGTACGTCATCACATCCATGATTCGATTGGAGTTGTTACGCAGCTCGAGATCTTCTCCGCCGTTGTCCAATCGACCCTCAAACGGGCCCAGGACGTCGGTGATACCTGCCTCGGTCAAATCGTCCGGGTCCCCAGCGATGACCAGGTATCCATTTCCGGGAATGATCGTTCCCTCGGGGAATTCGAACGTCACGCCGTCCGAGAGTCGCCACCCCGAGATATCCATGTCGATTCCCATTTGGTTGTGAAGTTCAAGCCACTCCGTCTCCGATCCCGCGGGGTTATACATGATCTCGTTGAACGTAACGATCGAGTCGCCAGTGGGATCCGTATTGCGTGACTGGCCACTGCCTGAGATAAGCGAAACGACGGCGACCGCCGACTCGGTGATCGTATCGCTGGTCCGGTAGGAGAATGTATCCAAGCCTGCAAAGCCGGCGACGGGCTGATAATCGAACGATCCATCGGGTCTCAATGTCACGGACCCTTGCGATGGCTCTTCGACGAGGCTGACGGACAGTGTAGGTCCATCGACGTCGACGTCGTTTCGAAGCAGACCATTCTCGGCGGAAACGCTGAACAATTCCGCCGTATCGACCACGTAGGTGTCACCCAAGCTGACCGGCGGGTCATTTACAGCCACGACGTTCAACGTGACCGTCGCCGTCCTGGATGTGTCGAGACCATCGGTCAACTCATAGGTGAATTGATCTTCACCCGAGTAGTTGTTGTTTGGAACGTAGCGCAATGACCCGTCGGCTTGGACTTCCAATTGACCGTGTTGAACCTCACCGGTCACGGTCAACGTCATTTCGTCACCTTCCTGATCACTATCATTTGCCAACAGTCCCTGGTCGGCCGCGACGTTCAACTCGTTGTCTTCGTTGACATCGTAGCGATCATCGACGGCAGCTGGAGCATTGTTAACGACCAGTGTTACGGCGGCCGGTTCTGAAGTTGTTGTGCCGTCGCTTGTTCGATAAGTGAAGCTTGTTGTTCCTGAGAACGCGCCTGGATTAAAGGTAAAGGATCCATCTTCGGACAAGCTCAGCGTGCCATCCGCCACGTCTTGATCAAGAATGGCCGTAATCGGAGATTCGTCAGGGTTCAGGTCGTTTGCTAAGACACCGATCGCCGCGGGAACAGTAAAGTCCTGGCCTGGAGTTGCTTCGTAACGATCACCCACTGCCGTTGGCGGATCGTAGGTTGGATTGATGGTCAATCGGACGGTCGTCACATTGCCGGGACGGAAGTCGACGGGCGTGTAGGTAAACGAATCTTCACCTGCGTAGTCAGCATTGGGTGTGTAAACGAATGATCCATTCGAATTGATTCTGAGCTCGCCATGCGCCGGACCGTCAACCATTACGCTCGTTAAGGCATCGTCGTCAGGATCAGAGTCGTTGATCAACAGGCCTTCGGCCGGTGTGATAAAGAACAGGTCCGTGTCTTCATCCATCGTATATGTGTCATCGACTCCGACCGGCGCACCATTGCTGTAGTACGAAGTGATTTCGTCACGCACCGTGGCCGTTTCCTGAGCCGTCAAGGCGCCGTTGTACAGCCGAATCTGTGCAATGTCGCCCGTCAGTGGCCTCTCGCCATTTTGAAGTATGCCGAACGTCAGATCTAACGGCGCCCGCGGTTCGCCGCTCACGTCCGACGACGTGTCTGCCGCCTGGTCGTCCACGTATAGCGCGACATTCGATCCGGAGCGCGTCAAAAAGACCGTGTGCAGCTGCCCGTCATTCAACCCGTTGGCGGTTGAATACAGCGTTGTGGTGGGCTTGCCAAATCCGGCTCCCATTCCAACCGCGGCCTGACCGGATGCATTGATGGTGAGTCCCCAGTCTTGAGAGAATCCAAGTGAATTGGAATCGACCAGGCCAGTGTTCTTGAACCACTCGTCGTTCCCACCTTCCAGCGCCTGGGAGTCGGTGACAAAGGTGACCGCGACGGAGAAATCTTCTGCGCCGGCCACCGGACTGCTGGAAGCTCGCACGCGAAAACCGTCGTTGTCATTGGACGGATCCAAGCGGACCATCGCGCGTCCACCCAAGGAGTTGGGCATTAAGGTCGGCGAACCGATCGCATCCGACATAACGCCACCGACAGAATCGGTCCATTGGCTGACCACACCGTTTTCGCCAGCGGTCAGATCGTCGGCAAGCCAATGACCAATCAGGTCACCGGCTAACATTTGCCGAGCTTCGAGCTTCTCCAGTAGCCGTCTCTTTGTTCGTCGTCGCCGATGCTGTTTGTTCTTGGGGTTTCGGACACCCATTGCGCGCATTGTCAGGGCCCTATTCGTATGGTATTTGTCAAAAAAATAGTCGCCGTAAACGGAATGAGGCGCGTATTCTAACCGAACGTTTGATAGTTTTCCTCAATTTAAATGGTGCTTTTTTCTACCGCAGCTCACGGAGAATATGACTTGGCGCTTGAACGTCGGGCTCCTCGAGCGATCGGACGCGTGATGCATCATTCGCTTTGCGCGACGTCGACGCGCGCTGTCTTACGGGCCTCTTGACACCCTGACGGACAGTTCGGACGATCCGTGTGTTAACTGCAACTGGCCAATAAACGTTCGCATTGCGAAGTTCCTGAGACGGGACGAATTTGAGATGGGACTTCTAATCAAGAACGGCAACATTGTGACGTCTGATCAGAACTTTGTTGCCGATATCTGGTGCGAAGAGGAGCTGATCACGGCGATCGGCAAGGACCTTCCGACGCCGCCCAACGCGGAAGTGATTGACGCCACGGGCAAATATGTTTTCCCAGGATTCATCGATCCTCACGTTCATATCTACCTACCCTTTATGGGGGCCTTCGCCAAAGACGATTACCAGTCTGCTAGCCGTGCGGCTTTGGCCGGTGGAACGACGACCGTGATCGAGATGATCTGCCCGGCCAAGAGCGACGAGCCGTTGGCGGCCTACGCGACATGGCGTGACAACGCCGAAGGGCAGTCCGCGTGTGATTACACGTTTCACATGGGCATCAGTCGTTTCGACGAGGCAATTGAAGGTCAGCTCAGGCAGATTGTGTCCGACGGTATCACGTCCTTTAAGGTGTTCCTGGCCTACAAGGATGCATTCGGGATTGATGATACTGAACTGTATCAAACACTACGGTTGGCTCAACGTCTCGGTGTCGTCGTTGCGGCACACTGCGAAAACGAGGCATTGATTGATCAGTTGCAGAAGGACCTCTTGGCGGCGGGGGACACCGGACCGGGGGCCCATGAGCGATCGCGTCCGGAGGTAGTCGAGGCCGAAGGTGTTAACCACTTGATGACCTTCGCCGAGATAACGCGTGCGCAGGTTTACATTGTGCATCTGAGTTGTGAGAAGGCCTTACAGGCTGCGTTGGCCGCTCGGTCGCGCGGCGTCAACGTGTCGGTTGAAACACTGATTCAATATCTTCTGTTGGACAAGACGGATGCCGAACGTCCGGACTTTGAAGGTGCAAAGTATGTGATGTCGCCTCCCCTTCGTGACAAACGGAATCAGTCGACTCTTTGGAATGCGATTTGTCAGGGGCAGATCGCCACAGTGGCAACCGATCATGCTCCTTTCGACTTTGCCGGTCAGAAGGAGATGGGCCGTGACAACTTCACGCTCATTCCGAACGGCATTCCCTCACTCGAGGAGCGTGTCAAACTGCTGTTCAGCCATGGGGTCGCGGCAGGCAAGTTGGATCTGAACCGATTCGTCGAAGTTGCGAGCACCCAGGCGGCCAAGCTCTTTGGCTTGTTTCCGCGCAAAGGAACCATTCAGCTTGGTGCGGACGCCGATCTGGTTGTCTACGATCCGAACCATCAAGGCGTGATCACCGCGAAGGAGCAGCAATCGGCGGTCGACTACAGTGCCTTCGAAGGGTGGGCTGTGCAAGGCAGGCCTGAGATCGTGTCGGTGCGTGGCCAGATCCAAATCCGCGACGGAGAATTTGTGGGCACGATCGGGCGCGGCCAGCTACTACGGCGCAATGTACGCTCGTAGCCAACCTTCGAATCCCGCCTAGCCCCTTGAAAGCCGCTCGGATTGGTCGACGAACGTGTCACCGTTCCACTGTTCGTCATCGGTGACCAGCTCTTCCTTCCGAGATGGTTTAGAACGCGGTTGCTGCTGCAGCCGCACCAGGTCCGTGTGCCCTGTGAGGAACGGCAGACTGTATCCGGTGAAGTCGGCAATCCGCTCAAAAGCATGTTGTTCCATGAATGCCTGCAGCTGCTCACACAATGGCCGGATGCAGTCATAACCGAACTTCATGACGCCCGTGCACAGCTGAACCGTATTGCAGCCCAAGAGGATGAACTGGGCAGCGTCTTGGCCGGTTTCGATCCCACCGATGCCGCTGAGCGACCGATGTGGGAATTCTGAACGAATCGAGCCGGCGATTTCAGCACACATGCGTAAGGCAATGGGCCGAACGGCGACGCACGAGTAACCTCCTTGCGTGGAATAACCTTCCACGGTTGGCAACGGGCGGAGTGTTTCCAAATCGACTCCCATGATGCTGCGAATGGTATTGATCGCACTCACCCCGTGACAACCTGCTCGGAAGGCGGCTGCGGCCGCGTCTTCGATACGCGTCACGTTCGGTGTCAGCTTTGCCCAGACGGGCACCTTGGCAACGTTCATCACCCAACCGGCCACTTCCTCCAGAATCTCGGGATCCTCTCCCATGGCCGAACCCATCTGCCGTTCGGTCAATCCGTGCGGGCACGAAAAGTTCAATTCGAACGCGTCGACACCCGTTTCCTGACAACGCTCGACAATCTCGACCCATGCCTCCTCTCGGTACTCTTCCATGATCGAGCAGATCAACGGCTTGTCCGGATGCCGATCTTTGATCTGCTTGAACTCATCAAGCCAGGTTTCAAAGTCACGATCGCTGATCAGTTCGATGTTCTCCCAACCGATAATCTCGCCATTTGATTCCGAGCGGAGGCGAGCGTACCGAGGATGAACATTCTGGATCTTTTCGGCATCTAAGCTAACGGTTTTGCAAACGACCGCACCCCATCCCTCGTCCAGCGCACGACAAATGACATTCGCATTCGTGCCGGGTGGACCTGACGCGATGACAAATGGATTGCGAAGCGTTATTCCGTCAACGATGGTTGTGAGATCGGGCATGGCTTTCCTTCTGAACACATCGATGCAAAGGCGTAACGATCATGCGGCGTTCTTGGTGTGTCACGATTGGTGAGTCAGGGATCGACAATCGAGGCGTAAGTTTCCGGCCGACGATCGCGAAAAAATTGCCAGACGTTGCGGACCTCGCGGATCAGATCGAGATCCAGGTCGGCGACCACGATATCGTCACCGTCACGGCGGCCTTGCTCGAGAATCTTTCCGCGCGGATCGCAGAAGTAGCTTTGACCATAGAATTCACCGATTCTCCATGGGTCTTCCACACCAGGTCGATTCAGCGCGCCGACGAAGTATTGATTCGCGACCGCATGGGCAGGCTGTTCAAGTTTCCAAAGGTACTCGCTTAGACCGGCGACCGTCGCGGATGGATTGAACACAATCTCCGCGCCGGCCAATCCCAGGCAACGCGCACCTTCGGGGAAGTGTCGGTCGTAGCAGATGTACACTGCCACCTGGCCTACCCTCGTCTTGAAGACGGGATAGCCCAGGTTGCCCGGGCGAAAATAGAACTTCTCCCAGAAGCCCGGCTCGCAATGCGGCAGGTGCATTTTGCGAAACTTGCCCAGGTACTTGCCATCTGCGTCAATCACAGCCGCTGCGTTGTAATAGACGCCGGTTAGGTCCTCTTCATACACCGGAACGATCATGACCATTTCGTATTTCTGGGCCAATTCTCGCATCAGTTGGATGGTCGGGCCGTCCGGGATCCGCTCGGTCATCGCGTACCATTTTGCATCTTGCTCGGCGCAGAAGTAGGGTCCGTAGAACAGTTCCTGGAGGCAAAGAACCTGGACACCCCGGTCGTGGGCCTGCGCGATGAGATCGACGTGCTTGTCGATCATGGACCGTTTGATTTTCTCGACAGGCGCGTCTGCCGATTCGCAAAGCGTCGCCTGGATCAGCCCGCCACGGACGACTCGTGCCATCAACTACTACTCCCACGAATTGCAAACATAGTCACCGCGGATCATACCACGAGTTTGGCAGGATGCCTACGCCCCGACAAGTTGGCCGAACGCCTTAACTGATGTCAGCCGGAAACCTTCGGATTTGCGAGCTAATGATCCCCTAGCGAGACTTTGCCGGCGGCTTGCAAGACTTCGCAAGTGTCGTCTTGAATCGACCTTACAGGCTGTTTTCCGTTGTCTGTCGCACTGCCGATTGTGTATAGTCGTTAGTTGGCTAGCAGCCCCGAGCTTGCCCATTTCGGCGCCACCGCACTCGCCCGTGATCCACCGTACGCCTGCCTTTAGCTGAGTTGGACGAATCGAATGAATGAGCTTCATCGGCGATCGACTTTGCTTGCGATCTGTTCCCTCCTTGTTTTCCTTGAATCAGGAGCGTCAGCGGACGAATCCGATCTCGCGAACAACGGCGTCTTATATGAAGTCAGCTATTGGAAAGATGTACGGCCGATCTTTCAGGCGCATTGCCAGGGATGTCATCAACCGGCCAAATCCAGCGGCGAGTACATCATGACTCGCTTTGAAGCGTTAGTGGAGGGTGGCGAGAGTGGCGACGCGGCGATCGTCCCGGGCGATGTTGATGGGAGTTACCTGATCCAGCAGATTCGACCGTTGGATGGTCAGGCCGCGATGCCGGTGGACAAACCGCCTCTCAGTGCGGCTGACATTAGCGTCATTGAGCGTTGGGTCGCTGCGGGCGCGAAAGATGATACGCCCGCTTCCGCACGCCAGCGCTACGATCAGGATCATCCACCGCACTATTCGGCCGCGCCGGTCATTACCGCCGTGGAATTCTCGCCGGATGGCAAGACCCTTGCCGTTAGCGGTTATCACGAAGTACTGCTGCACGGCGTCGAGAAACTCTTGGCGGGAGAGGACTCCTTAAAGGCACGATTGATCGGGTTGTCCGAGCGGATCGAATCGGTCGCTTACTCGCCCGACGGAGAGAGCCTGGCCGTTGCCGGAGGCTCGCCCGGACGTCTTGGTGAAGTTCAGTTGTGGAACGTCACCGATGCGGAACTGATGTTCTCCGTGCCCGTCACGTATGACACCTGCTACGGTGTGAGCTGGTCACCGGATGGCAAGATGATCGGAGTTGGTTGTCCGGACAACACAATACGCGCACTCGACAGCGCAACGGGCGACCAGGTGCTATTCAATGGAGCACACAGCGATTGGGTGCTCGACACAGTGTTTTCCAAGGAGTCGACGCACATTGTCTCTGTCAGTCGCGATCGATCGATGAAATTGATTGAGGTGGCGACTGAGCGCTTCATCGACAACATCACGAGCATTACACCGGGAGCCCTCAAGGGAGGGTTAAGTGCTGTCGATCGGCACCCGAGCGAAGATCAGCTGCTGATCGGTGGAGCGGATGGAACGCCGAAGATCTATCGGATGTTTCGCGAAAAGGCCCGCAAGATCGGGGACGACTTCAATCTGATTAGGAAGTTCCCAGAGATGCCTGGCCGGATCTCCGATGTGCAGTTCTCACGCGACGCTTCGCGGATTGTCGCCGGCAGCAGCTTTAACGGCGCGGGGCACATTCACGTGTTCAACACCGAGGACGGTAAGTTGCTTGCCAAGATGAATGATGTCCCGGCGGCTGCATTCGCTGTGTCGTTTAGCCCCGACGCCGAGTTCGTGGCCAGTGGTGGATTCGATGGAAGCGTGCTTGTTCATCGAGCGGAGTCCGGTGAACTGCTCAAGCAATTCATTCCCATCCAGATCGACGGCGACGAACCGACAGCCGATACGTTCCAGGAAGATGGGCAGCCATAGCCAGTCATAGCAAAGGTGAGGATCGATATGTCGTGTACGAAACACTGGCCGCGATCAATCGCGCTGGTTGGACTGTTGATGATCGCCGTCACGGGTTATGCGGCGGAGTCTATTCCGGAAGGTCTGACGCTTGAGTCGATCGAAGTCTGGCCCACGGAGCTCACGCTCGAACATCGCTTGGATCAAGCGCAGTTATTGTTAACCGGGCGATTGACCTCCGGCGAGCAAATCGACGTCACGCGCATGGCGAAGCTTACGACCGATACGGATCTTGTGGACGTGTCTCCACAGCGATTGATCAGACCGCTGAGAGACGGCCAGCAAATACTGCAATTCGAATTGCACGGTGCCACGGCATCGATCGCCGTGCAGGTAAGCGGTGCCGTTCAGCAAAAGGACGTTAGTTTTGTCCGCGATGTAGCCCCCGCGCTTTCCAAAATGGGCTGCAATGCCGGGACGTGCCATGGATCGAAGGATGGCCAGCGTGGATTTAAGTTGTCGCTGCGTGGCTATGACTTCCTGTTCGATCATCGCGCGCTGACTGACGACATCGGTGCTCGTCGCTTCAACCGCGCGAATCCAGACCAAAGTCTGATGCTGCTCAAGACCTCCGGAAGTGTCGCACATGTTGGCGGAGTGCTGACGCGTCCGAAGGAACGGAACTATGAAATCTTGCGGAGTTGGATCTTAAAGGGAGGCAAGCTCGATCTCCAGTCGCCGCGCGTCACAAGCATTCAGCTGCTGCCGCAGAATCCAATCTTGCCACGAGCCGAACTCAAGCAGCAGATGGTGGTTTTGGCAAACTATTCCGACGGCACCGTGCGCGACGTCACGGCCGATGCGTTCGTTGAGAGCGGTAACATTGAAGTACTTTCCGCGGATAAGAGCGGTTTGGTGACAACTTTGCGGCGCGGGGAATCTCCGGTGTTGGCTCGCTACGAGGGTGCGTACACCGCGACAACAATCACCGTGATGGGAGATCGAACTGGGTTTGTCTGGCAACAACCGAGCGAGAATAACTATGTGGACGAGCACGTCTACAGAAAACTCCAGCGCGTCAAAATCCAGCCAAGTGACATTTGCACCGATGCCGAATTTGTTCGTCGCATCTATCTCGACCTGACCGGCTTGCCACCTCACGCTGAAGCCGTCAGTCGTTTTCTTGCCGATCAACGCGACACCCGCACCAAGCGAAATGAGTTGATCGACCAGCTGCTAGGCTCGGCCGAATACGTCGAGCATTGGACAAACAAATGGGCTGACTTGCTGCAAGTTAATCGTAAGCACCTCGGTGAGACCGGTGCGGCGGCGTTGCGCGATTGGATCAAACATGCCGTGGCGACCAACAAGCCGCATGACGAATTCGCCTACGAGGTGATCACGGCTACCGGTTCGAACATGGACAACCCCGCCGCGGCTTATTGGAAGATCTTGCGAGACCCGACGCTCGCGATGGAGAACACAACCCATCTGTTCTTGGCAGTCCGCTTCAATTGCAACAAATGCCATGACCATCCGTTCGAACGTTGGACGCAAGACCAGTATTACAGCCTAACGGCCTTCTTTGCTCAGGTAGGCCGTAAGGAAGATCCTGCTTTCGCCGGCCAGAAGATCGGTGGATCGGCAGTTGAGTCTGCCGTGCCGTTGGTCGAAGTCATCTACGACAGCGGGGCCGGTGAAACGAAGCATGATCGCACCGGCGAGCTGGTCGACCCTGCCTTTCCCTACGAACACAAATTCGAATCGACTGCGGAGAATCGTCGTGAGCAGCTCGGTCGCTGGATTACGTCGGAAAACAATCGATATTTTGCCAGTAGCTTCGTGAATCGCTTGATGGGATACATGCTCGGCTCCGGATTGATTGAACCGATCGATGACATTCGGGCTGGCAATCCGCCGACCAATCCCGAGTTGCTGCAGGCGCTAACAAGCGACTTCATTCAGTCGGGTTTTGACACGCAGCACATGTTGCGGACGATTTGCCAATCGCGTGTTTATCAGCATTCCGTCCGCACCAACAAATGGAATCAGGACGACACGATCAACTATTCGCACTCGATTCCCCGCCGACTTCCAGCCGAAGCTTTGTTCGATGCGATTCATCTGGCCACCGGAAGCACGCCGCGAATTCCGGGAGTGCCGGTTGGTTTTCGAGCGGCCGAATTGCCTGACGCAGGAATCAAGCTCCCATTTCTTGATGACTTCGGTCGACCGGCACGTGAAAGCTCCTGCGAGTGCGAGCGATCAAGTGGTGTCGTTTTGGGACCCATCATGAAATTGATCAATGGTCCAACAGTGAACAACGCGATCACCGATCCGAAGAGCGAATTGACCAAGCTCGTGTCGGAACAACCGGACGATCGACGACTGATTGAAGAGGTCTTTGTCCGGTTCCTTGCTCGTAAGCCGACTCCACGCGAATTGGAATTCGGTCTGCAATCATTAGTTGCGGCCAAAGGCGATGATCAAGCGATTCGAGCTAAGTATCAGGAACGAAAAGCTCAACTGATCGAGCAACAGTCACAGTGGGAAGAGGGCCTTGTCAGTGATCCCGTCTGGGAAGTGCTGAATCCAACAAGCTTGGCGTCAGCCGCTGGGGCGAAACTGTCGCTGCAGGATGATCAGTCGATTCTCGTTACCGGCGAGCTGCAGCAGGACACCTACACGTTCGAAGCCGAGGCTGCTTTGCCAACGATTACCGGTCTTCGTGTCGAGCTGCTGCCGGATGATTCACTTCCAGCCGGCGGTCCCGGACGAGCTCCCAACGGCAACCTGGTTCTGAGCGAGCTACAGATTTCCGCCCGTGGCTTGGACGATGAAGCACAACCGGCACCCGTTCCGCTGCAGAACGCAACGGCCAGCTTCAGTCAGAACGATTGGAATGTCAAAGGTGCAATCGACAACAATCCCGGCACCGGATGGGGAATTTCACCTAAGTTCAAGCAAGCTCATACGGCGACATTTGAGACCGTTGAAGACGTCAGTTACGAGAGCGGCGCCCGATTGACCATCCAAATACAACAGAAGTTTGCCGATGGAAAACACAACTTGGGGCGGTTTCGCCTGTCGCTGACAAGCTCCCGGCGTCCCTTTACAAAAAGTGATCTTCCCGCGGCGATCAACAAAATTGTAAGCGTGCCGAAGCAGGATCGAACCGAGGACCAGATCAAGCAACTTGCCGAATATTTCTTGGATCAGGACGCGGAAATGAAGAGTCTGAAGTCGGCGCTGCAAATGGCGACTCAGCAGTCGAAACAGCACCGCCTGACTGGTGTTCAAGATCTCGCCTGGGCTTTGATCAATAACCCAGCTTTTCTATTCAACCGTTGAACGCGGTTAACGATGACCGATTTCACCGGTGCCTCGCTTTGGGTTGAAACCTCCGCTTGGCAGCCCTCGATGGCCGCACAAGAATGCAGCAGGGGAAGCGGGCTGATTTCGAATCTCGTGTGGAGATGCAATTCTGGTGGTTGTTTCAACGGAAGCCTTGACCAAACGTTATGGTTCGTTCACCGCGCTGGACGCTTGCACGTTTAACGTTCAACGCGGCGAGGTGTTCGGTCTGCTGGGCCCGAACGGAGCTGGAAAGACGACTCTGTTGCGACTATTGCTTGGATTTCTTAACCCAAGCGGAGGCAAGGCTCAGATTGACGGCCTGGACTGTCACCATCAATCGGTACTCGTTCGAGATCGAGTGGCCTATCTACCCGGTGAGGCTAGACTATTCCGTCGCATGAGCGGACATGAAGTGCTGCGTTTTTTTACGTCGCTTCGCCCGGCAAGTCAGCTGAAGGAGGCTCAGACCTTAGCCGACCGTTTGGACCTGGATTTACATCGACGAGTTGCATTCATGTCGACTGGCATGCGGCAGAAACTTGCTCTGGCCGCTACTCTCTGTCACAACGTGAATGTCTATATCTTGGACGAACCAACCGCCAATCTGGATCCGAATGTGCGTCAGGTGGTGATGGATCTGCTGCGCGAGAAGCAGGACAGCGGCCACACGATTTTGATTAGTTCTCACGTCCTGTCGGAAATGGAAGAGTCGTGCGACCGGGTTGTCATCCTCCGCTCTGGTCAGCTCGTTCACACCCAGGTCATGAGTCAATTACGACAGAGGCATCGTGTTCTGGCGGAAGCAGAAGCGGACATGCCGGGCATTCCCGACCACTTGCGCGACCAGGTGGATGTCAGGACACAAGAGAAGCAAGTGACGATCGATACGGTGGGTGATTTGTCAAAGCTGATGGGTTGGTTGAGTACCTTGCCGCTCAAGAATGTCTCGATTGAACCCCGCGGATTACGTGCAGTCTACGACCAGTTCCACTCGAGTGAGGAGACTGTATGAGGCTGGCGTTGCTACGCAAGACTGTCAACGATGTGCGTTGGTTGCTGCTTGGGTGTTTGGTCACGATCTTTGCGTTCGCTTGGATTCGCGTCGCGATCGTTGCGAGCATGGAGACGCAACAACTACAGCGTATTGCCCGCAATCTACCGGAGATGGTCAAGCGTTTGATGCCCGTCCCGATTGAGGACCTGATCAACTATCCAGGGTTAATTGGATTCACTTTCGAAGAACCGATGGTTTATCTGATCATGGCTGTGTGGGCGATCGCCCGCGCATCCGATTCGGTGAGTGGCGAGATTGGTCGAGGCACAATGGAAATGATGCTGGCCCAGCCCGTGAGCCGTTTGACTTATCTGTTGACGCATTCCGGCGTGACGTTTGTCGGAATTCTCTTGTTGGCGACCGCAGCCTACGCGGGAACTCACGTTGGCATCAACCAGACGCATGTCAAAGTTCGCAAGGTCAACAGCTGGACCGTTCCCTTTTTTCGCGTGCCAAGCGACGAAGATGAGGAGGATTACAAGCTGGTACCGATGTCGAAGTTCGTTTCACCAGCGACGTTCAAGTCTCCGGCCGTGAACTATGCGTGTCTTGGTATCTTCTTGGCTGGAGTCACCACCGCGGCTTCGTCGTGGGACCGCTATCGGTGGCGGACGATTGCGATTGTTATGACCTTCTACATCGTGGAAACGATCATCGAAGTCGTCGCCCTCGCCGTGGACGGTTGCCGATGGATGTTGAGTCTCACCTTCTTTGGTGTCTACGAACCTGTCGCGATCGCGACGGCAGCGTCGAAAGATGCGACGGTCAACTGGCGTTTGCTCGCACAAGAGAGTAGCGGCTATGTGCCCGATCTGGGGCCGCTGGGGTTCGACGTGGTCCTGTTGAGCTTAGGCCTAGCCAGCTTCGTGCTCGGTGTCTGGGTCTTTTGCAAACGTGATCTGCCTGCACCACTTTAGAGATCAGATCAGCATCCGAGGGTCATGTGACGGTTAACCCACCGTCTCCATGGCCTCGTCCTCGACGTTCTCGCCGCCGTCCTTCGACTTTCTCAGTCGTTCGGCAATACGATTCACGTCGTCGGCGATGTTGATCCAGTAGTCGCTCTTGCGAAATCTCATGGGTTCGATGTCTTCACCATCGGCCATTGCTTTTAGCACGCCGCGTAGCTTGTAGATCGGACCGGCAAAGCGATGGCTAAGTTTGACCGAATCATAGATAAAGGCGGGCAGGAAGCAGAGCATGACAAGGATCACAATCCCATATTGCTTCCAAACTAGATCCAGGTGGTATGACAGTGGATGTTGAATGCCGTGTGTCATTACCTGAAGAATCACGATTGTCCATGTTGCACCAAACGCGAATGCGAACCAATGGAACATCAATCGCCTGAGCAGAGCGCCCTGGACGGCGGGATCGATGAACACTTTCTTGCGTTTCTGTTCGGCCATGGTCTTACCTTCTGACGGTTCTGCCAATTGGATCTGATGCGCTCCCCACGACACAGCAGGTGTCACGATTCGTCTCAAGCGTAGTTCATACGCGCGAAGTGACAAACTCGACGTTTGGTTTTTGTCGCGGAGATGCGATAAGCGCGACCTATCGCACGATCAATCGTGTCCGATGACGAGGATTATGCTGGTCGCTCGCCCCGCTGAAGCTCAGCCATGCGGATTTCACGCAAGCGAGACCGCACGCGCTGTCGGTGATATTTCCAACCGGGAATGAAGAAGCAGAGGGCTGATACGATTCCAAACACGAACGTCGCGTAGGTCGGCCGATAGGCCATAAAGATCGATGTCGCGAAGAGGGCAAGCGCCTGAATGTAGAACGATCCGGAGAGGATGCCGGCCTTGATCAGGAAGACCATCCCGCTGCTCAAGGCCAGAATCGGCGATAGCTTTAGCACTTCCAAATCCAGCAAATACTCGACGGGGAATAGCAGCCCGATGCTGATCATACTGGCTGCCCAGATATGTGCGATTTGACGTTCGACGAACGTGACCGAGCCGATGCGACGGCGTAAGGCCCAGAACACCGCGGCCCAAGCACCCAAACCCACGGTCCACAGAAAGAAATAGTGCATTCGGTTTTGGTCGCCGTACAAGTAAAGCGTGTTCGTCAGACCGCAGATGATCAACAGGGCCAGACTGTGCCACATCCACAGCGCTCCCCAGTTTTCCAAAATGTTGGCGTTGTGTGTCTCGCGGAATAGCTGCCCGACGACCTGCGATAAGCGACCCGACTGCGCCGACAGCGGCTCGTCTCCCAGGAACGCTTCGAGGTCGTCGGCCAATGCGGCCGCCGAATCGTAGCGCAGGTCCGGTGGCTTCTGAAGACAGCGTTGCACGATCAGTTCCAGGTCGCGATTCACGCGCGGGTTGATCGTGCGTGGCCAAGGCGGGTCCTGCTCAAGGACTTTGAGCACCAGTTGCATTGGCGTGGGTGCTTCGAACGGTGGTTTTCCCACTAGCATCTGGTACAGGATCGTGCCCAGGCTGTAGACGTCGCTACGTACACCTACGTCGCCGCGATTGCCCGCAGCTTGTTCGGGAGACATATAGGCCGGTGTGCCTAAGACGGCCCCGGTGCGCGTGAGGTTGGCATTGTCGCTGACCTGTTTGGCAAGTCCGAAGTCCATCACATGCGGTTGCCCGTTAGTGTCAATCAGGATGTTCGACGGTTTGAGGTCGCGGTGTAACACACCTCGTTGATGGGCGAATTCAACGGCCCGTGCCACTTTGACCAGGATCCTCGCCGCTTGGCCGGCCGACATGGGGCCCGACTCAAGCATCTTCGTTAGCGTTTCCCCCTCGGTGTACTGCATGCTGAAAAAACATGTTCCCTGATGCTCGCCAACCTCATAGACGGGCACGATGTTGGGATGCTGCAGACGAGCGGCAGCCTCAGCTTCTGCCCGGAATCGAGCTTGGTCGGTCTTCGATGCGAATGGGCCGCGAAGCAGCATCTTGACAGCGACCGTCCGATCCAGGCTCTTCTGCCGCGCCCGAAAGACGATCCCCATGCCGCCACGGCCCACTTCCTCGATCAGTTCGTAGTCTCCGATCTCGTCGGGCAATTGCAGCGTTGCCGAGATTGTTTCCTCAGATCCTGACGATATTCGCTCGCGAATACTCGAATGCTGACCCACAGCTTGAGCCAACATGACCGCGCCCCACAGTTCGCGTAATTCGCCACCTAGCTGGCCGATCGCTTGGGCTTCGCGCTCAATATCGATCGATTCGCCTTCAGCCGCTCGTTCGGCAAGAGACTCCAGAGTGTTGGCCAAGACCTCATCGCGATCGCTTGTCGAATCCATCTGAGGCGGTGAGGTAGAACGTTTCGACGCGCTCACAGCTCACCCTCGTCGGAAGGTTCCGACAGAAGCTTGCGGAGCCGCCGAATCGCACGCAGATATCGCATACTCGCCGCGGGCTCGGTCAGCCCCAATGCCTTGGCGACGTCCTGATTGGACAGTTGCTCGAAATGCCTCATCAAGACGATCTCGCGATCATGATCGTCCATCGTCTCCAAGGCTGCCTCAAACCGCCGCTGAAGTTCCTGCATCGTCGCGGCTGCCGCCGGAGTCATTTCCGGATCGCATAACTGACCGGCCAGTTCAAGCGTCGAACGATCCATCGCCGCTGGGGCAACCATCGCCTGCTCACGATCCACACTCCGTTTGCCGCTCACGCGATGTCGTCGATGGGCGTCGATAATGCGATCTCGAGCCATCTGCCTCAGCCAAAGATGGAATGGCATCGAAGGATCGTTCAGATAACGCTGCAGGCGTCGATTGGCTTCGATCAAAACCTCTTGAACGATGTCGCTGGCGTCGACACGCTGCTGGATGCGACGATCCAAACGCATCTCAATCATGCGACGTAGCGCCACGCGGTGACGATCGAGCAGTCTCTCCGCTGCGTCGTCATTACCGTCCTTGGCGGCATCGATCAGTTCTTGAGTCTGATCACTTTGTGGCCACATCGATCTTTCCTTGGTCTGATCCAGACCAGTCTGCTGCTGGCCGAGCTACCGAGCAGGCGTACAAGAGGTTATACGGAAACGAGTTCCATCCTTGATTATCGTCCAAGGTTCCTAAGAACCGCAAGGCAGAACGAACTGTGATTACTTCCGCCGGCCAATCACAGCTATTAGGATGACGTCGAAGCCAAGGTCCTTAAGGAATTTGTCGATTAACGCTTGGTCGTGACACTCTTGGCGGCTAAATCTGGCCTTTCGATTCAGACCATGAACAACGACGACCTGAAACAGAAACTGCTTGCCTTAAATTCCGCGGCCGAGACGTACGCCACCGAATTCGTCGATGAATTGTTATCGTCGGCTCATCAAATTCAAACCAGCGACGTTCATCTGCAACCCGTCCACGAAGGTCTGAGCGTCTGTTGGCGGCTTGACGGAGTACTGCAGCCGTTGGGTATGTTTCCGCTGGGACAGGCGACAAGCATCGTTTCTCGATTGAAGGTGCTCTCCAACCTTTTGACCTACCGCACCGATGTTCCGCAGGAGGGTCGCATTCGAGATTCGGACAAAGTTGAAATGCGCGTCAGCACCTTTCCCACGTTGCATGGCGAGCGCGCGGTGATCCGCTTCTTCAACGCGCATGAGGAACTCCGTCATCTCGAGGACTTGCACCTGCCGGACCCGATACCGAAGCGACTCTCACGACTGTTGGCGGAAACTTCCGGTGGACTTCTCATCACCGGACCGGCGGGCAGTGGAAAAACAACGACGATCTACGCCTGCTTGCGCGAGCTGGTCCGCGTCACATCGGGCGGACGCAGCGTTGTCTCCCTGGAAGATCCGATCGAAGTGGCCGTCGATGGTGTTGCCCAGTCGCAAGTGAACGAGGCCGCGGGACTGACCTTAGCCACCGGATTGAAATCGTTGTTGCGGCAAGACCCCGAAGTGATCATGGTCGGTGAGATCCGTGACCGTGATACCGCTGACGTATGTATGCAGGCGTCACTCACGGGCCAATTGGTCATCACGACATTGCACACTGGCAGCGCGGCAGGTGCAGTCAGTCGTCTTGTCGATATGGGAATCGAGCCCTATTTGTTACGCAGCGGGCTGCTTGCTATTCTTTGTCAGCGCTTGGTTCGAAGCCTCTGCGATTGTGCACGTCCGATTGCGGAAGCAAGTCAGAGTCTCGGACTTCCGATATCTGGCGGCCGGATTGCCGTTGGTTGCGACGCCTGTCGTGGCACAGGCTATCGCGGTCGTCGCGTCTTGGCCGAGTTGCTGGAGTTGGACGCCGGAGACCTTGGCGAAGCCATCCTTCAGCGGTCCGATGCGACCAGTCTTCACGCACGTGCGATCGCCAGCGGTATGACGTCGCTCTGGACGCGAGCCATCGAGGCCGTTGAAGCTGGCTGGACCAGTCCGATGGAAGTCAGACGTGTTTTGGGTTTCCGTCACGATCCCGACGGTGGTGAAACATGAGCAAAACCGAATTGACGACGGACGAACTCATCGCGCTGTGTGATGAAATGAAAGCCTTGGTGCGGAGCGGCGTTCCGCTTGAGCAAGGGTTGATCCTGACATCGCGTGAGTTGCCGGGGAGATTGGGTGCCATCACAAGCGAGATTGGCCGCCGGGGTGACGAGGGCGAATCGCTTGACCAAATTCTGAACAGCAAAATTGATTTGCCGAACATCTTTCGCGCGGTCGTCCAAGCGGGGCTGCGATCGGGTCGATTGAGTATTGCCTTAGAGGGAATGGCTGACACCGCACGTCGTGTTGCGGAGGTGCGACGGACGACAATTCAGGCAAGCATTTATCCGCTCTTGGTGCTCATGCTGATCGGAGCTCTGGCCGTTGGGGTGTTGCTGCCACTCGGCGACGTGATGCGATCGACGCGAGACGGACAGGGTCTGCCCGGGCATGCACCTTCAGTAAGCGAAACGCTGCTCTTGCTTGGTGAGTCGATGTGGATCATCGCGATCATTGTCGTGCTGCTGTTCGTCGTATGGTGCATTTGTACACGACGGGCTGGTGCGCTACAGCCGGGCAGATCAAGCGTGTGGATGGCCTGGTTGCCCTGGGTGTCGCGTCTGTTGCGACACGGGCGCCTATCTACTTTTACCAACGTGTTGGCATTGCTGATTCGACACGATGTCCCGCTGCAAGAGGGATTACCGCTGGCGGCTGAGGCGAGCGGCGATGTTGCCTTACATGAAGAAGCCGTTGAGATGTCTGATCGCTTGAAATCCGGTGAGCCGATCAACATCAATCCGCGTCGTAAACGTGCAATGCCGTCGTTGATTCGCTGGCAATTGGTGGCTCAGAGAAAGCCCGAAGACCTTGTCGAATCGCTCGAATTGATTTCGCGTTGTGAGAAGCGGCGCGCGGACCAATTGGCAGAGTGGCTTCGCGTTCAACTGCCAGTTATATTGACGGTTGGGATTGGGGGCGTAGCGACGCTGATCTACGCATTCGCCGTCTTGGCACCTTGGTACGAGATGATGATTGAGATCGGCGACCCGCTCTTATTCAGACCCTAATCCACCCGCGTCCTTTGGGAACAGAGAGCAAAACAGATGTTTCGTTTGCGTCGCAAGCTGTCTGCCGACGAGGCGACGGAGCTGGCCGAACGTCTATCAGAGGTCCTCGATTCAAACATCCCGTTGGTCGAAGGCCTTCAAGCGGCGTCGATTGAGGTTACCAATCAACGCGTTAAGCAGAGCCTGTTGAAGTTAGCTGAAGGTATTTCTCGCGGCACGCCGTTAGACAAATTCTTGCTTTCCGACGCGCTTGCGTTTCCACCATACCTTGCCGGGCTACTCCGCGCCGGCATCCGCTCCGGACGTTTGAGCGAAGTCCTGTCCGAGTTGTCCTATCACTATCGCTATCGCCAGGATCTATCGCAAATTCGCATGGCCCTGTTTTATCCCACTGTGTTGCTACTCATGTTGGCGATGATCGCCGGCATGATGATGTTCTGGATTGTCCCAGAGCTGGAATTGATGTTTACCGACTTCGATGCGGAGGTTCCCGGCCCGACGAAGAGTCTGTTCTGGTTTGCGTCGGAAGGATGGAAGTATTGCGCGGCGGCGATGTCGTTTGCTGCTGTGGTTGCACTGCTGATTCGAATTCTGGGAGGGGCAAAAGCATGGATGCGCGTGGTCGCTTCAACGCCCGGGATCGGTAATCTGTTCCAGTGGGCCGGTCTGGCCGAATTCGCGCAACTGCTGCGAATGCTGGTCGGACAAGGCATGCCGCTACCCGAATCACTTCACTTGACCGCCGACGCGCTTCGCAATGCCAACGTCGCCCATTCGACGAAGCAATTCGCTGATCGTGTTCAACAAGGGCAGCAGCTGGCCGATGGCATGGCCATTGATCCGCAGATCCCTCAGCAGCTCGTCTCAATCATCAGGATCGGTGAACAGAATGGCGATTTACCGACGGCGTTGCGTGCCGGAGCTGAGCTGCTGGAAGGTCGCATTCAACTCCGATCTCAGCTGTTGATCCTCGTATTGCCACCGATTGTTTTCATCAACGTGGCAGGTTGCTGCATGCTGTTGATTATGTCTTTATTTCTGCCGCTGTTTTCGGTGATTCAGAGTTTGACGATCTTCTAGGTTTGACGAGCGCGAATGTATATCCACCTGTTGTCCATTTCGGTGCTCGGGATTTCACTGTTGTGGAGTCTGCGCCTGGTTTACGGTCGTCGTTTCGACGTCCCGAACGACGCTCTGGTGTTGGTCATTACTCAGGCCAGCTGGATTCTTGTGTATTTGGGAATCGGCCTCGTCTTCGGACCGATTGTACTTGTGGTTGCTTTCTTTATAGCGGCGATGGTCGTGGCACAGTATCGCGACAGTGAGCGACGCGCGTTGCTGTGGACGCTTTCGATTGCTGCCGATTACGATCTCTCGTTGTCCGATGCGGCTCGTTCATTCGCAAGCGGACGCGTCGATGAGATCGGGCGGCGTGCTATCCGTCTGGCCGATTGTCTTGACCAAGGCATGGCTTTGCCAAACGCGATGAGGGCATCGCGGAACCTGATGCCTCGAGACGCGGAACTGGCGGCGCAGTTAGGTTATGCGACCGGATCACTCGGTGTAACGTTGCGCGACGCTGCCAAGCAAAGTAATCGCCTGGCCGCAACGATGCACGGTAACTTTAGCGCCATGCTCTATTTCGCGACCGCGATCGGACTGATGGTCGCGATCATGACCTTCGTCTGTATGCGCATCGCTCCGACGTACGAGCAAATCCTGCTGGACTTTCAGATTCCTTTGCCGAAGATCACAGTTTTCTTTTTGTCAGCCACTAATGTTGTGGCCCGATATGCCTTCATCTTTGTGCCGGCACTGATCGTCCCCTTGGCAATTTTCGTCTACGCGCTTGTCGGCTATGTTGGATTTCGCGTTCCCCATCTTCCCGTTTTGGGAGGCTTTCACGGAGACTCGGCGGTGATTCTTAGAACGCTCGGATCGTCGGTGGCGCAAGGTCGTTCTGTGTTGGAAAGCATCGACCTGTTGTCGCAATGGTATCCTGAGAACCAGATTGGTGCGCGGCTGGCGTTGGTTGCCAAAGAGATCCGGGGTGGAGCCCATTGGTGCGACACTCTGCTCAAACGAAAGTTCATACGTACGTCCGATGCAGCTTTACTGAAGTCTGCGGAGCGCGTTGGAAACCTGGAGTGGGCGTGTCGTGAGTTGTCCGACGCGATGTCGCGTCGGATGGCCTTTCGCATCGCCACCTTTTCGCGATTTTTGGGACCCGTCCTGGCGTTACTTGTCGGAGTGCCGGTCGCCCTGTTCGCCGTCGCGATGTTGGCCCCAATTGCCGTCGTCGTAAGGAATTTGGCACTGTGAAATCGAAACGTCGATCCGGATTCAGCTATATCGAGTTGATGGCTGCGGTACTTGTCATCTCGGTCATGCTGGCGATGACCGCGCAAATGCTGTCGCTCGTCATGGCACGTACGGCGGCAACTCAAAGACACTTTAGCGCGCTGGAAGCAGCAGCCAGCATTCTGGAGATCGTCGCGTCCCAGCCTTATGACTCGATCGATGACTCGATGTTGACGCTCCCGGCGATCCTCGAGCTGGTCGAAGAGGACCTGGCGGCTTGGCAGGTTGAACTGAAAGTAAGCGTAGAAGAGAAATCAATCGCAACCAAACGTATCGAACTGCGACTATTACGGGCGTCCAATCTCGATGCGCGACCACTGGTCCTCTCAACTTGGAAGCACGGGCCAGAGTGAGAATGCGATACACCACATGATTCATAGATCTCGAAGCAGGCACTCACCCGCATGCCGCCGCGGCGTCACACTTGTCGAGTTGGTCACCGTGATCTCGGTCAGTGCGATCTTACTTTCGATTCTCACCGTCCTTGTCGTCCAGATGACTGGCTTCGAAGCCAAAACACGCGGCCGCATCGCCGAGGCGACGGCGATCTCACGTTTGTCGGATCATTTTCGAGCGGACGTCCGAGCTGCATCGGCTGTCGAACTGATCCCCGAGAATGCCGGTGGTTCCGCCAAGCTGTTGGTTTCGTTGGGCGATGCGGTCCAGGTTCAGTACAGCCAAAGCGGTCGAGGTATCGACCGCGAAGTGCGGGAGCTGTCCGACGTGATCGCGCGGGATCGATATCGGCTGCCCGCTACAGCTCATGCACACTGGCTGCAGACGCAGATTGACAACGCTGAGTTCGTCCAACTGAAGCTCGCGCTGGCAGAATCGAATCGAGCACTATTCCGCTTCGTCGCACAGGTAGGGCGGCATCGTACCGCGGAGAAGGAAACAACAATCACCAGCGATGATGAATGAATTGATCCACGTACGAACATCAGTCAACCGAATGCGATGCACAGGTTATTAACAATCAGAGGTCGACGGCGATCGCGCGGGTTCATATTGGCGTTTGTGCTGATTTGCCTCACGATCATAATTCTTGCGCTGATGGCGATGACGCAGCGACTTGCACTCGGTCAGCGTCAGGCAATTCAACGTGAACGGCAACTGCAGGCTCAGTGGTTAGTCGAGGCGGGCATCAGCCGGGCCACCGCAAAGCTGCGAGACGATCGTCAGTATGCGGGTGAGCTTTGGCAACTGACTGCCCAAGAGTTGGGCGATCGCTGGGAGGGCCGCGTCGAGATTCAGGTCGGACCGTCCGACGCAGTAGACCAGACGCGCATTCGAGTCGTTGCTGTTTATCCAACTCAAGGCCGATTGAGTATTCGCGAAGAGAACGAGGTTCTGGTTCAGATTTCCAGTGAGGCGAATTCCCCATGAGACATTTACGGCACGCTTTTACCCTAGTCGAATTGCTGGTCGTGATTGCCATCATTGCAATCCTGGTGTTGATGCTCTTGCCAGCCATCAACGCGATGCGCGAGTCAGCGCGGCGAACTCAGTGTATCAGTCGAATGAGCCAGCTGATCGTCGGTGTGCATAGCTACGAGATGACTCACGGCTACTATCCAACCGGTGTGCGAGATACCGGTGGGCCGATTGTCAGCCAAGAGCAAGGTCTTCACCACAGCTGGACCATTCCGCTATTGCCGTTCATCGAAGAAGACAATATCTACCGAATGATCGATCATGAAACGAGCGTCTACGCCAAGAGCAACCGACCCGCGCGCAACACACAGCTCACGATCTTCATTTGTCCCTCGTCACCGCGTCTTGTCGATGCTCTTGGCCACAGCAATTACGCCGCGGTGCATCACGACGTTGAGGCACCGATTGATGATGACAACCACGGTATGTTCTTTCTCAACAGTCGCCTGAGCCAAGACGAAGTTACCGACGGCATGCGGTATACCATGTTCCTGGGTGAGAAGATCCTGGAGCGCGCCGATCTGGGCTGGATGTCTGGAACGCGTGCCACGTTGCGGAACACCGGGACTCCCATCAACACGACCGACCTTCAGATGACGGGGCGAGGTAGAGCGGTCCAGCAACCGTTGGGCGATGGAGAGTCATCGGTCGACGATGAAGGCCAGGGTGAAGGTCTTGAAGCGGAAGACGACGACTTGTCGGATGAGACAGCCGAGGATGTCGTTGCGGAGGGTGATGCAGTTGACGATCAAAGCGAACCCGCCGAACAGCAAGGAAATGAATCGCCGGCCACAGATGATCAAGTCAACACCGAACAGCTCGATGCTGAAATCGAGGGAGAGACTGCAGAGCTGCTTTCAACCGATGATCCAACCAGGCAAAGCGGAACTCAAGTCAAGCCAGTCGGTGAAGGCGATCCGTGGGCTGCCGCTAAGAATGCCGGATTGTATGTCGGCGGGTTTGGCAGCCATCATCATGGCGGAAGCGTGTTCGCCTTTGGCGATGCGCACATTCGATTCCTTGATGATGCCATTGATTTTCAGGTTTACCAACACATGGGAGGTCGAGCAGACGGCAAAGTCATTGATGGTCGCGTGCTCGATTGATGGGCTGCGCGAACGTACACGCGGTGTGCACTGGTGCAGATCCATCCTGGATGCAGACTTGGACTGCACAATAAGGACCGACATGAATCCCCAGGAAACGAAGCCGGACGAATCCAACACAAGAGGCGGCTATCCGCTGTTGGCCCTCTTCTTTGCCGTTGCTGCATCGGCCATCTTGATTGCGCTCGTGGCACCGGTTATCACGTCAGTCAATGACGGCCAGGTCGGCGCGGCAGAGTTTTGGGTGGCCTCGGCAATCGTCGGTGCTGTGGGTATGATCATCGGTGGATTTGTCGGCTTGTACCACTATCGTCGACTCTTTGGCGCTGGACTGGGCATCGTGACAGGTGCCATCATTGGCTCGATTGTGGGACCGGTTGCTGTTTCGCCGAACTACCAAGAGGTCATGGCGACTTGCCTGGGTGGTTCATTGCTGCTGCTCGTTCTCGGCCTCCTTTGCCGGATTCTGGATCCACCGACACCGAACTAGCATCGCTGGGCAACATCGCGCGCACCCCGCTCTGCGTCATGGATGATGTGTCACGGAGTTTCGTTTTTGTCTTGACGAGAAGTGACGGATGCGAGTCGTGCTAGTGAGAATCTGCGGATCCTGGTAGATTGACGCAGAATTTGGCGTGTTGGCCGAGTTGCTCTGACAGAGGAGATGAACATGAATCGTCGCGCGTTGTCGACGCTGTTACTTTTACCACTGTTTCTGCTAACAGTGAGCATCGGTTGTGGCGGTCGGTCGACGGACGAGAAAGTCTTGTACGTGCCCGTTCCGAGCGATGGCCCCAAGTCGATGGACCCGGCCGTCGGTTCGACGGTTTACGACAACATGTGCGTTACGCAGGTTTACGAACCGCTGTTGCAGTACAAGTACCTGAAACGCCCGCTTGAGTTGTGTCCACTGTTGATAGAAGAGATGCCGACCATTTCGGATGATGGCCTGACATTTCGATTCAAGCTCAAGACGGGCATCTATTTTCACGACGATAAGTGTTTTCCCGGTGGCAAGGGACGAGAGCTTGTCGCCAATGACGTGTTCTATTCGTGGAAACGTTTGGCCGATGACGATGTCTCGACCAAGAATTGGTGGCTGATTGAAAACACGATTGTAGGATTGGATCAATATCGCGTTGAGCAGAATGAAGCCGCCGAGTTTGATTACGATGCCCCGGTCGAGGGCTTGCGCGTCATTAACGACCATGAGTTCGAAGTCGAGTTGGTCGAACCGGTTCAACGTTTCATTTGGACGTTGGCGATGTTTCAGACGTCAGTGGTTTCACGCGAAGCGGTCGAGCACTATGGAAATCGCTTCGCTCGTAATCCAGTCGGGACCGGTCCGTTCGTCATGACCGATTGGTCGCCGGCCGAGAGTATGTCGCTGGATCGGAATCCAAACTTTCGTGAGGAATTTTATCCAAGTGAGCATATGCCGGAGGATGAAGCCCTTGGCCTGCACTTACCAGCGGGCCAAAAAGTACCTTTCTGCGACGGCTTACGTTTTACCTTCTTCGTCGAAGAGCAGCCCATGTGGCTTCAGTTCCGTAGCGGTAAGCTCGACATTACGCGTGTGCCCAAAGACAACTTTGTCGAAGCCTTCAACAAGCGAACCAAGAAGCTCAAGCCTAGTTTCGAGCGAAAGGGCATCATCGCGCATGCCGTACCGTTGCTGGATTTCATCTTCTACGGATTTAATATGGACGACGAGTTGCTGGGGGGCTACGACGAAAAGCGACGCAGCCTTCGCCAGGCGATCGCCTTGTCTTTGGATTGGGACGAGCGGAATGACGCATTCTATAACAATTTAAATATCATCTACGACGGTATGATTCCGCCGGGACTTGAAGGGTTTCCACCGGATGGACAGGGACCGGTCAGTCTGCGCGGACCGGACAGGGAACAGGCCAAGGCCTTGTTAGCAGCCGCGGGCTATCCTGACGCCAACAATTTGCCGACGATCGACTACTATTCATCGATCGAGGGACCGGGCAAGGAGATGGCCGAAATGACGCGGAAGCAACTGGCCCAGGTGGGTATCGACATCAATCCTCGCCTTGACGTGTTTTCGTCGTTTATGGAATCCGTCGATAATCGCAAAGCGCAGTTCTTCGCGTTTGCCTGGCACTCGGACTATCCCGATCCGGAAAACAATCTGGCGTTGTTTTATGGTCCGAATGAATCGCCCGGGGCGAATCACTTCAACTACAAGAATCCGAAGTTTGACGAGATGTACGAGAAGATTCGGGTCATGGCGCCATCACCCGAGAGAACGGCCATGGTGGAGGAGATGCGGGACATGGTCATCCTGGATGCGCCCTACGCCGGATCGATGGCGAGGACGCGGTATTATCTGGTCAATCCATGGCTGAAGAACTGCAAGCCCACGGAAGATTTCTGGACTTGGTACAAGTACCTTGATCTTGATGAATCTCGACGGCGTTAGCTGACACTCGCTTATGTGGTCGTACATCCTACGAAGGCTCTTCTACAACGTCCCCATTTTCCTGGCGATCATTCTGTTCGTGATGGCGGCGCTGCGCGTTCACGATCCGGTCTACAGCTACTTGGGCAAGAACGCCAAGCCGGAGGACATCGTCAAATACCGCGAGAAGGTTGGACTGGATCAACCGTTCATCGTGCAGTACCTCAAGTTTCTCACGACCTTTGACATGGGTACCGAGAGCTGGGATCAACGCGGTCGAACGGTCGGTGAAATCCTGGGCAGGTCTGTTGGTCCCAGCCTGTCGTTGACGTTGCCGGCGTTGCTATTGACGAGTGTGATTTCGATCTGTGTTGGCATCATCTCGTCGTACTACCGCGGGCGTCTGCCAGACCGCGTGCTTGTGGTCGCAGCGGTGGTGGGCATGAGTGTCAGTTTTCTGGTGTACATCATCCTCGGTCAGTATTTCGGGGCGTATCGACTGAATCAGTATTTGGGCCGCGAGATATTTGCGATTCAAGGATTCGAGCCGGGCGTGGCGAATTGGGTTCACTATTGCCTGTTACCGGTGTTGATCAGCGTCATTGTCGGCATGGGCTACGATACGCGTTACTATCGGGCGGTCATGGTTGAGGAATCGCAGCGCGACTACATCATCACGGCGCAAGCCAAAGGCGCGACGAAGCGTAAGGTGATGTTCGTGCACATGCTCAAGAACGCGATGATCCCCATCATCACGCGGATTGCCATTTCGTTACCGTTCTTGATCATGGGCTCGATTTTGCTGGAGAGCTTTTTTGGCATTCCCGGAATGGGCCGCACACTGATCTCGGCCGTACGTGTGAAGGACTTCCCTGTTGTCCAGGCCTTCACGGCGGTCTTCTCGGCCGTCTATATCATCACGATCATTTTGACCGACGTGTTGTACGCTGTGTTCGATCCAAGAGTACGCCTGTCATGATGCGCCGCTGGTTGCAGCTTAGATCCACTCGCAAGTTCCTCGCGAATCGCTTGGCGGTGTTCGCGATGTGCATTGTGGGAGGCTACCTGGTACTCGCGACCTTGACTTCCCTGTTTGGTCTCATCACGCTGGATGACACGTTTCAGCGCGTGGGCCCAAAAACGTTGCCGGGCTTGTTTCGAACGCAACTTCCCGAAAAGCGTGTGGAGGATAGTGAGTATATTCTGAGTCGGGTCGAGCGTGCTCTTAAGCGCGAGAACTCAGAGGCCGCCGTCCGCGAGATCCGCTTTGGCCAGCTGCAAGTCGCTGATGTATCAAGCAGCCAATTGCGGGCGATCGTCGAGGACGGTTGGCGGATCTACGACCAGTTGGCGGAGAGCCCTGATCTGAATGCCGACCCAACCGCGTTGCCACAGATCGAAGAACTTGAAATGGTCACGGCATCCTTGTTCGCACCGTTGCAAGGTTGGCAGGAATGGCAACAGCAGTTCGCGT
>CAJHYQ010000876.1_pt1 | contig 30522 bp, 21 predicted proteins | sample 9198721 | NCBI WGS metagenome assembly CAJHYQ01 (sample SAMEA7708357, study PRJEB35096) | sediment metagenome | biome: marine neritic benthic zone biome [ENVO:01000025]; feature: sediment [ENVO:00002007]; material: shallow marine sediment [ENVO:03000034] sea grass bed [ENVO_01000059] ... | reverse complement strand
GCTAAGTAATCAACTGCCGGGCGCGAGCCCGGCAGGTCGCCTCGGCTCCACGCGTCGGCCATTCGTGATCGGCTGGCCGACGGTGTCGACAGACGTACCATTCCGTAAACGATTCAAGGGAAGGTGCTAGTGCAACTGACGGGCAGTGATGGGTGGAAGGCCCTCGGCGCCGATCCAGGGAGCCGCAATGGACTCAGCCGGCGCGTCAGTACTTCCTTCGCTGACCTCCTTGTCGAACGAGGTCACGATGGGATCCAGCTCACCTCGGACGATTCTGATTTCATCCGGAGCGCTGATACCCAGTGTGACGCGATTGCCGCTGACGCGATTGACAGTGATGCGAACGTTGTTACCAATGACTAACTCTTGTCCGGCTTTTCGACTTAAAACTAGCATTTGATCTCCTCCTCCATGATTTTCTCGAAGTGGGGAAAGATGGGATGACTCTTGATCCGTCCGACGCTGGCTGACCGAACGTCTCACGCACTTAGATAATCGCAAACGTCGTGCCACCTTTGGTCACACTATAGGTAAACGCGTGATTGCCACCTGAAAACCCGCCACTTTTTTGTCTTTTAGCCGATGGCCCTCGGGCCGTGCTGGCTCGGTCAATCTGGCAGTGTTCGACAAAACTGCAGCGATTGGATGCAATTGGTCTCAGATTGAGATCTGCTGTCATTGTCTCAGTGCACTTGGAATAGAATGTCAATCGTTAGCTTGGTGGCATTGCTGCGCCGTTAAGCTTAACGTTGCGGTCGTAAACATCCATCGACAACTGTTAGCCCAGACGTCTTAGCGCGAGCCGTCGTTACAACAGTTGAACGATGCAATCCAAATGCCATTGGTTGAATTAACTATGAATTGGAACTTCATGCATCGCCTCGCGTTCTTCATCGTTGTGTACTTCGCTAGCGTGACAGTTGTTGCGTGGTCTGCTGAAGAAGAGTCACCGGAGGCGCTGCTGCAACGTGCCGGCCGCGCATCTCAGGATGGCAACGCTGCTGAGGCCGTACGATTGGCCACCGCCGCCATTGCTTTTGACAATGTTGATCCGATGGCATATCGCCTACGCGGTCGTGAGCACTTCCGACTGGGGAATGTCGACAAATCAATCGCCGACTTTGACCGGTGTGCAGAACTACAGCCAAATCGTCAGACGAGTTTGTGGGAGCGTGGCATCTCTTACTATTACGGCGGAAGGTATGTCGAGGGCGCGAAGCAGTTCGAGGACTATCAAACCTATCATTCGGAAGACGTCGAAAACGCTGTTTGGCATGTGCTCTGTAATTCGAAAGTCAAAGACTATGCGACTGCGAAACAGAACATATTATCGATTCGACGAGATCGTCGTGTGCCGATGATGACGATCTACGACTTGTTTCGAGGGCAAGCTCGACCGGAGGATGTAATCCAGCGTGCGACGGCCGAGTCAGGCGATGCTGCCCTGTTCTACGCTCATCTCTACGTTGGACTCTACCATGAGGCGCGGGGTGAAGCAGAGAAGGCTCGAGAGCATATTTCCACGGCGGCCGAAAAGTACCGAATCGGCCACTACATGTGGGATGTAGCCCGGGTTCACGCGGAGCGTTTCAAGCATGACACACCGTCAAAGCCGGAGCCCTAGCGCGGCCCGTTTTGGGAGGGGGAGATTAAAACAGGAAGCTGCTATAATACGAACGTCTTACCCCCCGATCCTTCCTAGCAGATCCTCCGACGCCGAAACAAGGTAAATCAGGTGTTGATCAATCTGTCGCAACAACGGCATTTCTTGGCTCGTGTTGCCATTCTCGATGTTCTTTGTTTTTTGGCCGTCGGCTCGCTGCCTTCGGTTTCCGCCGAAGAGCCCCGGCAGACGATCGAGTTCTTCGAGTCGAAGGTCCGACCACTACTCGTCGAACACTGTTACGAATGTCATAGCGAGAAGTCGAAGAAGCTGAAAGCCGAGCTCTACTTGGACAGTCGCGAGGACATCCTCAAGGGCGGCGAGTCAGGGCCAGCGGTCGTGCCAGGCGATCCGGATGACAGTCTGCTGATGTCAGCCGTTCTGTACGAATCGTTTGAGATGCCTCCGCGAGGGCGCCTGAAGGATGATCAGATTGCGATTCTGCGGAAGTGGATCCAAGACGGAGCTTATTGGCCCGCTGAGCCGAATTCAGCGAATCGAGAACGAGCAGCGCAATTCGATCTTGAGACACGCATGCAATCGCATTGGTCGTGGAAACCTCTGGCACAGCCGCGGGTTCCGGATGTCGATCAAAGCGATTGGCCGTTGAATGCAGTCGATCACTTTGTCCTTGCCAAGCTTGAGGCGGCTGGCCTAGCTCCCGCGTCACAGGCTGACCGCCGTTCTCTGATTCGCCGACTCTATTTCGATCTTGTTGGTCTTCCGCCGTCGCAGGAAGAAATTCGTGCCTTTACGGAAAGCACTGATCCGCGGTCTTATGAACGGTTGGTCGATCGACTACTTGATTCCAAGCAATTCGGCGAGAAATGGGCGCGACATTGGCTGGACCTCGTGCGATATGGTGAAGCGTGTGGTCATGAATTCGACTATCCGTTGCCCTACGCCTATCAGTACCGCGACTATGTGATACGCGCCTTTAACGCGGATGTACGATATGACCAATTCGTGATGGAGCACATTGCGGGGGATCTGTTAAATCACCCCCGCCGTCATTCGGACGAGGGGTTCAACGAATCGATTATCGGAACCGGCTTTTGGTTCTTGGGAGAGGCCGTTCACGCGCCAACGGATGTCAGGGGCGACGAGGCTGATCGAATTGACAACCAGTTGGATGTCATGTCGAAGGCTTTCCTGGGACTAACGGTTGCCTGTGCGCGTTGCCACGATCACAAATTCGATCCAATCGTCACCGCCGACTATTACGCGTTGACCGGTTTCCTGCAGAGCTCACGTCGACAAGATGCAATGCTCGATCCAAACGCCCAAATCATGGGGCACACAAAGGGCTTGTCGGAGCAATTGCGGACTGGGTCGCAGTTGATGCAGGACGCATCGAATCGATCGAGTGGCTCGCTATCGGACTATCTGATGGCGGCTTTGGCTGTCAAACGTGACCAACGTGAGCTTCAACAAGTTGCTTTGTCACTTGGTTTGCAAACGCGAGTTTTGCAGCAGATGATCGATGCACTTAATTCCAACTCGGTGGCACAGCCAACCCACCCAATGTTTGTTTGGCGGCGCCTGGTTTGGGATGCGAAGGCCGACCAGGTCGGCAACTTGTCCGAATCCCTCCTACACCTGCGTAAAGAACTGGATCGGCTCGAAGATGAGCATCGGAACGCGGAGAGCCAAATCCAGTGGTTTCATGACTTTCAAAAGGATGGCTTTGACGGATGGTATGTCACCGGCGAAGCGTTTGGTGAGCAGCCGACGGAATCGGGAAGTTGGAATGCCTTTCGGCCAAGCCCCCAATTCCTGGAGCCGGGATTGGCCCATAGCGGTTTCCGTGGACGTCACCTACAGGGAGTGATTCGCTCACCAACGTTCGTCTTGGGGCATCGACGAATTCACTACCAAATGTCCGGACGGAAAGCACGGATACGTTTGATTGTTGATGGCTATGTGATGGACATTCACAACGCCCTTCTCTTTCAGGACATCACCCTCGAAGACGTCAACACAAAGGGCAAGCACAAATGGGTGACACAGCATCAGGATCTCTACCACTATGTAGGGCACCGTGCACACATCGAAATCATCGACAAGGGCGACGGATACGCGTCAGTCGAACGAATTGGCTTTTCGGATGGTGGTCCGCCGCCTGATGCTCCGAACACGCTATGTCTCGACCTTGTAAACAATCAAAAATGGTCGTCGGCCGCCGAACTCGCTGAAGCGTACGAGCGACGGGTGGCTACTTCACTGACAAAACTGCGAAACCAATCACTCGGTAAGTCGAACACGCAGTTCTTGAATTGGCTCTTGAGTTGCGGTCAGTTGGAGGTCGACAACGGACAACTGCGAAAGCTGCGGGACAAAATGGCCAAGCTGGATCAGGAGGTTCCTGCACCAGTCAAAGTTATGGCTCTAGTGGATGGCGACGGAGAAGATGATCGGATTCATATCCGCGGCAGCCACAAAAATCTAGGCGACGTCGTTCATCGTCGATTTCTCACCGCGATAGCCGGTGAAGACCAGCCGCAAATCAGCGGTGGATCCGGACGACTGCAACTTGCCCAACGGATGGTGGATCCAACCAATCCGTTCATCTCACGTGTACTGGTCAATCGTCTCTGGCATCACTTGTTGGGGCTAGGAATCGTGCCTAGTGTCGATGATTTCGGAGCGATGGGCCTGCCACCAAGTCATCCGCAACTCTTGGATTGGCTTGCCCAAGATTTCATCAACAACGACTGGTCCATGAAGCGAAGCATTCGACAGCTTGTGACTTCTCGGACTTATCAGATGTCGACCGCTTATTCTGCCCCGCAGAAAGCTCTCGCCGTTGATCCGGATAATACACTTCTGCACAAGGCTCGAGTACGGCGTCTACCGGCCGAGTCGATTCGCGACGCGATGCTGTCGGTTGCCGGTTCCCTGAATTCGTCGATGTATGGGCCCAGTGTTCCGGTGCACCTTACGCCATTTATGGAAGGCCGCGGGCGGCCCAAGAGTGGCCCGTTGGATGGCGAAGGACGTCGCGCAATCTACGTGAAGATCCAAAGGAACTTTCTTTCACCGATGATGCTGGCGTTTGATATGCCCAGTCCCTTCAGCACCATGGGCCGTCGCAGCAACTCGAATGTTCCGGCTCAGTCGTTAATCCTGATGAATGATCCCTTCGTCTGGGAGCAGGCCGAGCTATGGTCGCGGCGGTTGCTTGAGGACGAGACACTGACACCGGCCGCGCGGATCAACGTGGTTTTCGAAGCAGGTATCGGTCGTCCACCCACGCCAGAGCAATTGCGGCGCGTCGAGAGTTTTTTGGATGGACAGATGCGTCTTTATGAGTGCGGCAGCGACGACCCTCGTATCTGGGCCGACTTCTGTCATGTCGTCATGAACATGAAAGACTTTATCTATTTGAACTAACCGGAGTTAGTCAGAATGCACTGTGGACGGTTCGTAACGCCATCGGTGAGTCGCCGCGCAATGCTTCGCACGTGCGCCAATGGATTTGGTGCGGTCGCATTGACCGCACTGATGCAGGAATGGGGACACGGCAAGACTGCGTCGCGCAATTCCCTTGCGCCGCGAAAACCTCATCATCCTCCGCGCGTCCGCCATGTCATTTTCCTCTACATGGACGGAGGCCCTTCGCAGGTCGACACGTTTGACTACAAGCCGCTTCTGGCCAAATACCACGGCGAAGACCCGCGCCAGGCGATGGGTAAGCTCGAGCCTACGCAATTCAACAACATCGGTAAGGTTATGAAGTCGCCGTGGCAGTTCGATCGTGTCGGCGAGAGCGGAAATTGGGTCAGCGGTTTATTCCCCCATCTGCGGGAGCATATCGATGATCTTGCTTTCCTGAAGGCAATGACGTCTAAATTCTCGGAACATACCTCGGCCAATTACTTTTTGCATACGGGCTCAGGTCTACAAGGACGCCCGAGCATGGGGGCGTGGGTGAGCTATGGACTGGGCACGGAGAATCAGAATCTGCCGGGCTTCGTTGTCCTGAATGGTGGCCTGATTCCGCCGGGAGGGCTCGACAACTTCAACTCCGGATTCTTACCAGCAACTTATCAGGGTTCCATCTTTAAGGCCGGAGACATTCCGGTCGCCAATATCAAGCGTCGCGAGTCGTCGCGGAGAATGCAGGACGAGAAGCTCGCACTAATGCGCGATCTGGACACACGGACGCTTGACCGGGTCGGCGCTGACGACCAATTGGAATCAGCGATCGCCAACTACGAAGTCGCCTATCGCATGCAAACATCCGTACCCGAGTTGATGGATTTCTCTCAGGAGACGGAAGCAACCAAAAGGATGTACGGTTTCGACGAATCGTGGCGAGGCACGCAAATCTTTGGAAGACAATGCCTCTTGGCAAGACGGCTTGTGGAACGCGGAGTCCGTTTTATTGAGCTTACCTGCCCAGGAGGTAGCGGTGATCGATGGGATCAGCACGGAAATCTTCGCGATGGACATGCGAAGAATTGTCGTTCAGTTGATCAACCCATCGCGGCGTTGATCACCGATTTGAAGAAACGCGGTCTGTTCGAATCGACCCTACTGGTGTGGACCGGTGAATTCGGGCGGACGCCCTTCGCGCAAGGCAGCAACGGTCGTGATCACAATCCGTTTGGATTCACACTTTGGCTCGCGGGCGGTGGCATCGAGGGTGGGGCAAGCTACGGCGAGACAGATGAATGGGGCTACAAGGCAGTGGCTGGCAAGCTTGAGATCCATGATCTACACGCGACGATGTTGCATCTGCTAGGTATCAATCACGAGCAGAGTACTTTCAGATTTAGCGGACGTGATATGCGACTTACGGACGTTCATGGTCATGTCGTGAACGAGATTCTCTCGTGACCGAACTCTAGTTTGTGCGGCGATCGAGAGAGAAATCCAAGTGGAACAACAGGGTTTGACGTCAACGACGGCAGTTCCTGCAACAAGCGGCAATTTCATTAATGCGATGTTTCTAGAGTCGATTGGTCAGTTTCGATGCTTCGTCGCCTTCCTTGTGCTGGCGACGGTGGGGCTTGCGGCAACCCTCGACACTCCCACCTATGCGGCGGATCAACGGCAGCTGCCGGAACAGGTTGAATTCAACCGCGATATTCGACCTATCCTGTCAGAGCGTTGTTTCACTTGCCATGGCCCCGACGCCGGCAGTCGTGAGGCCGATTTGCGATTGGATCAACGCGAAGCGGTGATCGAAGCAAGTGTCATCGTCCCGGGCGAGCCGGACGATAGCGAAGTCTGGGCACGCATGGTCAGCGACGATGACGACTATCGCATGCCCCCTCCCGACGCACACAAATCCGAGCTCACTAGCGTCGAACTTGAACTCGTGCGTCGTTGGATCCAACAGGGTGCTCCCTACCAGCAGCATTGGTCGTTAACGCCGTTACGACGTCCCGCGATTCCGGTTGTCAAGAACACGACGTGGTGCGTCAATCCCATCGATCGCTTCATTGTGGCCGAACAGGAATCGCGTAATCTCAGGCCGTCGTCCAGAGCTGATCTCGTCACGCTCGTGCGGCGAGCGCATCTCGACCTGATCGGATTGCCACCATCACCTGACGATGTGTCACGCTTCGAACAAGATGAGCGTTCTAACGCATACCCGCGGTTGGTCGATCGTTTGCTGGCGTCTCCTGCCTTTGGCGAGAGGTTAGCGATCTACTGGTTGGACCTTGTGCGTTTCGCGAATTCAGTCGGCTATCACGGCGATCAAGAACATGCCATTGACCCCTACCGCGAATACGTGATTGCGGCTTTCAACCACAACATGCCGTTCGATCAGTTCACGCGAGAACAGCTTGCTGGGGATCTACTGCCGGAAGCCACAATCGACCAGCTAATTGCGAGCGGTTACAACCGGCTGCTGCAAACGAGCCACGAAGGCGGTGTCCAACCGAAGGAGTATATTGCCAAGTATGACGCGGACCGCGTACGTAACGTTGCATCGACTTGGATGGGTGCAACCATGGGGTGTGCTGAGTGTCACGACCACAAGTACGACGCATATACGCAGCGAGACTTCTACCGGTTGGCTGCGTTCTTTGCGGACGTCGACGATAGCCAAACGTTTCGGGGTTCCAACTCGGTGCTGACGGAACGCAAGCCGGAGTTGGAGGTGCTTTCGCAAATCGATCGAGAGCTGATTCGTCGGTATGAGCAAGAGTTTCAGCGATTGTCATCTGGCGATGTGGCAAATGAGGATCGCGAGAACACAGCAAGATTCCGCATGCGAATTGACGAGATCGGCAGTCGAAAACAGCGTACGATGATTACGGTTGCCGTTGAGCCGCGAACGATCCGTGTGCTGGAACGTGGTGATTGGATGGACGAAACGGGTGAAGTGGTTGGACCGGGCGTCCCCGCATGCCTACCGCCTCTAAGGGTCAAAGTCGACCGCCCGACGCGACTGGATCTCGCCGACTGGTTGACGTCTGCCGATCACCCACAAACGGCACGGGTCTTTGTAAATCGTCTTTGGTACTTGTTCATGGGTACGGGCATCTCCAGGGACTTGGAGGATTCAGGTTCGCAGGGGCATTGGCCCACTCACCCGCAGTTAGTCGATTGGTTGGCGTGCGAATTCATTGAAAGTGGCTGGGACGTTAAGCACATCGTACGGCTGATCGTCACGTCACAAGTGTATCAACAGGCTTCCCGCGTTCGCTCGGACTTAGCCGACTCGGACCCGGAAAATACATGGTACACCCGTGCCAATCGACATCGACTTTCCGCCGAGCTTGTTCGGGACTCCATCCTGTCGATCAGTGGTCAACTCGTACTGGAGCTAGGCGGTCGTGCTTCACGTCCACCGCAGCCGGCTGGATACTATGTGCACCTGAATTTTCCTCAACGAAAGTATCATGCCGATGCCGGTAAGAATGGATATCGCCGAGGTGTCTATATGCACTGGCAGCGGCAATATCTGCACCCCATGTTGAAAGCCTTTGATGCACCGTCTCGAGAAGAGTGTACAGCAAGTCGCGCTCACAGCAACACGCCGCAAGCCGCACTGACTATGCTGAACGATCCGTCGGTCGTTCACGCCGCCATTCGTTTTGCCGCGCGGATTATCGACCAAGGCGGTCGAAGCGATCGCGAGCGAATTGCCTGGGCGTGGAGACAGGCAACGTCGAGGCCGGCAGGCGAAGCGACGGATGTGCTCTTGCCGCTACTCGAGCAGCATCGACAGCAATATGCCGAAGCGGTTGATGCGGCGAGTGCATTAGTCGCGCTGGCGAATCTACCGGAACGAGCAAGTGCCGATGCAATAGAGCTGGCTGCCTGGTCATCGGTTGCACGCACGATCCTAAACCTGAACGAGGTGATTACGAGGAACTGACGATGTTACGATCAGAAATTGATGCGATGCGTCGGCGCAGCTTCTTAGGGCAGACCTCGCTTGGGTTAGGCAGTGTGGCATTGGCTCAGCTGATGGGATTGTCGGAGGCGACAGCCGCGTCCCCTGCCGCGAGCAGCGCGCACGGTGCGGTTCGGCCGCTGCATCATGCGGCGCGGGCCAAGCGAGTTATCTTTCTTTGCATGGCCGGTGGTCCATCCCACCTGGAGACGTTCGACTACAAGCCCAAGTTGGCCCAAATGAACGCTCAGCCAATGCCTCCATCATTTACACAGGGTCAGCCGATCGCCCAATTACAGGGGCAAACGCTAAAGTGTTTGGGCCCGCAGTTTGGCTTCTCAAAGGTCGGTGAAAGTGGTCAGGAAATCGCGGACATCCTGCCGCACACGCAGTCGATTGCTGACGAAATCTGTATCATTCGGTCGTTGCACACGACGCAAATCAACCACGACCCGGCACACACCGTAATGAATACGGGGACTTCGATCTCAGGTCGACCCAGCATGGGCAGTTGGGTCTGGTACGGTCTCGGTTCCGAAAATGAAGATCTCCCTGCGTTCGTTGTGTTGACCAGCGTCGGTGGACGAAATCCCCAGCCGATTGCGTCGCGGCAATGGCACAGCGGTTTCTTGCCCAGCCAGTATCAGGGCGTGGAATTCTATGCGTCGGGAGATCCTGTGCACTTCATTCGCACACCGCCGGGCGTAACCCACCAGCGTCAGCGCGACGTCGTAGATGCTGTGTCGCGACTGAACCGCATGCGCAATCGAGATGTCCAGAATCCGGAGATCGAGGCCCGGATTCGGCAATATGAACTAGCGTTCCGAATGCAATCGAGTGTGCCTGAGCTGATGGATTTTGCCGAAGAGCCGGATCATATTCTGGATATGTATGGGACGAAAGGCGCTGACGGATCCTTCGCCTCGAATTGCCTGCTTGCGCGACGACTCGTCGAGCGTGGTGTGCGATTTGTGCACCTTTATCATCGCGGTTGGGATCATCACGGTGACCTGACACGCTACATGAACACCTGTTGTGGTTTATGCGATGGTCCGAGTGCCGCGTTGATCCGCGACCTGAAGAACCGCGGGTTGTTGGACGATACGCTGGTAATCTGGGGCGGCGAATTCGGGCGCACCCCGATGTTTCAAGGAAAAGGAAAGTTGCCCGGACGCGACCATCATATCCGTGGTTTCTCGATGTGGATGGCGGGAGGCGGCATTCGGGGCGGTACCCACTACGGCGCTACAGACGAACTGGGCTACCACGCGGTCGAAAATACGGTCCACGTTCACGACTTGCACGCCACCATGCTGCACCTGCTGGGCATCGACCACGAGCGCCTCACCGTGCGTCATCAAGGCCGCAATTTCCGCTTGACCGATGTTCACGGGCGGGTGGTTCACGATATCATTGCCTGATCATCGAATGCTTGTCAGTCGTCGGGCCGCGGTGTCTGAGTTTGCGCAAGTTCGACAACAAGACGCCTTTCTGTGTCTCAAGGGCCAAAAAGAATGAGCTTCCCGAATATCGACGTTTCAATCTGTCGTCAACGTCAGCAGCGATTGGTTGACTACATGCGTCGCCAGGAAATCGGTTGTGTCATCGTGACGCAGATCGAGCATGTCCAGTATTTGGCTGGACCACGATTCGGTTGGACCTTTCAGCCGGCGGCCGCACTGGATGCTGACGGTCGGCTGATCCTCGTGGCACCAGAGCGACGAATGCCGGAAGTGCACGCGGCCGACGAGGTCATACCGTATGAAGCTCAGTGGCACTCGACCTTGCGAAATGATCAGCGACAGGCTTCAACCGAGCGTCTGGTTGAGGCAGTTTCTAGCGACGGATTAACGCGATTGGGAGTCGAGTTCAGTTGCTTTACTCGTTACTTCCCGTGGGCGGGTGAAATCGTCGATGTTGAGCCTGAACTTTATCGACTCCGTCGGAAGAAGGATGCCAATGAACTGGCTCATATTGAAGTCGCAATTCGTGGCACTGAGAAAATGTACCAGGCAGCTCGGGAAATGGTTCGGCCGGGTGTCAACGAGCTGGATGTCTATAGCCAGTTACAGGCGGTCGCGGTGCGCGAATTCGGCGAGCCGCTGACCGGAACGGGGAACGACTATCAATGTGCCTCGCGAGGCGGTCCACCAAGAGATCGAGCAGCGCAGGCGGGCGAGCTATACATTCTCGATCTGGGACCGGCATTCCGTGGTTATTTCGCCGACAACGCGCGAACCATTGCGGTTTCGGAGCCAACCGATGACCAAATGGTTGCTTGGCAGCATGTGCTGCGTGTGTTCGAATACCTCGAGTCGACGGCGGCTCCGGGAGTCAGTGCTCGGACACTGTTTCAACAGGCTCAAACAATTCTCGACGAATGCCCGATTGGGGTATTTAACCACCATTTGGGGCACGGAATCGGGCTCTTTCCGCATGAAGCGCCCCATCTCAACCCGCATTGGGACGATCTGCTCGAAGTCGGCGATGTGTTTACGGCCGAGCCCGGTCTTTACGATCCGGCGTTACAGGCTGGCATGCGGCTTGAGAACGACTATCTCGTTACCGAAAGTGGTGTCCGACGATTGACGAACTTTCCGCTGGAGCTGAAGCTATAGGTTTGCCGAGAGATTGCTCCAGAAAATGATCAGGACGTTAGGCCATCAGGTGACGATATGGAATATTTGCAGGGCCAACTGCTAGTGGCTTCGCCCCATTTGCCCGATCCAAACTTCTATCGATCCGTTGTCCTTGTCGTGGAACATCAAGAGGAAGGAGCCCTCGGTGTGATTCTGAATCGTGTCGGCTCGCAACGCTTGGACGATGTCTGGCGCACGGCCAGCGAGACGGAGTGTCGGCTGCGCGATCACTTGCGCGTTGGTGGGCCTGTCGAAGGGCCTTTGATGGCGTTATTTGCTGACTCCGTTCTGGACGGACACGAAGTGGTGCCAGGCGTCTTTTTCTCTTCCGAGCGCGATGTACTGGAATCACTCGTGTTGGAAGACAAGACGGCGTGTCGAATTTTCAGCGGATATGCGGGTTGGGGAGGTGGTCAACTCGACGAGGAGATGCGAATGGGAGGCTGGCTGACGTTACCAGCTCATCGAGACCATGTCTTTGACGCGGAAGAAGAAACTCTTTGGCAACGGGTCGTGAATGCGATTGGTGCAAAAATCACACGCAGCGCGCTAAACATCCGTGATGTGCCGTCCGACCCGAGCTGCAACTAGATTTGTGTGCGATCGGTGGCAATTGGAAGCGGTTAGCTCGGCGTCCAAACACATCCAGCCCAAGACCACCCGACACCAAATCCGATCAAGACATTGCGTTGCCCTGACCGAATTCTGCCTTTGTCACGTAGATCCTGCATCAAGATTGGAATCGTTGAACTGACCGTGTTGCCGCAGTTTTCCAGGCAGATGGGCAGTTGCTCGTCAGTCAGCTCGAGTCGCTGTTGCAGTTGTTGCAACATCTTGAGCGTTGCTTGATGGAGCAGGTAGAGCTCAACATCATCCCGCGTCAGATTCGCGCTCTTGAGAATATCACTGATGACCTGAGGTACGGCGCCGATGGTGAAGTTCATCAGGCTCGGGCCATCCATGTAAAGAGCACTGTCCCATCGCTTGCGATGTCGTGGTACGTGTGCCTCGGCAGCCGGTCGCGCTCCTCCTTTAGTGACCAGCAACGTGTCTGCTCCTTCGCCATCGGTCCCGTACTGAAAACCTGATAACGTGGGGCGTTCTGCGGCTTCGATCAGAGTTGCGGCAGCTGCGTCGCTGAAGATCGTGCGGAGGCTCCGATCGTCGGGGACAATGTACTTAGAGTAGGTCTCTGCCGTGATCAGCAGCACACGCTTGACCGATCCAGTCCGAATCAAGCCGTCGGCAATCGCCAATCCGTAGACGAATCCAGAACAGCCGAGATTGAAGTCGAGTGCGCCAGTACCGGTTGGGATGCCGAGACGTTGTTGCATCAAGCAAGCGGTGGTGGGCAAAGGGTAATCCGGAGTTTGCGTGCACAACAACAGGAAGTCAATCGACTCCGGTGTGATATTGTGCTCGCGAAACAGCTTTTCCGCTGCCTTCACGCCGAGGTCTGACGCACATTCACCTTCAGCGGCAATGTAGCGCTGTGCGATGCCAGTCTTGGACTGAATCAAATCCAGATTCCATTCCGGATACTCTCTCGCCAGATCGGCGTTGGTCTCCACACGAGATGGAAAGTGGATCGAGATGGGGCCTATGGATGCGTATTGCACGTTTACCAATGTCACTGAGGAATAGCCGTCGCTCCAACAGTGGTCATTTGATCAGCCCATCGCGTTGCGGAGGCGTCGCGACACACCCGAGTCGGCGCGAGCAAAGCTGTCTTGACCTGCTTCGTGTGGCGTCGATACACTCCGCCCGGCCTGTATTACATAGGAACTGCCAAGGTACGGCAAGAGGGTTCTGAAATCGTGGGGGCCTTGCCCGGCGACGCACGTTTAATTCGTGACAATATGGAAAGACACACAGGATTTATCGATATTCACGCACATCTCATCCCGGGTCTCGACGACGGACCTCAGTCTTGGGACGAGTCGCTGGCGATGGCCCGGATGGCAGTTGACGACGGATTGGACACCATCATCGTCACGCCCCATCAGCTGGGTGCCTTCCGAAATCACGCCGATACGATTCGGCAACGGACTGATCTGCTACGGCAGAAGTTGAAGGAAGCTGGAGTCCGTCTACGCGTATTTCCGGGTGGAGATGTACGCATCGAGCCCGATCTTGTGCCGCGCCTCGAATCGGGCGAAGTCATGACGCTGGCCGACGGGGCATACGTCCTGTTGGAATTACCACACGAGTTGTATTTTCCATTGGAGCCGGTAATACAACAACTCTACCAGGCCGGCTATCGAGCCGTACTATCACATCCGGAGCGAAACCAGGGCATTCTAGCGGATCCGTCGATACTCGGTGGATTGGTCAATGCCGGTTGCGTCATGCAAGTCACAGCCGGTAGCTTGCTTGGTGCGTTCGGCACACAATCCCAGCGGCTGAGCGAGATGATGGTTCGGCGGGGGCTTTGTCATGTTGTGGCTACCGACGCTCACGGCATTAAGCGTCGTCGTCCGTTGCTGAGCCGCGCCCATCAGGCGGTGACGGCTATGACGAACAAAGCGACCGCTGAGACTCTGTTCTGCCGGCACCCGGAGCAAATCCTGGCTAGTCAGGAGATTGTGCTGAGACGTCCTATGAAAAAGCGTCCGTGGGCGTGGTTGCTACCGGCTCGATCTCAACAAGCGGTTCAGCGTTTAAGACGTGCGGCTGGTTCGGTGTATAGCTAGGTTGAGCTTGATTGAACTAAATCCATTGCCAATCTGCAGGATTCTGCGAGCCATCGGATGGACAACTGTTTTCGTCCTTTTGATGCCGAAGTATGCTGCTGCGCAGCAATGGCCGGATCTTCGCCGTGACGGGCAGTTTGTGTTCCATGCGAATTTCTCGCTGGATACGTGCTCCGACCTACTGGATGAAGTGAAGTTGCTGAGTCACGAGATCCCAAAGCGCCTGCAGCTGCAGCCATCGAAAGAGCAGATTCATGTCTATCTGTTCTCGCAACGCGACGTCTACCAGCAATACATGCGCAACTATTTTCCCGGAGTTCCTTACCGGCGAGCATTGTTTATCAAAGAACGCGGCCCAGGAATGGTCTTTGCTTTTCGAAGCAACGAGCTGGCTGTTGATCTCCGCCATGAGACGACTCATGCAGTCTTACACACGCTCTTGCCGATGGTTCCGTTATGGTTGGATGAAGGGCTGGCCGAGTACTTCGAAGTTCGCCCGGCTGATCGTCAACATCAGAATCCTCACTTGCGGAGCATGCGATGGCGTAGCCGATTCCGACGCGTGCCGAAGCTTTCAAAGCTGGAGGCGTTTCGCGAGTTGTCCCATATGAAACACGACGACTATCGGGATGCCTGGGCTTGGGTGCACTTCATGTTGCACGGTCCGTTAGAAGCCCGAGCCGAACTGTATTCCTATCTTGCTGACATTCAAGCGCACATCCCGCCGGGCAAACTTAGCCAACGACTGCATCGCCACGTCCCTCAGGTCGAACGCAAGTTTCTGCTGCACTTCTCTACGGTCGTCGGTGAACCGTAACCTTCTGCTAGCGATTTCTTCAATTCCACGAATCGCGAAACGCAACCATGAGGCATCCAAAGCCGGTTGCAACAGCCAGCTGCATACGTCGATTCTCGGTGTTCCAACGGAGGCAAAGCCAGCGCACAGAGTGCCTCGTTGAAATTGGTCTAGACACTTCTTTTCAGTTTCACTACGAAAGGCAGACTTGCGTTTCCCACCGTGGTGCACTCCGAGACATCCGTCAGAGTTTCACGACGGTCTCGGCCCCCTTCAACTTGGGCGAGTGCCTCTTTCGGAAGTTCAAACCATGCGACTCAAACCAGATCGAGTGGTTGTTTTTGGGCTCGACGATACGCTCTATCCCGAAGCTGACTATGAGGCGAGCAAACTCGAGGTCATCACTGAAATCGCCACTCAGTATGCCGGCGTGGAGAACATCAAAGGTTCAACCGGCGACCTATTTGATCGAGTGTTATCGTTGGTTGAACAGATGGATGATGCCCTGCGTCAAGACCTGGTTGAATGCGTGCGTCAGAGCTTGCCACGCATTCGGCTATTTCCCGACGCGGAACAAGTTCTTGCGGGTCTGCGGGAATCGTGTTTGCTAGCGGTCGTCGCCGACGGGCCCATGACCTGTCAACAAGCCAAGTGTCGAGCGCTCGGGTTGGATCAGTGGGCCGACCGAATTGTCTATCCCGATTACTGGGGCCGGTCCTTTTGGAGTCCGCATCCGCGGGCTTTGATGTCGATTCAGAATTGTTATGGATTTGACAGCCAACAATGCATCTACGTCAGCGCAGGCGAGGACTCGGATTTTCAACACGCCCGTCGCATGGGATGGTTGACGATTCGGATTCAGCGTGACCCTTCCGCACCGAATTCTGCCCCTTCGGCAACGTCGAGCCCACATCTTGAGATTCCGACGCTGTTTCCACTTCTCGGCTTGTTCGACTCGCAACAAGACGCGGCGTGAAGCGACTCATCCCCCTCGTGCGGCCGATGATTGTCGTGGCAAGAGGGGTAAGATGAATCAGTCCCGCGGGATCTTCTGTACTTGCGCCAGTTCTAAGCCGAATTGAGTACTGGCGTTTCATCAGGGCTGCCCAGGCGGTCTCTTGTTCAATAGCGGTGTTCTGAGAAGTCGCACGGAGGGACGGGCGTGTCTGCCAAACATTTTCTCAATTCGGTGTATCTTGTTTGGTTCTCAAAGCCCAAATGCGATCGCGTCCTTTTTCGCTTTCTGAAGAGTCGCAAGGCGGCCAACATCGTGGAAATCGGGCTGACTAGCCTAGAACGCTCGCAGCGTTTAGTACAAATGGCCAAGCAGTGTGCGAATGTTTCCGACGTCCGCTACACCGGAATTGATTTGTTCGAGGCCCGTCCAGTCGAATGGCAACCGATGACCCTCAAGCAGACGCACCAGACGCTGGTTCAAAGTGGAGCTAGCGTCCGACTGATTCCAGGTGATCCGTACGCAGCACTCTCTAGGTATGCGAACCATCTTGGGAACACCCAGCTGATCGTTATCTCGGGACCCTCAATGGTGGGTAACGAAGCCGCGTGGTTCTATGTCCCACGAATGCTCTCGCAGGACGCTGGAGTGTTTGTGTCCAGCCAGGACGATCCCGCGAACCCGCCGCAAATGCGACGTGTCCTGCCGGCAGAGATTCGACGCCTTGCGGATTCGCGCGCCGCCGCTTAGTAGACCAGAGTATCTTCCGCCCAGTGGATCGGTCTGGACTTCCTGAGTCTGAAACGTTCGGATTCTCTTACGTCCTTGCCAACCGGTTTTTCGTTGACGGTCGACGTCACGCGATCATGCTGTAAGATTCCGTGTTGACGTTCGAACGAAACAACGGCCCGTTGCGTCAATATATCTACGACCACTTGGTCCAGTGCGTTTGGCGGCCATCGCCATCGTTCCCCCGAAAGGCGTCGTATGGATTCAGCACGAGATTTGCCTACACCCTCCATCCAGTCGGATGTTACTCTCGACGCACCATCGACGGTAATTGACGAGGCATCGAGCGAATATCGTCGAGTGGAGGTCGTCGAGGGTTCTGGGCCTGAAATCACGGGCGAGATTCAGCACCATTTGCAGTGTCGCTTGCGGCTTGCCGCGTTGGTGATGTTCTTTGGCTTTGGTGTATTCCTGATGCGGAATCTGATTTGGCCGGGCGATCCACCGCCTTCCTTTTGGACTTCCACACTGCATACCCTTCTGACGCTAACACTTGGTCTTTGTGGCTTCGCACTCTGTCGAAGCTGCCCTGTTTCGATGACCAAGTTGCGAATCAAGGAACTCGTCATCTTCGGCATGCCAGCGGCATTCTTTTTGTTCTTGCAGCATAAAGACATGACCGAGTGTGCGAAGCATGGTTTCTTGCCGTCGGCGGAGGGCAGTTGGTTGCTGTTGATGTTCACCTATGCCTTTCTCATTCCCAATCATTGGCGAAAGGCATCCATTGTGATCGGATCCATGGCTCTGGCGCCGATTCTGCTTACGGTTTGGTTGATCAGCACGGATACCTTTTGCCAGGAAGCGCATAACGCGGGGGTTACCTACTTTACGAATCAGATTCTGTCATTGCTTGTTGGAGCTGTCGTCGCAGTCGTGGGTGTCCGCACGTTACGCATGTTGCGCTACGAAGCTTTCGAGGCACGACAGCTTGGCCAATATCATCTCCGTTCGTTGATCGGTCGAGGTGGTATGGGTGACGTGTATCTGGCAGAGCATCAAATGATGCGACGCCCCTGTGCGATCAAGCTGATTCGGCCGAGCCGCGCTGGCGATCCTCGCGCGTTGGCCCGATTTGAGCGAGAGGTCCGGTCGATTGCCAAACTGTCGCATTGGAACAGTGTCGATATCTACGACTACGGCAGGACCGAAGACGGGACCTTCTATTACGTGATGGAATTCTTGCCCGGCATGAGTCTGCAGCAGTTGGTGGAACGGCACGGCCGGTTGCCGGCTTCTCGAGTGATTCATTTGCTGCGCCAAACCTGTGACGCGCTGTCCGAAGCGCATCAACTGGGGCTCATCCACCGAGACATTAAGCCGGCCAACGTTTTTGCGGCCGAACGGGGTGGCGTGTACGACGTGGCGAAACTCTTGGACTTTGGCTTAGCGAAGCCTCTCATGGAGCAGGATTCCGTGGAGTTGTCGGCAGAGGGGCAGATCACGGGATCTCCTCTGTATATGTCGCCCGAGCAGGCACTTGGTGAACGCGAACCTGATCTGCGAAGTGATCTCTATTCACTCGGCGGCGTCGCTTACTTCCTGATCACCGGGCATGCTCCATTCGAGGGGCGTAAACCGTTGCAAGTGATTTTGGCACACGTCAATGAACTGATCGAACCGCCTTCGAATCTTGCGGCGGACGTGCCTGCTGATCTGGAAGCGGTGTTGATGCGTTGTTTGTCGAAAGATCCGGCCGACCGGTATCAGAGCGTTGAGGAGTTGGCTCGGGCACTCGACCAGTGTGACGATGCCAAGAAATGGACCCGACGAATGGCTCGCGAGTGGTGGATGACCCGGAGTACTCCGCCCATTCCACCTCCGCTGCCGAAGGAAATCGCCCTGGCGACGTAGGGCCCGAGTTTCCGGCGGTCGACCTTTCTGAGGGCACCAGAGCGGCGCTGTCTGAATCCGCTTTGCGCACTATAATAGGCGACTTTGCCCGGAATTCACGCGTCCAGCCGTACCTGGTCGCGGTTGTTCATGCTTTGAAACCCTGATTGAAGTGGTCCGACAATGAGCTCACCTCGCACCATGTTCCAAAAGGTTTGGGACAATCACGTGGTCCATGCTGAAGAGGGCCAGCAGACGATTCTGTACATCGATCTGCACCTGGTGCATGAGGTTACGAGCCCTCAAGCGTTTGAGGGTCTACGCTTGGCCAATCGGAAACTGCGTCGACCAGAAATGACGGTCGCGACGCCAGATCATAATGTTCCGACAACCGATCGCCAGCTGCCGATCGCGGATCCCATTTCGCGTCAACAGGTGGATACGCTGCGGCAGAATTGCAAGGAATTTGGCGTTCGTCTTTATGACCTGAACGATCGTCGTCAGGGAATTGTGCACATTATCGGGCCGGAACTGGGCTTCACACAGCCCGGTATGACGATTGTGTGTGGCGACAGTCACACGGCTACCCATGGCGCATTTGGAGCGCTTGCGTTCGGAATTGGCACCAGCGAGGTCGAACATGTGTTGGCCACTCAGACTCTGCTTCAGTCCCATCCGAAGACCTTCGAATTGCGTGTGGATGGAGAATTGCGTCGCGGAGTGACGGCCAAGGATCTCGTTTTGTACCTCATCAGTCAGATCACAACCGACGGAGGGACCGGTTACGTGCTCGAGTATTCGGGCGAAGCCGTGCGCGGGCTCAGTATGGAGGAGCGCATGACGGTCTGCAACATGTCGATCGAGGCCGGAGCTCGGGCTGGCATGATTGCCCCAGATGACACCACGTTCCGTTATCTCGAAGGACGCGAGTTCGCGCCCAAGGGCAGCGAGTTTGAGAAAGCGGTAGCAAAGTGGCAGGCGTTGCCAACGGACGAGGGTGCCAGCTATGACCGCAGTCAGGTGTATGCGGCCGCAGACATTGAACCGCAAATCACCTGGGGAACCAATCCCGGGCAGGTCATTTCCGTGAACACACCCGTGCCAGATCCCATATCGTTCGACGATGAAGTCGAGCAAAAAACGGCTGCGCGAGCACTTGAGTACATGGACATCCAACCCGGGAAGTTACTCACCGAGTTGGATGTGTCACGAGTATTCATTGGGTCCTGCACCAACGCTCGGATCGAGGATCTCCGAGCCGCCGCTTCCGTTGTGGCGGGCCACCGTGTCTCGTCGCAAGTTACCGCCATGGTGGTTCCCGGCAGCGGGCAGGTAAAACAGCAGGCCGAAGATGAAGGACTAGACGCCGTCTTTCGCGACGCGGGGTTTGAGTGGCGCGACGCCGGATGCAGCATGTGCTTGGGCATGAACCCGGATCAATTGTCGCCAGGTGAGCGATGCGCGTCGACCAGTAATCGCAACTTCGAGGGTCGCCAAGGCAAAGGTGGACGAACTCACTTGTGTTCGCCTCAAATGGCTGCCGCGGCCGCGATTGAAGGACACTTCGTCGACATCCGTCGGTGGGACTACAATTGATTTCGCCGGTTCGCGTTGTTGCGAGCCTGACGATCTACTGAAAAGCGGGGCGCTTCAATGAACCCTTTCACGAAACACACTGGAATCGCGGCCACGCTGGACCGCGCGAATGTAGACACGGATCAAATCATTCCAAAGCAGTTTCTCAAGCGGATCGAACGCACTGGATTTGGCGAATTCTTATTCTTCGACTGGCGGTTTAAGGATACAGGCCAGCCCGATCCGGACTTCGAATTGAATCGACCAGAATTCGAGTCGGCCAGCATTCTGGTGACGCGTCGAAACTTCGGCTCTGGTTCAAGCCGCGAACATGCCGTCTGGGCGTTGGCTCAGTATGGATTCCGTTCGCTTCTCGCGCCCAGCTTCGCTGACATCTTCTACAACAATTGTTTCAAGAATGGGCTCCTCCCCGTCGCCCTCGATGAAGCGACCATCGATCAGCTGTTTGCACGAGTGGCGGAAACATCTGGCTATCAATTGACGGTCGACCTGGAGACTCAGAGAGTCTCGGACTCAAGCGGGTTGAATGCCAGCTTCGAAGTCGAGGATGCGCGACGAGAGCGTCTACTCAACGGACTGGATGACATTGCCATGACGCTCAACCAAGAGGATCGCATCGCCGCCTATGAGGCGTCCAGCGGAATTGAGTGATCAAGAGGTAGGCGAGGGAGACTCCTTATGGTTCGTGCGCACTTGGCGGCACTGATGCTCTTGGGCGTGATGTCGATGACCAACCTCTGGTCCGACGCTGTTCCGAAAGTCCTTGTCGAAGATGTTGCGCAGCCCGTGGGAGTGGCCGTCCAACCCGAGACGGGGCACATCTTTGTGGCCGAGGCTGGCGAGGGACGGGTCACGCGGATCGTGGATGGCAAGCTGCAGCCCGTAATTGTTGGTCTGCCCAACTGGCAAACGAATAGTAGTCCCGTGCGCCTCGTTGGCTTGGAGTTTATCGATCGGCAGACATTGGTGTTGGGTGTTAGCGCGAGTGTGGGATTGGACGCAGCTGTTTGCATCGCCCAGATTCCGGAACCCGGGTCCGAGCCGCTGCAGTTTGATTCCCTCATTCGGCTCGGGCCGTTGGCAAAGACAGACGACTCGGCCGGCCCTAGTGAATTCTTGGGAGTGACGGCATCCAAATCGGCGATCTATGTTGTCGAGAGCAACAAGGCGAACCGCTCGGTTTTGCAGTCCAACATCAAAAACCTCAAGAACCTGTCTCAAGCCGAATCCTTCGGCCCGGTCACTCGACTTATCGCAACCAAGGACGAAGTCAAGCTCCAGGCACCGGCAGGGATCACGCTGAGTGCCCGTGGAGAGATTGTCGTTGGGCAACTTGGCACCATCGACCAGGCGCGTGATAGCCTCGTGTCGTTTTTTCGTTCCACCGATGGTCGGTTGTTGCTGAGCCTCGAAACAGGACTCTTCGACATCGTCGCGATTCAGTACGGCGCGTCGAAGCCACCCTCCAATCAAGCGAATTTGTACGTGTTGGATCGTGCCCTGACTTCGCCGGAGTTTGCGGGTTTGTATCGACTTGACGCTGAATTCCGCCGCGGGAAACAGGGAGTCCGCGCGGTGAAGGTCGCCTCGTTAGACCTCCCCGCAGCCATGGCGCTCGGCAACGACGGGTCGATGTACGTTGCTCTGCTCGGATCGACGGACGACAGCGAGCGGTCCGGCAAAGTTCTGCAATTTGAACCTGGACTCTAGTGGGCGCGTTGAAGGTGGCAGACTTGATCGATCACAACATGAATAAACGCTACAACCCGCGCACCGTCTGGAATCGTTGTCGATTTGTGATAGCGTAGATTTTCAGGCTTATTTTTTCACCTCACAACATTTTAACTGTCTCCTCATGAGTGACTCGATCGACCACGAACCGAACTCAGATTCGAGCCCCAACGATTCCGGTGTCAGCTCTGACGCACCGCAAGAATCTGAACCCAAGAAGAAGGGCATTCAGCGGGGGCCACGGGTGTTTGGTCGTTTCGCACGGACGATTGTGCTTTACCCGTTTCTCTTCTATCTGTTCGCAACGATGATCGGTGGATACATCGAAGGACTTCGCATCGACGAGTTGACGGGCGAGTTGGGCGATCACGGCGAGAATCGACTGAAGGAAGAGGTTGACATCAAGCAGTTGGAGCGGGAAAGAGATCCAGACGAGAAGTTTCTGTTCGGTCTGCTACCGCTCAATCGCAGCTCTTATCCTGCGACGTATACGGTGGTGATCGGAATTACCGCGGCGATGATGTTGATTGCCTATCCCGGGTATTTTCGTGCACCGTTCAAGATCAGCTTCTTATCGATCATTGTCGGTGCGGTTGGCGTCGTCGTATGGGTGGGCCTGTCGTGGGTTGATGCAAACACTTTCGAAATCGGATCGCGATTCTCCAGCACGCGGCCAGCCTTTAATCCCTTCGAGGAACTTAAGGGCGATGGCGTTTGGATGTGGCAGTTTCTCGCGATTCGCTTCTTTGGCTTGGTTATCGTCGTGCCGCATATTGAGGAATTCTTCCTGAGGGGCTTTTTGATGCGATACTGCGAGGATCCCGATTGGGACGAAATCCCGCTCGGTATCGCCAGCCCCTGGGTTTGGTTAGCTCCCACGGTCTATGGTATCGTCGCTCACCCAGCCGAACCGCTTTCGGCGATTGTCTGGTTTTCGATGGTTTCCTGGCTCTACAAGAGAACTGGGAGCATCTGGGACTGCGTAATGGCGCATCTGGTGACCAATCTGTTGCTCGGCATTTATATTGTGAATTTCGATGCCTGGCATCTGTGGTAGTTGATGACCGATTTGATGCTCGTTTTCGCATTCGTTCGTGGTGGCTCATCAATAGTTGCCGACGATTGATTAATGCGAATAATGGAGGGAAATCGGTGGCGATCCTCCCCCTAACCGACGCTCGCCGGGACGAGTCTCAAGCTAGACTTGTCAGAACTCGTTGGCTTTGTGATCCATAAGCTAATCGCTAATTGCTTCAGGAGATGACAATGATTCGGTGCATGGTTCCGATTCTGATTGCTGCTGTTCATTTCGTTGCTGCGACGAGTGTTGAGGGTGAAGAGCAGGAGCATATTTGTCGTTTTCACGATCGAGGTTCGGCGTTCGGCATCGAACTTGATGGCGAAGGCCGGCGATACGCTCCAGATCGAGCAGTCGATGTCTTACATATCAAGTTGGATGTCACGCCTGACTTTGGGAAGCGAACCGTTTCAGGTACGACGACAATTCGTTTCAAGCCGATCTCAAAGCCCGTTAGCGAATTGACGCTGGATGCCGTGCACCTTAGCGTCTCCGACGTACGTTCCGAAGCGGGTATTCAGGACAGGACCAACACCGGAAAGCAGCTGATCATTTCTTTCGAACGTCCCATCGAGGTCGGTGAGGTGTCCTCATTAGAAATAGATCATTCCGCGGAACCGACTCGCGGGCTTTATTTTCGCACTCCCGAAATGGGCTATCCAGCGACGGACACCCATGTGTGGACACAGGGCGAAACTCATGAAGCCCGTTTCTGGTTCCCTTGTTTTGATTATCCGAATGAACGTTCGACCACAGAGGTAATTTGTCATGTTCCACCAGACATGACCGTGCTGTCTAACGGTCGACGGATCTCGCAGCAGATTAATGAGGAATCGGGTCTGAAGCGTGTTCATTGGAAGCAAGAGAAGCCCCACGTTAATTATCTGATTTGTCTTGTGGCGGGGCATTTCAAGGAACTTAAGAAGCGTCATGGCGATGTTGAATTGGGCTTCTACACGCAGCCATCTCTTGTGGAACACGCGGCGAATTCGTTCCGCGATACCGCCGACATCATGGCCTATTTTGAAACTGAAATCGGCATGCCCTACCCTTGGCACAAGTACGATCAAGTTACGATTCGCGATTTTGTCGCCGGCGGCATGGAGAACACGACCCTCACTACCTTGACTCATCGAACAATCTTTACGGATGAAACTGAAAATCTGCGGAGCACACGAAGACTCGACGCTCACGAGTTAGCTCACCAATGGTTTGGCGACTACGTCACCTGCAAAGACTGGAGCCATTTGTGGCTCAATGAGGGATTTGCGACCTACTACGCGCATCTCTATGAAGGACACAAGTTCGGTGAGGATGCCAAGGAGTATGGGTTGTATTTGGATGCAAAGAGACGTGTATTGCCAAGAGGTGATGACAAACGACCGATCGTCTACAACGCTTACAAAAACGCGGGTGAACAGTTCGATTACCGTGCCTATCCCAAGGGAAGCTGGGTGTTGCATATGTTGCGTTGCCAGCTCGGTCCCGACCTGTATCGTCGATGTATCCTCGATTATTTGAATCGCCATGCACTTGAGAGTGTTGTAACGGATGACCTACGTCAGAGTTTCGAGCGACTGTCTGGCAGAACATTCGATCGCTTCTTCGATCAATGGGTCTACCATGCTGGACGTCCCGAATTAAAGATCTCCTATCAGTGGCTTGCTGACGAGCAGCTGGCGAAGGTGACGATTGAGCAAACACAGCAGGTCAACGAACACGCGTTGCTATTTGAGTTTCCGACGAAATTGCGATTCATCGTCGGCGACGACGTCGTGGATCGCGCAATCGTCGTCGGTCAGGAAAAGGAAGACTTCTTCGTACCGCTGCCGGGACAGCCAAAGATCGTGCGGTTCGATCCCGAGTTCACCGTGTTGGCCAAGGTCAACTTCAAGAAATCCGACGACCTGTTGTTCGCACAGCTCATGACTGAAGACGACATGGTGGGTCGGCTCTTGGCCGCCGAAGCATTGGCTAGTCGAAAGACGGGAAAATCGGTTGAGCATTTGAAGACCACCTTGTGTGAGGATCAATTCTTCGGCGTGCGGATTGCCGCGGCGGAGTCGTTGGGCAAAATCCACGACGATGCCGCCTACGAAGCCTTGATGGCCTCGCGCGATCAAGACGATGCACGAGTTCGCATGCAGGTTGTTACCCAATTAGCGAAGTTTCATCGCCCCGCAGCTCGAAGAGCGATGGCCGACGTGCTTGAATCGGAGGGGAATCCAGCCATTGCTGCCGTGGCAATCAAAGCTTTTGGCCGCTACAGCGACAAGAAGTCTCGTGCTCTGACTGCCAAATACCTGACGTCCGATTCGTTCCGAAATGAACTGGCCGATGCTGCCATCGAGGCTGTCCGCATGCGTCGCGACGCACGCGACGGAGGCAAGCTAATGAAGGCCATTCAAGAGCGTGAGGAAGCCTTTACATCGCGTGGACTGTCGGCAGCATTTCGTGCGCTCGCAACCGTTCGTCGATCCAAAAAGAAGCGACATGAAGAGCGTGAGTTTCTGACCGTTTTCCTGAATCACCCCAAAGAGCGGATCCGTGTCGGTGCCATCCAGGCCTTGGGTGATTTGGGCGATCGGTCTGCCATTGCGGTTCTCGAGCCGTTGGTCGTCGACGACGGACCGCCGAGTCGAGTCGCTGAGGCCGCGAAGGCAGCGTTGAAACGCATCCAGAGCGAATCTAACTCGGCCCCGGCCGAGGTTGTCGAACTGCGGAAGGCGATCACGGATTTGAAAGAGGACAATGAAAAGCTGCGCCGTGAGTTCGACGAACTCAAGAAAAAGCTTGAATCGAAGGGCGACCAGCCCCAGCAGTCTCCGGTCGAGGTAGCTGCAGACACCGACGCATCCTGACGCATCGGTAGAAGTTTGCGGCCGCTAATTCGCTGTAAATTCGCTACGGGTGGCTTTTCTCGGCCGCCCGGTCGTCACCTTTTCTCACGTGACCCAATGCTCGGGCATCAGTCCGTTACACGTACGTTACACGGCTAACGTGTCGATTCGTTTACACTTGAATTGGAGTGCCGAATCGACTCGCGAGGGATTCTCGAAAAAGAGGGAACTTTTCGCCGCCCGATGCGGTCCAGACAACGGTTTTCTCCCGGGAGCTCCCGACGGAGCTAACACGGCCTGCTGATCTGCTGTCCGCGACGAATCTCGCACATGGAGTACTTGTGATGAGGCAAGAATTGTCTTTTTCCTTGTTGTTCTGGCTCATGGCAACAGTGGCTGCCGCGGCACCACCATTGAGTGACGACCTCGCGGATGCGATGCAAGATCGCGATTATCAGCTTGCCGTAGACATCATTGACCGCGCGTTGGCAGAGAATGGAAAGCCAGGTGACTATTTGATGTTCCTCAAGGGGCGTGCATTGCACTTTGCCGGATCCGATGAGCGAGCGATCGACACCTTCCGCCAATTTGAGGTGACTTATCCCGCAAGCCCCTGGTTGCGACACGCTCGTTTCGGTTTGGCGATCAGCCTCACGCGGGTTGGCGACTATCGCCAGGCCGAGGAGATATATCGGTCTGAGGCAGAATTCCTGCTATCGGTCGATCGTAAACAGGAGGTGGCGGATATCTATTTGAATTCCGCGGACGAGTTGTTCGACCCGCCGGATGACCAGGCGAAGCCCGATTTTGAACGAGCCAACCTGTTCTATCAGCAGGCTCTTGAAGTTGGCACAAAGCCGGACAGAACGCCCGCGATCGAAATCAGAGTCGTTGAATGTTTGCAAAAACTGAACAAACATGATCAAGCCGTCACGCGGTTGAATGCTTTTCTCGACAAGTTCTCGGATCATTCGCTCGCCGTGGAGGCCAGGTTCCGATTGGGGCTGTGTCAGATGGCCTTAGGCCGCCGTGATCAGGCGCGGCGTACCTGGCGAGATCTACTCAGCATGCGGACTCCGCAAACTGGGTGGGCGGACTCACAGACCGAGCTGCGCGCGAAAGCTTCATATCGATTGGCGTCTACGTTTGGGCTTCCGGCCGCACCAGACGAACAGAGTCTTAGTCTCGGCATTACGTCACTTGAAAACTTTATCACGAGCTACCCAAAGCATGAACTTACCGATGACGCCTATTTGTTGATGGCTGAGAGCTACCAAAAGGCGCAACGCTTTCGTGATGCTGCGCGAGTCTTGAAGCAATTTCTGGAAGGCGATCACCAGAGCGAGTTGATTCCGGAAGCTCTTTTCTTGTTGGGAAGCTTTCAACAGCGGCAGAAGAAGTTCGACGACGCACTCGCCACCTGGCAGGGATACCTGCGCCAGTATCCCGCCCATGGTCGATGGAGTGATGCGCAACGGTCAATCATCGACACCGAGTATCTGAAGGCCCAGGAGGCAAAGGACGAGGAGCAGTTTGGTGAAGCGCGTCAGGCATTTCAGCAATTCCTCGCCAAGTATCCGCTGGACCATCGTGCTGCTCAGATTATGTTCACACTCGGCAGTATGAACTTCGATCAGCAGCAATGGAGTACCGCGATATCTGATTGGCGAAACGTCGTCACGAAGTATCCGGGAACGGACGTCGCATCGCTGGCTCAATATCAAATTGCCGGGACGATTGAATCGAAATTGAATCGGCCGGAGGAAGCTCTTGAGGAATACAAAAAGGTGACCGGCCGGCACCAGTCCTCGGCCCAGGGTCGAATCAAAACACTTACTTCAAAGCAACTTGTGATCCGAACAGAGCGGGTGTTTCGCAGCTCGCAAATGCCGAAAATCAAGTTGACGTCGCGGAATGTGAAGAAAGTTGATGTGAGGATTTACACCGTCGATCTAGAGACTTACTTCCGTAAGATGCATTTGGCGACCGGAGTTGAATCCTTAGACGTTTCCTTGATAGACCCGGATTGGACATTTGAGTTTGAGATTCCAGAATTCGCACGCTTTCGTGAGACCGAGTATGACATTCACTTGGCGACGGATCGGGCCGACCTGCCACCATCTGGCGTTTACGTCGTGACCGTCAGTGGCCAGACGCTTGAGGCCACCACCATGGTGCTGCAAAGTGACCTCGATGTCATTGTGAAGGCATCTCGGCACGAGGTATTTGTCTATGCCCAAAATATGGTGACGGGCGAGCCCTGGCGCTCGGCACGTTTGTTGGTCTCGGACGGAGCAAGGATCCTGGGAGAAGGCACCACGGGGGAAGACGGGGTTTACCACAAAGAGTTTACGGAACTAAAAAATGCCGGTGACGTGCGTGTCTTTGCTGTAAATAACGGCAACGCCGCGTCTAACTTGATTGAGTTGGGCGGCCTTCAAGTTGCACGTGGGCTAACACCCCGGGGCTACATTTTTACCGATCGACCCGCCTATCGCCCCGGACAACTCGTCAACATCAAAGCGATAGTGCGGCGTGTTGCCGGTGACGTCTTCGAAGTGGAAGAGGGGAAAAGCTACGACCTGCGTGTCATCGATCCCCGCAGCCGCACCGTTTGGCAAGAGCAAGTGAAACTGAGTGAATGGGGAACAGCGCACAGCCGGCTGGTTCTTCCAGTGTCCGTTCCGCAAGGCAGTTATCGTATTCAGTTAAGCGATGGGCAAAAGCAGCAGTTCCAAGGCCACTTTCAAGTTCAGGAATTCCAGCTGCAGAATGTTGTGCTCAAGATTCAAGCGGATCGCGACGTCTATTACCGGGGCGAACGTATACAAGGTGTAATCTCAGCGGAATACTTGTTTGGAGGTGTTCTGTCCGGCAAGTCGATTCGGTATCAGCTTGGCAACGGTCGAATGCATACGGCCAAGACCGACGAGAACGGGCAACTGAGATTTGAATTAGAGACACAAGAGTATCACGAAAGCCAGACACTCGCTCTACGAGTTGAGCTGCCCGATCTCAACTTGGCGACCGTTCGCAACTTCGTTCTGTCCGCGACAGGATTTGGGATTTCAGTCGAGACACCTCGGCACTGCTATTTGAGCGGCGAGTCGTTTCCCGTCCGACTGAAGACGGCTGACGCCAAAGGCGATCCGCTCAGCCGAGAACTCAAGCTGCGCGTGTTTCAACAGACCGTCGTGCGAGGACAAACTGCTCAGGTTCCCGTTGAAGCGCACGACGCCAAGACCGATGCGGACGGTAGAGCGGTCGTCAAACTTCAATTGTCCAAGGGGGCGACCTATGTCTTGCGTGCAGAAAGTAAAGACCGGTTTGGTAATACGATTGCCGGCTCTCACCTGGTGCAGGTTTCCGATCAGGGCGATAAGGTGCGCTTGCGGATTCTTACCGATCGAGTGACTTACAAAGCTGGTGAAGAGGCTCAGATCCGCATTCATTGGCGCGAGGGGCCAGCTCGGGCACTTGTCACATACCAGGGTGCTCGTGTCTTGGGATACCAGATCGTCAAGTTGAGTGAAGGCGACAATACGGTCACGGTGAAAATGGACGGCAAACACGCGCCGAACTTCCGTTTCAACATTGCCGTGATGACAGATGATGTTCGTCCCGGTGGGAACGGTCGACCGTCTCGGTTTCACCAAGCCAGCAGCGACTTCTTCGTCAAACGCAACCTCAGTGTTCAAGTCGAGCCACTGATCGACATGGACAAAACTCGATTACGACCTGGTCAGACGGTACCCGTGCGAATTAAGACGCTGGACGCCCAAGGCAATCCAGTCCCAACCGAAGTTACTTTGGCGATGGTGCAGCAAGCCGTCATCAATCGATTTGGGAGAGGTACCGGCTCCATTCAATCATTCTTCCGCGCAAACCATCGCACCTCGGACGTGCGGACTGTATCCAGCATCGATTTTCATTATCGACCGAAAACAGTGCAGATTAGTGATCTGCTGTTGGCCGAACGCGACCGCTTGCGAGAGGCTATTGACCGCAATCACCTCGACGTCTTCAACGACTGCCGCTTCGTGCGCGCTCGAAGTCGGCACGACCAGCCCGCGCAGGCCTTCTTGCCTGGCGGCCTCGATGGCCATCGACAACGCTCCCTTGACGGGGCGCGTTGCTCCCTCCAACGACAACTCGCCGACAACGGCATACTCACCGAACCGCTCGGAGGCGATCTGCCCGCTGCCGGCCAGAATGCCCAACGTGATCGGCAGGTCGAATGACGCAGCCTGCTTTGGCAGTTCAGCCGGCGCGAGATTGATGACGACTCGATCCTGCGGGCGCGTGAACCCGGAGTTGACAATTGCGCGTGCGACGCGATGCGTGCTTTCCTTGACTGCGGCTTCGGGCAACCCCACCAAGACGGTCTTCGGAATCGCCCCCGGCGACACATCCACCTCCACCTCGACCGGCAACGCCTCGATCCCCAGCAACGAGAACGTATTCAGCTTCGCCAGCATGTTCGGGGCCACTCGGTGAGGAAACCGGCATTGTGAGGGTCAGAAGCGGAAGTGGCAACCCAGTTGACATATTGTCG
>CAJHYQ010000776.1_pt1 | contig 30588 bp, 18 predicted proteins | sample 9198721 | NCBI WGS metagenome assembly CAJHYQ01 (sample SAMEA7708357, study PRJEB35096) | sediment metagenome | biome: marine neritic benthic zone biome [ENVO:01000025]; feature: sediment [ENVO:00002007]; material: shallow marine sediment [ENVO:03000034] sea grass bed [ENVO_01000059] ... | reverse complement strand
TGTTCCGCGAATGTCTTATCGCGACTCTTTGTTCCGCAACGCAGCCGTCGGGCGGCTGCGTGCCAGTTTTTCCGCCCCCGAACGTCAGGCCGAAAGGTTGGTAATCAAGCTGACCAGCGGCATGAAAAGCGAGATCACGATAAAGCCGACGCCACCACCGAGAAAGACGATCAGCAGCGGTTCCAACAGGCTCATCAAACTGTCGGTCAAGACGGCCACCTCTTCGTCGTACGTATCCGCGACCTTATATAACATTGTGTCGAGCTCACCCGTTTCTTCGCCCACGTCAATCATGTTGACAACCAGGTCGTTCGCGACGCGTCGATTCATGGTCATGACGTACCAGAGTCCACCGATGATTCCTGAGGCGGCTGTCGCGCCCAGGGCGATAAAGGCGAAGCTTTTGAGGAAGAACAACATCGAACAGGGCACGGCCCCCACGGCGATCCACAGACTGATCGCCACCGGATGGAAACCGGGACGGGAGTATTCCTTCATCGGTTTAGCGATCGTTTCGCCTTCCCGAATCGATTCCGCGACCTTGCCATAGAGTCGTTCGAACATGGCGTTGCCGCAGGTTTCTCGCGTGATTGTGAGGCCTTCGAGAATCGGAACGCCACTGGCGACCAGCGTGCCGAGCGTTCGGGTTGAGCGGGCCATGGAGTTCTTTTCGATCAATTGACCAAACACCGGCCAGTTTAACGAGAACAGATCCCACCCCATGCGACCGGCTTTGAATTTGCGCACCATCTTGACGAGGATGACCACCGTGATCGGGATGCCCGGAATCAGAAACCAATAATTGGCCACACCGTGCGAGATCGTAATCAGCATCTTGGTCATCGGTGGCAACGGCGTCTCGAAATCCAGGAAGATGGTTTCGAACGTGGGTACAATCCGGATCATGATGAACGAGAGGATACCGACCGCGACAAACACGACCACGACCGGGTAGACCATCGCACCTTTGACTTTGCGCTTGAGGGCTTCAGCACGCTCTTTGAAGTCTGCGAGACGTTGCAGAATGACTTCCAACGCACCACCGGCCTCGCCCGCTTTGATCATGTTCACATAGAGCCGATCAAAGGCTTTCGGTGACTTGCCCATGGCTTCTGAGAGTGTCGAACCCGACTCAATCTCTTCGCAGACATCCATCAGCGAGTTCTTGAGGCGACCGGGCTTGGCTTGCTCTTCGAGAATTCTCAGGCTGCGCAGGATCGGCAGACCGGCGTCTTGCAGGATCGACAACTGGCGCGTGAACGTACAGAGGTCTTTGCTAGTTACTGAGCCGATGGCCAAGCCACGTTTGCGACCATCTTTTGTTTTCTTCTCAGCGGCTTTACGACCCTTTTTGACATGGATCTTCGTGACGAAGTAACCCATGTCGCGGATATACGTCTGCGCTTCGTCCTCGTTTTCCGCTTCGACGACATCCCGGATCTCTTGACCCTTGGCGTCCATCGCCTCGAATTGATACGTCGGCATGTGTGGTCCCCCGTTGTCTTCACGGGTTAAAAGGTTTCAAGTCAAGTTCGAGGTTCAAGCCGCAGACGAATTATCGCGGGCTACGACTTGCCAGAACTTCGTATGTCTTATGCTTCCAAAATCGTTTCGCGGATAATTTCATCGACCGTCGTGGTTCCCTCGTAGGCGAATGCCATACCGTAGTCACGCAGCGCGATCATTCCGTATTCTTTGGCTTTCTCTCGTAACTCGTCCGTCGACGATCCCTTCAGCACCATCTCGCGGAGCTCGTCGTTCATGACCATCAGTTCAAACAGACCCACGCGACCTTTGTATCCTGTGTTATTGCACTTGTCACAACCGCGTCCGCGATAAAAGTTGCGGCCGTCCAAATCTTCACGAGTCATTCCCAGTTGGACGAGGATGTCGTCGCTGGCATCGACCGATTCCCGGCACGAGGCGCAAATGCGTCGTACGAGTCGTTGAGCCAAGATGGCTTCAACGGTTGCCGTAATCAGAAATGGTGGGATTCCCATATCGCGCAAGCGCGTGACCGTGCTGGGTGCGTCGTTGGTGTGCAACGTGCTGAAGACCAGGTGGCCGGTCAGCGACGCCTGGACGGCAATTTCGGCGGTCTCAATATCCCGAATCTCTCCGACCAGGATGATATCGGGATCCTGCCGCAAGATCGCGCGCAAGCACTGCGCGAACGTGTTGCCGATATCGGCATCGATCGGAATTTGGATAATTCCATCGATGTCGTACTCCACCGGTTCCTCGGTCGTGATGATCTTCTCTTTGATGTCGTTTAATTCACTCAGAGCGGAATACAGGGTGGTGGTTTTACCGGAGCCCGTGGGACCGGTCACCAACACGATTCCGTTGGGCTTCTTCATCACCACGCGGAAGTTGGCCAACGCGTCTTCGTTCATCCCGACCTTAGCCAGGTCAAGCGAAACCACGGTTCGGTCGAGCACTCGCATGACGACGCTTTCGCCGAACATGGTCGGCAACACACTGACTCGCAAGTCGACAGGATGTCCGCTGAGGCTCAATTCGATGCGCCCGTCTTGCGGCAAGCGACGTTCCGCGATGTCCAGGTTCGCCATCACCTTGACGCGAGTTGTAATGGCAAAGGCCAAGTGGCGCGGTGGCGGCACCATTTCGTAGAGCACGCCGTCTGACTTAATGCGGATCCGGAACTCCTCCTCGAACGGCTCCAGGTGAACGTCGCTGGCGTGATCTTTGATCGCCAGCAGCAGCACCATATTCAGCAGTTTGCGGACGGGCGCGCTGTCGGCCAGCGCCTCAGCACCGGTGATGTCGATCGGCCCATCACTCGCGAGCGATTCGGCCGCCTTCTCGAGTTCGTTATCGGTCTCCAGGTCGGTGACCATACTCTCGAAGGTCTCGGTCGAACTGGCATAGTGTCGCTCGAGCGCTAGATTCAAGTCACGCTCGGTCGACACCAACAGCTTGACGTCGTATCCCAGAAACGTCCGCAGCTCGTCTTGGATCGAAAGGTTTTGGGGGTCGCACGTGGCCAGCGTGAATTCGTTTCCCTCCAGCTTGATCGGGATGACGCGGTACAGCTGAGCCATGGGCTCGGTAATCAAATCAATCACTTCCTGATCGATCTGGATCTCGCCCAGTTTGACCACCTGCATGCCCATTTGTTCGGCCAACGCAAGTGCTACCTGGTCGTCAGTCACCAACCCCATTTCCTCGGCGATCTTGCCGAGCAATTCACCGGGGTGACGACGCTGTTCTTCCAACAACATCTCCAACTGTTCATCGCTGATGAATCCGAGGTCGACCAGGATTTGTCCGATACGTCGAATGGCCATTGAGTCCGCTAATCAAAAGGTGTGTGACAACTACTAACGAAATACTCTGGTTTGAAGGTGGTTAGGCAACTGCGTCTTCCACATCGCCTTCGTCATCGAAGAGGCCACGCTGTGCATTGGCAATCCGTTTGGCCAAATCGTCAGGCGAGTGTGCCTTGGCCAACGCGTCTTCGATCGTCACCTTTTCATCTTTCCACAACTTAAAAAGCGAGTCATCCATTAGGACCATGCCGTGCTTGGAACCGGTCTGGATGGAGGACGTGATGCGATAGGTTTTGTTTTCACGAATCAGGTTGGCGATACCCGGTGTGACCACTAGCAGCTCGTAAGCCGCGACACGACCCCCGCCGATTCGCGGACACAATGTCTGAGCCAAAACACCGATGATGGCGACCGACAGCTGAGTTCGGATTTGATCCTGCTGGTTCATGGGGAACACGTCAATGATTCGGTTGATGGTTCCCTGAGCGCTGTTGGTGTGCAGCGTGCCAAAGACAATGTGACCGGTTTCAGCCGCCGTGATGGCCGCTTCAATGGTCTCCAAGTCACGCAACTCACCGACCAGAATTACGTCTGGGTCCTGGCGCAAGGCCCGCTTGATCGCCTCGGCAAAACCCGGCACGTCGTTGCCCACCTCGCGCTGGTTGACGGTCGACTTCTTGTGAAAGTGATAGAACTCGATCGGATCTTCGATCGTGATGATGTGATGGTCAACCGTGTCATTGATGTAGTCGACCATACTGGCCAGCGTCGTGCTCTTTCCTGAGCCGGTCGGGCCGGTCACCAGAAACAACCCACGCGGCCGATGGCAGAGCTCGGGAATGACCTTGGGAGTGCCCAGCTGTTCGAACGTCAGCTTGTCGTTCGGGATCTGCCGCAACACCATGCCGATGTTGCCCCGTTGTTTGAAAATCGAGACGCGAAAACGGGCCTGATCACCAAAGGCGAAGCCAAAGTCACTACCGCCTTTCTCCTGCAATTCCTGCTGACAACGATCCGGCGTGATGCTCTTCATCAACGCTTGCGTGTCTTCAGGTTCCAGGACCTTGGTTTCCAGTCGCCGCAACCGCCCATGCAGGCGAAAAACCGGTGGTTGCCCGACCGCGATGTGAATGTCGCTAGCGCCCTGTTTGACACACGCGGCCAGCAATTTGTCGATAAGAATCGTAGCCATGACCGTTCTCCCCGACGGGGCTCGCTCGCATTGCGGACGATCGTGACTCCGGAACCTCCCCTCTGTCCGTTGGCTCGCCGCCGAACAGAGGCGAGCACCAAGAGCCGGTTCTCGATTGCAGATCCCAGAGAAATGCGAGATGGATCGACGTGGACGCCACCGGCCCCTAATTCAATGGCGCTCTACGGCTGCCGAAGATTATTCTCAGTCCTCGGCGCTAAAACAAGCTTGACCAGTCTTTGGTGTCTCCTGTCTTCGAAATGACGACCAACCCAAACGTTACGGTGTCTTATCAAGGAGTTGCGCGCTTTACCGACGCATTTATTGTAGCCATGAATCCGGATATGCTGTGACGAAACTCACTTGGTCCTAAATAAAATCTGCGGCAATTTCTTGGCGCTCTCGGCCAGGTCGCTCACGCGTCCACGACCACCGTGTCTTTGTCCGTTCGTTTGGCCACTCGATAGACCTCTTCCAGCGTCGTCACCCCGCGCATGACTTTGTCGATCCCGTCGATGTAAAGTGTGTCCATTCCTTCTTGAACGGCCACGGACCGAATGTCGACCGCCGACGCGTTTTGGAAGACCAGTTCACGAATCGAGGCGGTCATCAACATCAGCTCGTAGATTCCGATCCGACCTCGAAAGCCACCGTTGTTGCAAGCGCTGCAGCCGACTCCCCTCATGAAGGTGGCCTCGGCGGCCGCCTCCGGCGGGATGCCCGCATCCTCCAGCTCGGACTCCGTGGGCGTATAGGGTTCTTTGCATTTGGCGCACACCACGCGCACCAGACGTTGTGCCAAGACCGCAATCACGCTGCTGGCGACCAGATAATTGGGCACGCCAAGATCCACCATCCGTGTCATAGCACTGGGCGCATCGTTCGTGTGCAGTGTACTGAATACCAGGTGTCCAGTTAATGAGGCCTGGATACCCATCTGTGCCGTCTCCAGATCGCGCATTTCGCCCACCAGGATGATGTTGGGGGCTTGTCGCAACATGGAGCGAATGATGCGGGCGAAGTCCAAGCCGATGGAGTGCCGCACCTCGACCTGGTTGATCCCGGGCAAGTAATATTCGACCGGATCTTCGGCCGTGATGATCTTGCGATCCGGGCGATTCAATTCGTTCAGCGCCGCGTACAGCGTCGTGGTCTTGCCCGACCCCGTGGGGCCCGTCACCAAGATGATCCCGTTGGGGCGGCGGATCAGCGAGGTGAACGTCTGGTAGGTCTTCTCGCCGAGGCCCAATTGTCGGACACCGACTTTGATGTTGTCCTTGTCCAAGAGCCTCATCACGATCGACTGGCCATGGTTCGTGGGTATCGCGCTGACGCGGAGATCCAATTCCTTATCGCCGGCGGTAATCTTGATGCGGCCGTCTTGGGTGCGCCGACGTTCCGCGATGTCCATCTTGGCCAGAATTTTGATCCGGCTGAGAATCGCCCCCAGCAGTCTCCGCGGTGGGCTGTCGCGTTCGACCAACACGCCGTCAATTCGGTAGCGCACGCGGATCCGATCCTCAAAGGGCTCGATGTGGATATCCGAGGCACGGAGCTGGACGGCCTCGCCAATCATCAGCTGAACCAGCTTCACGATCGGCGCGCTGGTTTCATCGACGACCTCCATGGTGTCCGACGAATCTTCCTCAGTCTCCGTAAAGTCGATCGCGGTGTCGGTGAATTCCTGGAGCATCGAGTCGGCACTTTCGCCCTCGATCTGGCCGTAATAACGGTTGATCGACTCTAAAATGCTCTCGCGTGTGGCCAACGCGATCTCCACCGACCGATTGAGGATGAACCGCAGCTTGTCGAAGGTTTCAAGATCGAGCGGATCGCTCACGATCACCCGCAGCACCTCGTCGTCGACCTCGTCCAGCGGGAGAATCGTGTTCTCGCGGGCAACCGACTCGGGAATCAACTCGACGACGGCGGGCGAGATCGACGTTTCCGTCAAGTCGATGTATTCAAGATTGTGTTCCTCAGCGATGGCCCGCATCACTTGCTCGGGTGCCGCGTAGCCAAGGCTGACCAGAGTTTCCGCGACGCTGGAGGCCTGGTCGCGTGCGACCTGATCAGCATGCCCCAGCTGTTCCTTACTGATGTGGCCACTGCGAATCAGGATTTCGGTAAATTTTGCCATGAGGGTGCCCTCGCTTTGTTCCAATCAGCCACCGTGCGAACGAAGAGAACTCGTAGCACCAGAAACCGAGAGTACGGTTTCGAGATTGGAGGCCGATAACCGCCGGCAGAAACGCCGTAACCTGCTTATAGGCCTAGATTAATGGCCCAAGATGGGAATGTCAATCTGCTGAGCACCAGTGGAGTGAGCCAGATTGGCCTGCTTTGACATCCTTTTCACGCCCTCCCGCGGCCGGATTTGCCGCGTGTTTCGGCGTTGAATCCAACCGTCAAGCATCGCGCAGCGGCGACCCGGCAACGGTCCTGAACCCAGCGCCAGAGGCGGCTTACTGAGTGCGAGGGACGTCTCGCCCGTGGAGTCGCAGGCGTTGAGCAAGCGTTCGCAGATCATCTGCGGCCTGGTAGTTCTCGACCCGTTCCAGCTGGTTAGCGATTTCGTCCAATCGCTCGCCGGTTGCCCGGAGCAATTCCACGGTGTCGCAAGGGGCCGTTTCCGACGGGCAGCAGGAGGATTCAGGTCCGCCAAACTTGGCTCGCAAGGTGGCTTCAAAGTCGGCCGCCGACGAGTCGTTCGGCAAAGCGCCCATGCCGACTGATTCTCGCAATTCCATCAGCTGCTGAATCGTGTACTCGTCGAGTTCAGGCAGTTCGTCCTGAGTCTCCTGTTCGTAGTCGATCTGGCGGATGGCGGCCGGCGGATTAATGGGCAGCGGTTCCGGTGTCGCTGCTCCAGGAGGCACGAATTGGAGAATAACGCCGCATCGGATGAGGTATTCGGTCAGCATGCTGGGTGTTCCTTTTGGACGTAAGACGACCGATCAATTCGGGCGAGAACTATAGGCGAAATCGCCCGCAGCAAACCAGAGCGGTTTGTCTGGAGCGGGGTGCAGACTGCCAGCAATGCCGGCACGCGCTGGCTCGTGTTTCGCGTGTCAGCGGGCAATCGGCCCTGGGAAACACCAAATCCTAGAGGTGCCCAATGGGCAACGCCGTTAACGGTCGCCCCGTTGGGGCTTTGATTCTCTGTTTTGGCCCCGGGCTTCCCAGGGCAGCGCTGCGCTCGCCCTGGGCTCCGCTAGGGCCGGCCCGTTGGGCCTCGAAGCGCCGGTTGAATCTCGAAGCGCCGGTTGGGCCTCGAAGCGCTGGTTGGGCCTCGGAGCGCCGGTTGGACCTCCGAGATGCCAAGCCCCAACGTGGGCGGTTCTAGCGCAGCCCAGGGCAAGCCGACGCGTCGAGCGGCGGCGCTGCCCTGGGGAGGCTCGCGCCACCAAAACAAAACCAAAGCCCCAAAGGGGCGGACCTAGCGCCGCCTTGGGAACCGCGAGAAACACCCAACGGGCCCCCTTATTCATTCAGGCTTCAACGCGAGCCATCTCGGACTCGAGAAAATCACGTGTGAACGCGACGAACGTTTGATAGAAGCCCGTTGTTGCCTTTTGGGCTGCGGCTTTGAACAAAGGACTCGGCCAACTCAGATGAGCCGGCAGGAATGAATTCTCAATCTCGCGCACGGCATCTTGTTGATCGCCTTGCGTACTCAGGCGGACTGCCAGGATGTGAGCCATCACGTCACACTGAACACCGAGGTGATCCAAGTAGATATCTGAGAGCGACTTATCGACGACGTATCCGGTGACGTCGATGTACTTTTGCATGAGGGCCGTCGTGCGTCCGTGGAATTGACCGCCCTGCCAAACGGATTGAAACGGCGGCAAGTGCTGGCTGGGCCCCACGAACAATTGACAATAGTCGATCGCCAAGGACTCGACCGTCTCACGCGTGGCAGTGGGGAGTTCGATTCCGGCGGTGCCTAGGTGGTCACGCAACTCAGGTGCGTGCAGTTGTTCTAGAAGGTCCTCGTCAATCTCGCGTATCCAGAGTTGAGATAGAAGGCGGTAGACGCCGATGCGCGAGGTCACCTCGTCGGTCTGCTCGAAGCTTGTGACATCACTCATGTTTAGCCCACCTTGCGGATGCTGACCACGGTGTCGTGAAAGGCCTGTTGCCCGCTCACCGGGTCGGGGGCGATAGGCATCAGTCGGTTTTGATTCCAGCCGCTGCCCGTATTGGGGATCCACGCCGCGGGATTGCCATCGGAATTGTCCTCCCACCACATGTTTCGTTCCCAGTCGCTGTCGCGATACATATCGCCATCGGTGCCCACTAAATGCCCCTGCTGCAGCGGCTGTTTGCGAGCTTGAGCGACGCTGGTGTATTGCCAGTGGCCGCAACTGTTGCTCATCGCAAGCGCGCGGGGATGAATGCCCTCCATGGTGACGATCGGCGCTCGCATCTTGGCGATGACGCGGCGTCCCTTCTCGGAGGGCAGGTCGTCGCGTTTGAGGTGTGGCGATTGGGATTCCAGTTCCTTCGAGTAGTAGGACGTCAGCTCGATCCAATCGCCATCTTTCAGCCCGTGTTTTGCCGCCGTCTTTGGATTGATCCAGGCGGGATTAGAGTGCACGATCTCGGCAAGCCATTTCAGGTTCATCGTTCGACCGTGGTTGTGCACGTTCCACTTGAAGCTGGTCATGATCAATTCGTCATCAGCCAGCTCCTGATGTTCCTGGGGCTGAAACCACGATGGCAGCGGATCGATTTCGGTGTCATATCCCTTGTGGTGGCGGGGTCGGTTTTTGGTTCGAGTAACGCCGCTCTTGGCGATCAGCTCGCTGCAGTCTTCGTTCTTGCCAATCTTCTGAACAAACAGGCTGCGGATCTCGAACTTGCGACTCGGAGTGGCGAAACCACGCACGGGCTGGCCGTCTTGTTGGATGCCGATCCCAATCCCATCTTTCATGATGATGCCAGTTTCTGGATCGACGGTCGCGCCCTCCATATCGGACTCGGTCAGTTGAACTTTGTAGGGCTCATAGTAGGGCTCGCGATCGCCTTCCCAGGCACCTTCGTCGAGCAGGCGAGCCAGCCCCTGTTTGCCGGTTTCGGGATTGAGCGGGACGTTCGATGCCCATTTCTCCATGTATTCTTCGACCGATTCCTGATACCACTGTTCCATGCCACCGCCAATGCGTTTGGCAAGTTCCGGAAAGAAGTCACGGACATCTCTGGCCTCGCCCAAGGGCTTCACCATGGGGGTCCGCAGTCCAACGTAAGGCCGCAAATTGTAGGCACCCCGAGCGTCCAGATCCCAACGTTCCAGATACGTTGCCCAGGGCAACACGATGTCCGCGTAATGGGCCGTCTCGTTGTAAAAGCAGTTGATGCAGACGTGGAACTCGATCAGCTCTTCATCCGTGAGGACCTGTTGTGTAAGGCTCTCCTCCGGCCACGTGAGTGGCGAGTCGAGGTTGTAGGTCATGTAAGCCTGCAGCTTGGCACGACGCTGTAACAGATAGAGGTAGACCAGTTCGCCGACGCGCATCCGTCGCCAGACATTCGCCAAGGGATACTCCGGCGGGTCTTCCAGGACGCTCAACGTTTTTGCACCCGGCGGCATCGGGGGTGTTTTGACAATGGGGTCCAAGCCGCCCCAGGGGGACCAACACCAACCGCCTTTCTTGCCCACGCTCCCGACGACGGCATTGAGCAGTTGGATCGCTCGATCGTTATAGAAGCCGTTGATGTGTGCCGAGCTACCGCGGTTGCACATGGTGGTACATGCTGGCGAGGCGCCGGCAAACTCGAGAGCAATGCGCTGGATGTCCTCGGCCGGTATTCCACTCACCGCCGCAGCCCAGGCAGGTGTGTATGGCTCGAGATGCTGCTTGAGCTCGTCCACGCTGACGTTGGTCCAAGTCTCCAGGAAGTCGACGTCGTGCTGATTGTTCGCCAGAATGGCGTGACTCATGGCCAAGGCGATCGCACCATCGGTGCCGGGAAACGGAGCGAACCATTCATCGCTTCCCCCGGCGGTATTCGAAAGCCGCACGTCGAAGGTCACCAGCTTTGCGCCGTTATTGAAACGGCCGTTCTGAATTCGCGTTGCGAAGGGCACATGTCCCTGGTGGGCTTCGAAGGCATTGCTGCCGAAGTTGAGGATGTACTTTGAGTTCTCAACGTCGTTCAAATCCCAGTCACTCTCCCACAGGTACGTCAAGTTGGCGGCGCGCCGATTACCGGAACAGAGAGCGCGATGGCTGAGCTGCGTCTTGGTTCCAAAGGCATCCAGAAACCGTTTCAGAGCGTCTTTGCTGCGTTGTCGGCCCTGATGAAAGGCGAACTCTTCCGATTTGCCGCTGTCGCGTACCGCCTTGAGCTTTGCGGCGATTTCATCCAGCGCTTCATCCCAACTGATGCGTTTCCAGCGACCTTCGCCACGCTTGCCCACTCGCTTCAGGGGATACAGCAACCGCTCCGGATGATAAAGGTGGTTCAAACCGGCTTGGCCTCGTGCACACAGATGCCCACGGCTGTTGGGGTCTTTCGGATTGCCTTCGATCTTGATGACGCGGTCCTCTTTGACATAGCCCACGATGCCGCAGACGGTGCTGCATAGCTGGCACATGCCTGGGACTTGCTTGACATCCTTGTATTTATTGCGGTCCGGCCAGTTCCGTTTTGCCATCGGTCCGGGCAGCTGACAAACGCCTGGTGATGCGCCGAAGCCGCCCAGCTCGTAAGGCTGACCCTTAATCGCATTCCACTTTTCCAGATCCACGCCTTGCGCCGGCACGCGGCTGCCGGTCGAATCGCCGGTTGCTGAGTTGTCTTGCGGCGAATCACCGTGGGCAAGTCCCGCGGTGGCGAACCCACCGCTGAGGGCCAATCCCAACCTAAGAAAGTTGCGTCGCGTTTCCTGCGGGTCAGTCATCTTGCTGCTGCTTCCATTGATAAATGCTGTAGGCGCCCGGTTGGTATGACTGCCCTTCGCGGGGAATGTCTTCTTCCACCTCGGGCGGTGCCGGGCCCGAAAACCACATGCGCGGTTGGGTGTTCTTTTCGGGCCGCAGCTGTGTTAGACCTCCATTCTCGTCGGCTGCCGCCATGGCCTGATTGATCTCTGATTCCGGATCGTTCAAGTCACCAAAGTAGAGCGCCTCCGACGGACAAGTCGGCACGCATGCCGGCTCCATACCGTTCTCCGTGCGGTGATAACAGTTGTGGCACTTGACGGCCTGTTTAGCGACGGGGTCCAGATAGATCGCGCCGTAAGGACAAACCTCGACGCACGTGCCGTGACCGCAACAGATCTCATAGTCGACGGCGACGGTCCCGCCCGACTCTTTGTGCAACGCGCCGCACGGGCACGCTTTGATGCAGGGGGCATCTTCACAGTGTTGGCAGGACATCGGGAGGAACATCCGCGCGACTTTCGGATACTGTCCGACATCCTTGTAAAACGTCTGGCGGATGAAATGGCCCAAGGGCACATCGTTCTCGGACTTGCAGCTCACCTCGCAACCATGGCAGCCGAAGCAACGGCGGGTATCAACAAACCAGCCGTATTTCTTGCCGTCGTCCGGAGCCTTCATTCGTTCTTGCCAGAACTCCTGCGGCTGAAGTTGGGCATCGGTTTGGTCAGCTTCCGCAGCGCGGGCCGCAGTCAGTGAAACGATCGGTAAGGTTGCAGCCGAAGCTTGCAGAAATTTTCGTCGGTCAGTCTTGTCGTCTTGCATGCTTGCCACCGAGTAAATAGGGGTCTTTGACCCATTAGTATCTCTAATTGCTCATAATCCAAGACATAATAATATACCGGGGGCAGGTGTCGCCGACACGGGCTCCGAGCACTGTGGTGAACGGATGTGCATAGCAGTCAATCGCGGTTGCCGATCTATACTCGAACAAGTGCAACCGCCGAAAGCACATCCCGGCATGCCAACGAAATGAATCAACCCGCGAAAGAAAACGGTATTAGAAGGAGATTCTCCAAGCTCAGCTTGTCTAGCCTGATCCTGATGGGATTGGCCGCGGGGATCTTTGCCGGAGTTTTCTTCGGCGATTATTGTGAGCCTCTTGGTGTCATTGGAGACATCTTCGTCGGGCTGTTGCGGATGACGGTGCTGCCCTACATCGTGGTCTCGCTGATCAGCAACCTGGGCCGCCTGCAATTGCGACAAAGCAGTCGTCTGGCTGCCATCGGCGGTCTCGTGCTGCTGGTGCTCTGGGTCATCGGGCTGACCTCCGTCTTTGCGCTGAGTCTTACATTTCCGGAGTGGAAGTCGGGTTCCTTCTTCAGTTCTGCGATCACCGAGGAGGCGGCCGAATTTGATTTCGTGGCCGTCTTCATTCCCGCCAACATCTTCCAGTCACTCTCAGAGAACCAGGTTCCGGCCGTGGTGCTGCTCTGTATTTGCATTGGCTTGGGTGTGGCGAAGTTGGGATCTGCAGACATGCTCTTGATGCAGTTGGACAATCTGGCCAAGGTCCTGATCAACGTCAGCAGCTTCGTGGTTCGACTTGCCCCGATCGGCGTCTTTGCGATGTCGGCAAAGACTGCTGGCACGATGTCGTTGAACGAGATCGGCCGCTTGCAAGCCTATTTCATAAGCTACGCCGCCGGCGCCGTCTTTTTAGGGTTTGTCGTACTGCCGCTGCTGGTTGTCACCTGCACGCCGTTTCGCTACCGCCAGGTCATCTCGGTTTCCAAGGACGCGATGGTCACTGCCTTTGCGACGGGCAAACTGATCATTGTGTTGCCGCTGTTGATTGAGCAAACCGAAAAACTGTTCACGCAACTGCAAATGGACGACACAGACGACGAATCTGCGCCTGCCGTGGACGTCTTATACCCGGTTGTTTATCCGTTTCCGCACACCGGTAAGTTGCTCAGCATGCTGTTCATTCCGTTTGCCGCCTGGTTCCTCGGCAATACGTTTGACCTCTACGAATACCCGAGGTTGCTCGGAGCGGGGCTGTTCAGCTATTTCGGAGGACCCTTGCTGGCCGTACCGCATTTGTTGGACTTAATGCGGTTGCCTCACGACATGTTTCAACTTTTCCTTTTGACCGGAGTCGTCGGCGAGCGCTTTGGCGACGCGCTGGGTGTAATGCACCTGGTCGCATTTACGCTGCTGACAACGTGCGCTTTCTTGAAGCGTCTGCAACTGCAATGGCAGTCGCTACTGCGTTACTTCATCGTGGTCACCATTTTGGGCATCTCCTTAGTAATTGGCCTTCGTCTGCTGCTGACAAACACCTTGAAATATGTCGAGGCGCGGGAGGAGATCCTGGCGAACATGCAACTGGTTGAGGGTTCCGTGGAAAGCGTTCTTATCAATGGATCGATGCCCAATCCGGATCCGTTGCTGCCCGGTGAAAAGCTGCTAGATCGGATTCGACGCCGAGGCGTCATTCGTGTTGGCTATAACGAGGACAAATTGCCGTTCGCCTTCTTCAATGTCAGGGACGAACTGGTGGGCTTTGACGTCAACATGGCGCATGCCCTGGCCAAGGACCTTGGCGTCAGCATCGAATTTGTGAAGTTCAACCGGACGACTATCGCAGAACAGCTCAATCAAGATCATTTTGATGTGGTCATGTCCGGGCTGGTGGGCACGCTGGAGCGAGCCGAGGCGATGCAGCATACTTCTCCTTACATGGATGTCACGCTGGGGCTGGTTGTTCCGGATTATGAGGTGAGAAACTTCCGTAGCGAGGAGTCTTTGCGTCAACACGAGGACCTGAGGATTGGCTTTGTCGACTTGAGCCGCGGGTTTGTCGATCGGATCAAACTCGCACTTCCCAAAGCCGAGCTCATCGAGCTGCCGACAAATCAGCAGTATTTCGATATGGATTGGGATCGACTGGACGCGTTGTTGATCAGCGCCGAAAGCGGCTCGGCCTTCACGCTGCTCTACCCCGAATTCGAAGTTGTTGTGCCCGATGGATTGGAGGTCTCGCTGCCGCTGTTTTATGTGATTGGTGCGGAAGACAAAGAGATGCGAGACTTCCTCGAGCATTGGGTGACCCTACGCCGCAAGGATGGAACGATTGCCCAGTACTACGACCACTGGATCCTCGGCAAGCTCGCGTATCCGGCAAAGCCGCGTTGGAGCATCATTCGCGACGTTCTCCATTGGGTGGAGTAGTCAAGACCTGCGGGTCGAGCGCGAGGGCGGCGCGGTAGTCGGCCAAGGCAAAGAAGAAGTTGACTTTCGCCGAGATCACGAGCAGCTCAGCGTTGGTGACCTCTTGTTCGAAAATGTTCAAGCTGATCAGATTGATGTTACCCTCGGCAAATTGCACGCGTCCCAGCTTCAGTGTCTCCCGGGCGAGGCGCAGATTCGTCTCGCCCCGTTCGATTTGAGCTTTGGCGGCCAGCAGCGCCGAGACGGCATCTTGGACTGCGGTGGTGATCTTGTTGACGACAAACTCGCGTTTGACGGCAATCTGAGCGAGCTTGGCGTTGGTGGCTCTGATCTTGCCTCGTGCCTGCCGCCTTTGCAAAGGGACTTCGCCATACAGCCCTGCTTCCAGTTCAAACGGCGACTTGTCACGTTTCGAGCTGGATGCCGCTCCGAGATCTTGCGAGGCTAACAGGGCGGCGTCGACTTTGGGCAGCATCATATTTTGAGCGTTGCGCCGCTCCACGCGTAACTGTTCGGCGACCAGGTCCAGTTCGTTCAGGTCAGGAGACGACTGAATCGCCGAGGCGATATCTTGTTCGATGCGATCGGACGTCGGTAGCTCGGCGGGAGGAAAGTCGATGGGCAAACGGTTCCCCTCCGGGATGACGGGTTGTCGATTCTCATCGCGAAGAAACAGTGAGAGCTTGATCGCCGACTCTTGGAGCTTTCTGTCGGAGAGGATGACTTTCGTTTCGCGCGCTGCGATGAGCTGCTGGTTGTTGAGGCGGGTGATCAGCGGAAGGTCGCCGGCGTTAACCTTTTCTTCGATCTGGCGGACGCGGTCTTCGGCGTTTTTCAGCAACTCGCGTTGGGCTGCCAGATTTCGGCCCGCGGCAACCCAGACCCAGTAATTTCGGGAGGCCACTCGCACGAACTCCAACAGCTGGCTACGGATAGCCGGCTCCACCGCCTGACGAGACAGATCGGCCTGAAAGACGGCCGCTCGCCGCTTGTCGATCCGGCGATCTTTGAGTAGCGGAACGCCGAAGCCCGCCGACAACTCACCCGCGTCATTTGTTTGGCGTTCCCCGAACCAGGGCTGGAAATTGCCGCGACCGATCTTGTAGCCACCATACACATAGCCGCCACGAAACACAGGTTGATTCAACGCAACGCCATTACGATAGGTCTCATAAAAGCCTTCCGGCGCCGCAATTCCGAATGCCTTGAGCTGCGTGTCGAACTCGCCCCAGGCCATCACCTGTTGACCCTCGGCGACGTCACGATCCAGCAGTGCTGCTAAATAGAGCGGATAGGTTTGCTGGACGGAGCGGATGACGTCATTTAATGCCAGCGGGTTGAGCGGCGCGAGGGGTCGGGCAGAGGGTATGAGTTCCGGCGGCGTCGGAGGCTGGGCGGCGCCGCGTTCAGGCAGCGGAAGGGGGACCGCCTCGATCTGATTGAACGACATTAAGGCGATGTCGGAAGCCGATTGCTCGACGGGAGGCAGGCGGCGGATTTGTGGCGAACCTGCAAATGCTCTGGGTTGCCACGTCGGCAGACTCGGCTCTAAGCTCGAACACACCGCGAGCGCTGCATAGAGCACACATCCCGCGGACGCGATTCGCCATCCCTGTCGATTCATCGTTCCGTCGTTCAATCCGCAGCGACTTCGATGTCGCTGTTGAGTCGGCCTTTACTTGGGTAACTTAACCTTCGTTGCTTCATCTCCCATCGACTTACCCGGCTCGTTCTTCGCAACGGTTGCCGGAAAGCCGTTCAACTGTCGCCAAATCTCGTAGCCCAATGGGACTTGATTCAGCATGAACCATCCGTTGGCGCGGACGCCTTGACGCAAGTAGCGATCGGATGGCCACTCGGAATCCTGATCGGGCCGCACGAGGACACGAAATTTGCCCGTGCCATCGTCAGTAGCATCAATCGTCATGACTTCGCCGCCGAATGTTCCCACCGCCACCGATGGCCAGCCGGCGAACTGCACCGCAGGCCAACCTTCGAATTGCAGTCGAACATGGTCATATTGACGCAATAGCGGCGTATCGTTGCCATCCACCCACAATTCAACCGCCCGCTGAGTCGTGTCAGGAACAATCGTAAATAGGTTAGCGCCCTCTTTGAGCATTTGACCTCGCTCGAACACGTTCAGCCGAAACAGAGTGCCATCACGCGGAGCGTAGATCTTCAGTCGATCGAGTGCGGACAATTTGACTTCCACGTCTCGCTTCTCTTTTGTAAACGCTGCGACCTGTCCCAAAGCGGTTTGTTGCATGCCTCGTGCATAATCGACTTTGGTCTTGGCCTCCCGCTCCTTCTGGATTCGCTCGTTCTGTTTGGCTTCCCATTCCTCCTTCGCGGCCTCGACATCCAGCTTCACGGATTCCAATTCAGCGCTGGCGACGTCTAGGTCCTTGCGAAGTTTCTCCACTTCCTTTTCCGATTGCACACCCTTTTCGAGCAAGCCAAGTTGTCGATCGTAGTTGAGTTTGGCCTGCTTCTGTTTGGCTTGATAGGCTGAAACCAAGCGTTGTTTGGCATCCCATTTGGCTTTGGCGGCCGCGATCATTTCGTCGGCGGCATCCACCGCGGCGGTCTTGGCTGCTTGGAAGTCGACAATGTTCTGTCCGTAAACCTCAACCTTTGCCTGTGCCGTGGCGATCTTGGCGTCAAGATCCTGAACCGACCCTTTCAATTGTTCCACCAGATTCGCTGCGTTTGGTTCAATCTCCAAGATGAATTCACCTTGCTTGATCTTCGACCCGTCGACGAGCCCCTCACGCAGTTTGATCACAATGCCCTTCACGGGCGATGTGACGGTCTGTTGTCTTTCCTGAGGCACGTAAGCAACTACCTTCCCGGTGCCTTTCGCGGACTGTTGCCAGGGAACAAAGGCCATGGCGAGGATTGTCACAATCAAAAAGCCCAGCAACAGATTCGAAAAACGTCTCGCCATCCGTGAAGACTGCACGAGCTTCAATGCTGGCAAACGGTGATTTGCTCTGCTAGCAACGGCAAAGGGCATCGCATCCTCTCCAAACTGAATCGGGTTCAGACAGTAGAATCGTTAAACTCTTTTTGGTTTACCAAATTGGTTCCGAACGACGGCGCGACCGCACCGGTCTGCAAGCTTTCGACTCGCTGGCAAGCGTCGAGGACGCGTTGTCGACCGCTGGAAATCAGCAGTGTCCACGGTGTGTTTTTGGCGGTCAGTCGAGCGAGCATCGTATCGAGTAGCGAGTCGGGTACAGCATCGAGCGTGCCGTCGAGTAACAGCAAGCGTGGCCGCCCCACAATGGCCCGCGCCAGCATTAGGCGGATCGCCTGCCCATGAGTGAGCGGTGCACCATCGGTTAGCAGCTTCGAGTTGAGCCCGTCAGGCAATTGCAGTACTTCATCGAGCAGACCGACCATTTCGAGCGCATCTCGGACATCTCTGGCGCGCACGTTGGGACGTCCCAGATGCACGTTTTCATCGATCGTTCCGGGGAAGATCTCGATCGACCGCGCGAGCGAAAGATGCTCCCTCAGCGAGTCGGGCCGCAACTCTCGCAAGTCGATTCCATCCAGTTCGACGTGGCCGGACGCGGGCGGTCGCAAGCCACACAGAATATCGATCAGACTGCTCTTGCCCGATCCCGCCGGACCGGTCAGCGCGACTTTCTCGCCCGGCTGCAACAGCAAGTTACAGTCGTCGATCACCTTTTTCCCACCGTAACTGTAACTCACACCGCGAACATTGACCTGGGCGGGTTCACCCTCACGCAAGTGAAACAGCTTGTCGTGGGGTTCGGTATCCAGATCCAAAACCAATCCCAACTTGTCCACGGAAGCGAGCAGGTCGTAGAAGCTCTCCATGTGTTTACCGAGCTTGGCAAATGAGCCCACGATAATCATCACAATCAACTCGGAGGCGACCAATTGACCGAGCGTCAATTCGCCCGAGATCACAAGCCAACCGCCTAGTCCGAGCAGCGCCGTCGCCGCCACCGCCTGCAAGCCGAGTGCAAACAGGATCTGCCGGATCACGATGCGGAAATGAACACGTCGCGCTTCCAACCAGTTGACCGCCAGTTGATCGGCGCGCTCCAGGGCAAATTGATTGCCGGAATGCAGCTTGAAGGTCGTTGGATGACGACTCAGTTCCTGCAGCCAGGACGCGATCGCGAACTTCGCCTTTGACTCCTTGACCGCTGTCCGAACGGCTCCGCGACCAAGCCCGAAAACAATGAAGAGAATCAACGCCAGCAGTACGACGTCAAAGCCGAGCAGGAAGGGGTGATAGAAGCCGAGCACCGCCATTCCAATCACGGTTTGCAGAATGATTGAAATCCCGTCCAGCAGCAATGCTGACGCAACTTTCTGAATGGTGATGACATCGAAGAATCGGTTGACCAGTTCGGGTCCGTAACGCCGGTCGAATTGCTCATGCTTGGCTCGCGGCAAGCGATAGGCGAGATCTTCAACAACTCGGATGAACAGCCGCCGCTGGAAAATCTCAACCAAGAAAGCGATCAAGCCCCGGATGGCTGCCGCGAAGCTCAAGAAGGTGAAGAGCAGCAAGGCGAGGATCACCACCGGCTGCAAGTAGCGTCCAAAGGCCACCGTGTTGACCAACGCTTCGACTGCGACCGGCGTGGCCAGAGCCAAGATGCCAACCACGATGGAGAAAATCAACACGACCCACAGATCGCTTTTCTCGGGGCGGATGAGCCCCAGCAAGCGAGCCATCGGCGTGATCGGATGGAGACCGGCGTCGGTCGACGACTGATGGCCCGGTGTCGTCCCCGGTGCCTGACAACCGAGAGCCGCCTGACCAATAATCCAACGCGCCGTCGCGCGGTTGGATTTGACACCGAGTATCTTTCGCAAGCGGCGAAATGAGACAAAGCCATCCTGCTCGCTGGCACCCAATTTTTTGACGTGGACTCCCCGTGCCGTCGCCTCGGTCAACACAAGCCAGTCAAGATCGCGCGGCGAAGCGTCTGATTCGTCATGGTTGTCGTTCTGTTCCAAACACACGGCAATCGGGATGCCCTGACCCGCGAAAGTCAGTGCCTCTCTGAGCGTACATTCAACTGAGCGAATTCTCAGATTGACGCTCTCTCCGACTTCCACCAGGCGACCGGCCCATGCCTGCCCGGTCTCACCACTGATGGCCTGTGCCGTTTCGTCCAGGGCGCGACGAGCTGCCAAGCGTTCGAAGCTAACATTGTTCGTCTGCGCGAACAGCTCCAACACCTTCAAGGCGTTTTCGATCGACGGTCGGGTTTCAGACTGATTTTGCATCGTGTCCCTTGTTCCTGTCTCGTCTGAGCGCCTAGGCGTATTCCAGCCGGTATCCATCGGTTGGCAGTGAATTTCCGTCGCGCAAGGCGTTACGGGCGGCGACGACGCGCTCTCTATCCGCTTGAACGCATGCCCGCGGCCAGTCCATTGATGCTCAATCGCAGCAAATGTCGGAGTTCTTCGTCCTCGCCATCGGATTCATCCCGCGATTGCATGCGTCGCAACAGCTCAACTTGAATCAGGTTCAGCGGATCGATGTAGCGGTTGCGAACCCGGATCGACTCCTGCAGCCAAGGCGTGTCGTCAAGCAGTTCTTTGTTCTCGGTAATGGTCAAAATGCATTGCTTCGACCTCTTGTACTCGTTGGCGAAGAGCATTTTGATCCGCTCCATCGACTCGCTGGGCGGGACGAGGTCGGCATATCGTCCGGCAATACCGAGATCCGCCTTGGCCAATGCCAATTCCGCGTTTGCCAAGGCGCCCTGGAAGAACGGCCATTCGCTGTACATGGTCCGCAGCAGGTCTTGACCTGTGTTGTCGTGATCCAGGATCGACTGGATGGCTGTGCCCAGTCCATACCAAGCCGGGATGAAACAACGTGATTGAGTCCACGAAAACACCCATGGGATGGCGCGGAGGTCTTTGAGTCCGTCGCCTCCACGACGTCGTGCGGGACGCGAGCCGATGGGCAGCCGTTCGATCTCCGAAATGGGCGTAGCGCGTCGGAAGTAGTCCACGAACCCCGGTTGCTCGACGAGATTTCGATATGCTTTCTGCGAGGCGTGAGACAGCCGCTGCATGGTTGTTGTCCATTCGGCAGGAAGAGGCCGAGAGGGCATGCCGGCTGCCAACAAGGAAGACCAGACCAGCTGTTCGAGATGACGATGGGCGATCCGAGGATCGTCGTATCGATCCGCGAGCACTTCTCCCTGCTCGGTAAGTCGCAGCGCGCCGTGGAACGTCTCGCGTGGTAACGAGAGGATGCTGCGTGCCGCCGGACCGCCGCCCCGCCCGAGTGACCCGCCTCGTCCATGAAAGAAGACCAATCGGACGCCTTCCCGCTGCGCCAGTTCATGGAGTTCCTGTTGGGCTTTGTACAGCGACCAGCAGGCCGTCAGATAACCGCCGTCTTTTGTGCTGTCGGAGTAACCCAACATGATCGTCTGTTTGTCGTTTTGCCGACGCACATAGTCGCGATAGACGGGTGTGTTGAGCAAGTCGCCGAGGATTTTCGACGCACGCTCCAAATCGTCGATCGTTTCGAACAGGGGAATGATTGGCAGGTTGGGGACCGCGTCCCCATCATGGCCGTTGGCTTGCACATGGACTTGATTCCAAAGCCATAACACGGTCAGCACGTCGCTGGGCTCGTGGGTCATGCTAATCACGTGGCCGCCGAACGTCTCCAGCCCAAACCGGTCCACCGCTCGACGAAGCAAGCCGAACAACGCCAAGGTTTCGTTTGCCATCTCCGACAGTCGCTCACGATCAAAACGAAGCGGCTTGCGGTGACTGTCGACAAGCAGCTGTCGGCGATCGTCTTCGGTCAGTTTTGCGGCGTCGTCGACCAAGCCGGCATGTTGCAATAATTCGTCGACGACCGGTGCGTATTGTCGCGCGTCCTGCCGAATGTCGAGCCGCGCGAGGTGGAGGCCAAAGCAGCGAATTTGATCCAGCCAACCTTCGATCTCGCGGCGGATACGAACACCAATGTTGGTCGTGATATTGTCTTCCAGCAGCAGTTTGACGTCGGCTTCTAGCTCCGCCGCGGCAGCGTATCCGCCGCGGCTGGCTTCTTGCGTCAGATTCTCAGTTCTCGATTGCTCCAGACGCCAGCGAATTACCGCTAACCAGCGACGCGCGAATTCGTTCGGCGGGATCTCCTGAAGGATATCAGTCAGGTCGGACCAACGCTCGGCGGCGGCAACGGTGGCCTCAGTAATGCGTTCTGGCGCCAGCATCTGCCGCTTCGAGATACTCAGCGAATCATATAACCCCCCACAGGATCGTAGATGAAAATCAACGGCAACCTGACGTAGCCAAAGCAGGGTCTGTTCGGTCACGTCCCAGGTAACGTACGGGTGTCCGTCACGATCGCCACCGATCCAAGACGACAAGGTGATACAAGGTCGGACATCAAAAGTTGCCGACGGGTAGACCTTGCTCAGTGCCGTCCTTAAGTCGGTCAGCATTCGGGGAATGACGGTCCACAGGACCGGCTTGATCGAAAGTCCACGCTGGACTTCTTGCAGTACGGTGGGTCGCCACGGTCGAATGAAGTCCGTCAACCAGAGCTTGGCGAGTTCGCCACGAATCGCCTCGCGGTTGTACTCGATTTCAGCGGGCAGATCTTCGTGATCCGCTTTGTAGAGTGTTTCGCGAACTCGACGCAGTTTGGCTCGAACCGATCGTCGTTTGGCCTCCGTGGGATGGGCTGTAAACACCAACTCGAGATGGGTTTGATCCAGCAACGACTGAATTTCGACGGCCGACTTGCCCGCATTCTTCAATTCACGTAATGCCGCTTCGATCGACTCGGTCCTGGGCTGAGGATAGCAACTTCGTTCGCGACTTCGGAGCATCCTGACGCGTTGACGATCCTCGGACAGGTTGGCCAGATCGAGAAAGACGGTGTAGGCCCGAATCACGTTCCGCAGAGATTCCTCGTCGAGTGAACCAATCAGTTCGACCAACGCACGGGCTGAATCCCGGTTGCCACTGCGATGATCTCTGGCCAGCAAGCGAATCTTCTCGACGGTCTCAAAGCGTTGCTCGCCAGCTAGCTCCTGCAGGGTGTTTCCCAGGATCTCACCGAGTCCCGAGATCTCTTCGCGGAGTGCCGTGCTGGTATCGCGTTTCCAAAGCATGTTCATGTTGCTTAACCGTCTATCGAATGGAGTGGCTGATTGGCTGCATCGCAGCTTGTTTTTGCTCCAAGGAGCGTGCGACGGCCCGCCCAGCACGTTCGGCCGCCCGAGCAACCGCCGTTTCCAGGTCGGCTTCCTTCACCGACACGTCCAGGCGCGGCGAGCGCCGTAGGGCGATGCTGATCTCGCAGCTCGTCATGGCCTCGCCCTTTGGCTCTTGCTTGACAGAAAGATCCACCGTGATTCGATCCATTTTGGGGGCGAATCGTGAGAGCGCAAACAACAGTCTGCGCTCGACGTAGGCCCGCATTTCGGGACTCACTTGTTTATCACGATGCAGGATCCGAATCCTCATGACCTTGTCTCCGGTCCACGGAGTAATGCTAGTGTCACATCTACTGGGGACTTTAGGCCAGCGGCCAACCCTTAGGCCAATAGAAAATTTGACTGACTATCCATTGAAAAAACAAATGGATCGCCGTGCCATCGCCGCTGTCAGAGGCGGACCGGCAAGCAAATTGTGAGATCTGCGAGACATCGCCCGTGGCGAAACCGCTGTGTTTTCAGCGGTAATACGTGGTTCTTATGGGATGTCCAGCTCGCCTGCCTGAAGATCTCAAATGGCGTGTCTTCGGTAAGCATCCACGGGACTTGATCCAAAGTTCACGTTAAGTGCTGAGTGACTCTAAGCATTACCGGCGACTCTGCGGCGCGAACGGATTCTGACCATTGGCGAGAGACGGCGGAACATCCGGAAGACAACGCACGCACCGAAAGAATCGTGAATGGTTCCGGCCGTTCTTAACACACCGTACGTCTCTGGAAGCCCGATCACAACAACCATAGGGTTCAGTGTTTTGGCAGTGGCGGAGCTACTGCCCTCGGAATACTCACGGAGGAGTATATGCCATGTCGCGGATAACGCGCAATCTCATCTTGGCCTCGCTACCTTTGTTGTTGGTGGCGCAGGTGACAGCCGAAGACGTTGATTTCGAACGGCTGTCGCAAATTGTTGAACAACAGAACCAACGCATTTCGCAACTCGAAGGCGAGCTGACTACGAAACGAAAAGCTCGCACGTCCTTTGTTTCGCATGGAACGATGGACGATCATGCGGAAATCGAACAACGCTTTGCTGACATCGAGAAAGAAGTCAGCAGCCTCAGCGATGCAGTTGGTGACAAGACGATCGCCCGTTCCGGCTCGTCGGGGTCGACGATCGTGGTCAACGGTCGTGTGCACGCGGACGTGTGGTCAATTTCCGACACCGACGGCGATATCGCTGCGTTTGAAGGTGTCGACGGTGCGGGTCAGCCGGACGGTCTCGTCGATCCTCAAAACCGGCTTGGTTTCCGGCGGCTACGTTTCGGTGTCAAGGGCGACATCCTTGACAACATGCTCTACAAGATCGAGATGGAACTCGCGGGCGGTAACGACGTCGAATTCCGTGATGCATATCTCGGTTGGGAGGAGCTTCCGATCCTGCAAACCTTACTGCTTGGTAACCAGAAGCGTCCTTACGGCTTGGACCACCTCAACAGTTCGCGATACAACGTCTTCCTGGAACGACCGTTCATCATCGAGTCGTTCAACCAGGACGCACGTCGATGGGGTCTGGCCTCATACGGCTATTCGGAAAACGAGCGATACAACTGGCGCTATGGTGTCTACAACATGCGTCTGATCCAGGATGAAGGCAACTACATCTTCGATCATCTCCAGCTAGAAATGGCCGGTCGTTTTGCGAACACGATCTGGTATGACGAGTGCTCGGACGGGCGTGGTTACGCTCACTGGGCCATCTCCGGTACGATCGCCGATCCCGACGGTACTGCCGGCCCGATTAACGAAGCCCGTTTCCGTCAGCGACCAGAAGCCCGGACTCGTCGTCGTTGGATCGATACCGGCTTCATCGATCGCGCGGACGTTTATTACCTACTCGGTCTGGAAAAAGTTGTTAACGTTGGCGCACTGCAGATTGTCAGTGAGTACCAAAACGTTTGGCTGGAACGCGATCCTGGCTTCGGCGGGAACCTGCGTTTCGACGGCTGGTATGTTTATGCCAGTTACTTCCTGACGGGTGAGCACATGCCGTGGAATCGTCGGACCGGTACCCTGGCACGAATCAAGCCCTTCCAGAACTTCTGGATGGTCCACAAGTGCGACGGAACGGCCGAAGCAGGTTGGGGTGCTTGGCAAATCGCCGCACGCTACTCCTACGCCGACTTGACCGACGACAACATCTTCGGTGGTCGGGGTGAAAGCTTCACGTTCGGCTTGAACTGGTACTGGAATCCCAATGCCCGCATGCAGTTCAACTACATCTACGGTGAGATTGATCAACGCTTCGCCACGCTTGATAGCGGCGATTACCACATCTGGGGTGCCCGATTCATGGTCGACTTCTAGACCGTGAACGGCCAGGTACCAGAGTGGACGGCGATAACGATCGAATATACGGAGGAGTAATCAATGTTGGATCGAATATTCTTAGCGGCCCTCATTAACTTCGCGATGGTATTCGGCATCGCGACGGCCGGCGACTGCTTCGGTCGATGCAATAAAGGTTGTGTGACCTGCCCCAGTTGCCGGCATGTTTGCTGCCAACTGAATGCAGAACCCGTCGACGAAGAAAAGAGCTGTTGGAAAGTGGAATGCAAAGATATCTGCGTTCCGCGAGTTGTCTTCCCTTGGCAGAATCCCCATGCCAAGAAAAGTCACGGCCTCCTTGGCCACCTGCATGGCGGATGCGACTCCTGTTGCAGCAGCGGTTGCGACAGCTGTTGCAGCGACGGTTGCTGTGGTACCAATTGCTGCGACGCCTGCCGCTGCAATAACGGCGCTTGCGTCAAAACCGTCAAGGTCTTGAAGAAGCACAAATATACGTGCCCAAGCTGTGAGTATTCGTGGACGCCTGTGGGCGACTGCTGCGGCAACGGCGGTGCGTGTTGCGATTCCGGTTGTGCCGGAGCTGACGTGATGACGGAAGGGCAAGAGCCTGAGCCAGCCCTGGCGCCACCATCGGATGTTCCGCCGGCACCGCCATCGCCTGCCGACGAGACAACGAGCGCCTCGGTACAGCAGTTGTACAAAAACCGCATCCGAGCTGTCTTCAGTTCACGCATCAAGGTTTTGAAGAATAGATAGTGGACCCTGCCTTCAGGCCGAGATGAGTGGTTAGTCTCCAGCGATCCGGTGGAGGGTAGTTGGAACTTTTGAGCCCGGATCGCTTAGGAAGTGGGAGGTTCTCTGCGGGAGAAAGCAACATGTTGCTCTCTCCCGGAGGCCTCCCGTTTTCTTTTGGCCACGACCTCTGAGATGGTCGATGGCTGGCCGGCCCTGTCTCCGGCATGGTTTTTCCTATACCGGCTTCCTCTTGAGTCGGCCGAGCCGCCGCCGGCGTTAATCAGGCTGCACGCTGAAACTCTGCTTCGATTTACCCGGTATATGTGGTGGAGCTGGCGGCGAACTCGAGCCCTGTATACGATAAACGGCTGGGTTCCGCCCCCCGATGTCTGCACCACCGAGGCCTCCCGAGTCTATGTTGCGTCCCGCCGCTCAACACGCCGTCGTCTTGGCGGTCTTCGCTGCTCTGGTCTGGGCCGCTCTCACCCCAAAGCTGCATGCTGCGGATCCACTTTTTGTTGGGAATCTGGCACTCGTTGTACAAAACGATGTGGCTGAGCAACTGGGACTCACCCCTGAACAACGAACGCAGCTGATTGAATTGGCGAATCGGCGAGAGGACGCTGCGCTAGAGCTGGCGATTGCCGCGAAACGGTTGACTGCTGTCGAGCGCAAGCGTCGGCTGGCCCAATTCGTTGCTGAGTCGGAGCGTTTGGGGGCCGCCATCCTCACGCCGTCGCAGGCCAGCAAGCTCAAAGCGCTCCAGCTGCAGCAGGATGGTTTCGCCGCCTTAGGTCGCCCCGACATCGCCGCGGCAATTGATCTCACCGACCAACAGCGGGAACAGGTCGATCAACTGATGAGGCAACGGCAACAAGAGCTGGCTACGGCCAACCAGCAACGGAAAGCAGTTGTCCGAGCGCTGTACGAGCGTCGCTTGAATCGTCTACTCACCGAACCCCAGCGTCGCGGCTGGGAACGTTTGACCAGCGTGAATCCAGATCAATTTCCGCCCGCGGCTGAGGCCGAGGTGGCAGCGGGTGATCTGGAGACGAACGGGCAGACCGAATCTGGCCGATCCGCCGCGTCGGACACGACGCCCTCAGAGGACGGTCTCAAGTTCAACTTTCGCTACGCCGCTTGGGACATCGTTTTGGAATGGTTTGCCGACAATGCCGATCTGTCCTTGGTCCTCGACTCGACACCGCCGGGTACCTTCAACTATTCGGACAACCGTGTTTACTCACCTGCCGATGCCATCGATTTGCTGAACAGCGTGCTATTGACCAAAGGTTACACGCTCGTTCGGCGTGACCGCATGTTGCTGCTCATCAATCTCGAAGATGGCATTCCTCCTAACCTCGTGACCGCGGTACCACTGCAGGAGTTGGATCGACGCGGTGAGTTTGAATTGATCAGTTGCCTGTTCCCTGTTCAAGCGATCACACCGGATGAGGCCGCCGACGAAATTCAGGATTTGATTGGGCCTCAGGGCAACATTCAGGTGTTGCCGAAAGCCCGTCAGGTGTTGGTGACAGAAACCGCCGGGCGGTTACGGACGATTCGCAATATTCTGAATGCGATCGAAGACCCCGAATCGGATCGCAATCAGGAAATTACTGCCGAAGAACTTCGACACATTCTGCCCGAGCAGGCGTTGGTTGTCATTCGACAGATGCTGGGCCTTCCCGAGGATCAGAATGCGTCGCCTGACGGTACCTTGCGCATGATTCCCGATCCGTTGGGAACTCGATTGATGTTAACTGGCACACCGCAAATGGTGCGGAAGGTCGGCGAGATTCTCAAGCTGATCGACATTCCCACGCCCGCCAGTGAGGGTGGCATCCTGGCGACACCTCAGCTGGAAGTCTACAGCGTCAACTCCGCCGATCCGGAATCGGTGCTGAAGGTGATGCAGACCTTGTTGGACAGCGAACCGGGCGTGCGATTGGCCAGCGATGCCAAGACCGGCAATCTCATCGCAATGGGGCTGCCCTCGCACCACGCCACGATTCGCGCGACTTTGGAACAGATGGAACGCGATGGTCAGACGATCGAAGTGTTGAAACTGCGATATATCGATCCGCAATTGGCTGTGCTATCGGTCAACAAGCTGTTTGGCGTGACCGAAGGTGTTGGAAATCCTCCGCGAGTCGACGCCGACATCACGACGAGTCAACTCTTGGTCCGCGGAACCAAGGCACAGGTCGAGCAGATTCGCACGCTGCTGGACAAAATGGGCGAAACCGGTGAGGTTGGCGATGAGCTGAAAGATCGAACGCGAAATGTCCGCTTGATTCCGCTAACGGGCGGGCAGGCCGATTCGATTTTGCAAAAAGCTGGAGCGATCTGGCCTTCGCTTCGCCCGAACCCCATTCGGCAGGTCACGCCGTCGGAAGCGATCCGATCGGTCTTGCCGCGATCGATTCCACAACGCGATCCGCCTCGCGACATCCAACAAAACGACGCGATACCCGCAAAACCAGCGGATGACCGTCAGCAGCAACCGCCTCCGCAGGAGTCGGCCGATGCGCTGACCGATCATCATCGATCGACGTTGGCGATGGCGCTGATGCCGGTCACCGTCCAGGTTCAGGCTGATCCGACGGAGAGTGACAAGCGGTCGTCGGACGAAACCGCCGAGCGGCCCGCGATTGTCATCACCAAGGGATCTAACGGTTTGCTGATTGCGAGCCAGGACCTGGAGGCTTTGAATGAGTTCGAAGACTTATTGCTCTCCTTGGCAGATCGCGAGGTCGGGTCGAAGCAGGAGTTCGCCGTTTTTTATCTGCGTCATGCGACTGCCGCTGCTGCCAAAGCGGTATTGAACGAAGTTCTGGGTGGTGGATCGGACTCAGCGGCCGACGGCGAAGGCGGGGCTGCGGGCGGTCTACTCGGGAGTCTCGCCGGCGCAGCGCTGGGCGATTCCGGGGGTGGCCTTGTCGGCTCGCTTCTCGGTCTGGGTGGCGACGGAGCCGCGACGTCGTACACGGCAACGGGTTCGTATAATCTCGTTGCCGAGAATCGCTTGAACTGCCTCATCGTTCAGGCCAACTCCGATGACATGCTGTTGATTGAGCAATTGCTGGAGATCATCGACCAACGCATGAGTCCTCAACCGGTGGAAACAATTCCCTCGCCGCGACTGATTCCGGTGGTGAATACGAATGCTGAAGAGATCGCGGAATTGGTTCGCACGGCGTTCTCCAGTCGCATGGCAAGTTCTCCCGGGCAGCCACGGCAGCCAACTCCGGAAGAATTCATTCGCGCGTTGCGAGGCGGGAATCGAAGTCGTGACTCGGGACGCAATCGAGAGCGTGAGGAAGCTCAAAGTCGCATGACAGTCAGTGTCGACAAGCGACGCAACGCACTGATTGTCGCGGCACCCGATGCGCTCTTCGCGGAGGTGAAGCAGTTGGTGTCCCAGTTGGATCAGGTCGATCCGGAACTGGCGGAAACGACCCGGATCATTACGCTGCGGCAAGCCGACCGCGAACTCGTGCGACGAACTCTGAGCACGCTCGTGGGTCAGCCTCAAGAGATAAGCAAGAACGCAAGTTCGAGGCAGGAGTCGGCCGCACGCCCGGCCAGTGGCGGTGGAGCGACGCCCGCTCGACCTGGTCAGCAGCAACGACCGCCGGCAGCCAATCGGCCTCGTGGCGGAGGCGAAGCCGAGGCGATGCGTCGTCTTGAGTTCCTGCGAGCGATCCAGCAACGCCAGAATAACAAGTAGCAGCGCATCTCCCGCGACTGCCACCTGGGCGCCCGCTACTTTGGGTCGTCACCTTGCGACGCGCTGAGGGTGACTCTATTCTCTGAGCATGGAACTCAACTACCTTGACTGGATAATCATCGTCTCGTATTTCGCCCTCACGCTGGGAGTGGGGTTGGGCTTTAGTTTCCGAGCGGGTCGTAGTCTGACGGAATATTTTGTGTCGGGGCGTTCGCTGCCTTGGTGGATTGCCGGCACCTCGATGGTCGCGACCACCTTTGCAGCCGATACACCACTCGCGGTTACCGGCTTGATGGCCAAGAACGGGCTGGCCGGCAACTGGTTCTGGTGGTCCTTCGCGCTGGGCGGGATGTTCACCGTGTTCGTCTATGCGCGGTTGTGGCGTCGAGCCGAAGTGTTGACCGACGTGGAGTTGGTCGAGATTCGTTATTCCGGAAAGCCTGCCGCCATCTTGCGTGGCACCCGCGCGATCTACGTCGCCCTGATTGTCAATCCGATCATCATCGGTTGGGTCACCGGCGCGATGCTGACGATCCTGAAGGAAACTGTGTTTGCCGATTCCTTGTCCGGTGGCACTTCGGGAGGTGACTGGTGGATCATCATTGTCTGTCTGTCATTCGTTGGTGTCTATTGCAGTCTGTCGGGACTCTGGGGCGTCACGATTACCGACTTTCTGCAATTCTTTTTGGCGATGGCGGGTTGCATTCTGTTGGCGATTGTTGCCATTCGCCACGTGGGCGGGATGTCGGCGCTGCAGGAGCAGGTGTCGGCCAACTTTGGCGGCGGCGACCAAGCCTTTCGGTTTCTGCCCGACTTCCGCGCGGAAGATCCCTGGATGCCGCTGCACATCTTTCTGATTTTCTTGTTCGTCCAGTGGTGGGCCACCTGGTACCCGGGCGCCGAACCGGGCGGTGGTGGTTACGTCGTACAGCGCATGGCTTCGTGCAAGGATGAACGCCACACGCTG